>Ga0209309_10002072_pt1 | contig 18840 bp, 19 predicted proteins | sample COGITO_mtgs_1204_2_FD_184807 | JGI IMG/M metagenome (GOLD analysis project Ga0209309, IMG submission 184807) | Pelagic marine microbial communities from North Sea - COGITO_mtgs_120412 (SPAdes) (version 2) | ecosystem: Environmental > Aquatic > Marine > Epipelagic ... | reverse complement strand
TGGGTGGGTCTGACGGGCCACACAAGTCATGAATTTTTCACTATCACCTGAAGCCAAAGCGGGGGCCCCATCAGAAAGCCCCACCAGAAGTGCAGCCAGCCAATCCGCATCAGCCTTTGCAAAATCATGCAAAACATAATTTGCCACCGCATCCTTATGACCTGGATGCCCGATGCCCAAACGCACGCGCCCATAGTCCGCACCAATATGGGCATGAATCGAACGTAGGCCATTATGCCCGGCATGGCCACCACCATGTTTGACGCGGCATTTTGCGGGCTCTAAATCCAATTCATCGTGAAAAACAGTAAGCTGATCGGGGGTGATTTTATGAAAGACCATCGCGGCTTGCACCGCTTCACCCGAGAGGTTCATAAAGGTTTCGGGCTTTAAAAGAAGCACTCTCTCAACGCCAAACCGCCCCTCAGAAAGCTGCCCCTTAAACGCACGGCGCCAAGGGCCAAAACCATGATCCGCCGCAATCCGATCAAGCACCATAAATCCAATGTTATGACGATTTTGCGCGAATTTTGATCCTGGATTTCCCAAACCAACGAACAGCCGCATCTACGCTCCCCTTCTCTAGCAAGACTACTGTCGCCTGCACTAGGGCTAGGGTCAAGGCGTCGCCAAGAAAAAGGGCCGCCCCAAGGGCAGCCCTTTATCGTACTAACGGGCCAAGGGCCTATTCTTCTTCAGCGGTGTCTGGCTCTTCATTGTCAGCAGAACGCAGGCCCGAAGGCGCTGTGATGTTGGCTACAACAAAATTACGCGCAATCGTTGGCTTGGCACCCTCAGGCAAAGGAATGTCGTTGATGTTTATCACATCACCGATATTGAGGCCTGTTAGGTCAACAGTGACGTGATCAGGGATATCACCGGCAGTCACCTCAAGTTCAACTTCAGGACGAACCACAACTAAGGTCCCACCACGTTTTAAACCTGGCGAAGCTGGGTGGTTCTCAAAGTTCACGTGAATGAACAAATTAACGCGGCTAGTACGGCGCAAACGTAAAAAATCGACATGTGTTGGCACATCACGCACGACGTCGCGCTGAACACCACGACAAATCACACGAACATCTTCTTGGCCTTCAACTTTTAGGTTGAACAGCGTCGACAAAAAACGGCCCGCTTTTAGGCGTTTGATAAGTGCGTTATAGGGTATGTTAATCGACAGCGGGTCTTTGCCGCCGCCATAGACAATACCGGGTACGTAGCCCTCACGACGAGCTTGACGAGCGGCCCCCTTGCCTGTCCCCATCCGCACCTCAGCTTGAAAATCAGGAATTTCATTAGCCATAGAGGTTCTCCATTGTTAAGTCCGCCGCCCTCCAAGGGTGTGCGACGCGACCTCGGGGCAATAGCCCGATTCCCAACCAATGAAAAGCATAAAGTGTCAAATCGACTGCGGAATGTCGCGCCTATGCAACCAATGTTCCCCAAAATCACCTAAATCGGCGATATGACAGCATCTATTCCCCAAAAGTACACGTTTTTCACCCTTGTTGTGCTTGCCCGCCCCGCGTTGACCGCCTTTTTTGCGATGGGTTTGGTTTGGGGCGGATTTGCAGCCTGTTTGCCCCAAATAAAAGCCGCGCTGAATGTGCATGAGGGCACGTTGGGACTATTAATGATGGGAACGCCTTTAGCCGGCGTTCTGGCCATTGCAATGGCTCCTGTGATAGCCCCACTTTTAGGGCGTTTTTCTTTACCCTTATCAGTTTTTTTCCTAGCAATCGCCGCCTCTCTTGTCGGGCTTTCACATAATCTGGCCGTTTTCGCGGGAGCAATGATGCTACTGGGGGCCGCGACGGGCAACGCTGACGTTTTGATGAATGCCCGCGTCTCGATGATGGAAAACCAAACGGGAACGTCGCTGATGAACTTATCTTATGCGACCTATTCTTTGGGCATGGCTGTGGGCGCAGTTTTGGTGGGTATGGTCCGGATGTTGGAATTTTCTCTGAGCGATATCTTCGCCATCATCGCCATTTTGACCGCCCTATGGGGTGCTTTGTCCTATGAAGAACATGGCCAAATAACGGGACTAAGCGCGTCAAAAACGGAAGGGCAAAGTCCAAATTTGGGCCTTTTGCCCTATGTTGGCGGGTTTGTAGTAATGATTGCCTTTCTAAGCGAAAATGCCACCGAAAGCTGGTCGGCGCTACATATTGAACAAACGCTTGGTGGCAGCGCGCAAGAGGGCAGCTTTGGCCCCGCGACCTTAGCGCTAACAATGGTGGTTGCACGGCTTGCGGGACAAGGTCTTTTGACAAAAATATCTGAGCTAAAACTTTTGATGGCGGGTGCGCTAATCGCAGCTTTTGGGGCTTTGATTGTGGCCACGGCCCAGACGGCTTTTGCGGCCTATGGCGGCTTTGTGACGGTGGGAGTTGGGGCTTCAGTTATCTCACCCACCGCGCTGACAATGGTCGGACGCCTTGCTACCCCCCATAATCGCGCCCGTGCCGTGGCGCGCGCAACGATGCTGGGCTATTTTGGTTTTTTCTTTGGCCCACCGGCAGTTGGTTTAATTGCACATCTATTTGGCCTGCGTGCCGCCTATTTGGCGACGGCCTTTGCCTTGTCGATGGTGATTATCTTGGCTCCGTTGCTGATCAAGCTTGGGCGTAAGATTTAAAGAAAATCACCTTCAAAATCACGCGGAATAAACAAATTATGCCGGCCCAAATTTTGAACCGACTTTTCACCACAAAGCGCCATCGTAATATCAAGCTCTTTGCGGATCACCTCTAGTGCAGTGGTCACGCCTGCTTGCCCCATAGCACCCAAACCATATATGAATGAGCGGCCAATGTAGGTACTTTTCGCGCCCAAAGACAGCGCCTTAAGCACATCTTGGCCAGAGCGAATGCCACTGTCTAAGTGCACTTCGACCTGATCATTCACGGCACGAAGTACGCTGGGCAACATCCTAATAGACGAAAGCGCTCCATCCAATTGGCGTCCACCATGGTTTGAAACGATAATTGCATCAGCCCCAAAGTCGGCAGCCCGTTTGGCGTCTTCAGGATCATTGATGCCCTTCAAGATCAGCTTCCCGCCCCATTGGTCACGAATTTTTGCAATTTTGTCCCAGTCAAGCTGTGGGTCAAATTGTTCGGCCGTCCAGGACATCAAAGACGACATATCACCCACGCCTTTTGCATGGCCCACAATGTTGCCAAAACTGTGACGCTTAGTGCCCAACATACCCATAGCCCAGCGTGGCTTGGTCGCAATATTGATCATATTTTTAATAGACAAGCGCGGCGGCGCGCTTAGATTATTTTTTAGATCCTTATGACGCTGACCTAAGATCTGCAAATCAAGTGTCAACACCAAAGTTGTCACACCGGCAGCTTTTGCACGCTCAAGAACCGCGGCTAAGAAATCTTCGTCTTTCATAACATAAAGCTGAAACCAAAATGGTGCTTTGGTGTGGGCAGCAATATCTTCAAGCGAGCAGATCGACATGGTCGACAAAGTAAAGGGCACACCAAAGTCTTTGGCAGCAGCAGCAGCCTTCATCTCACCATTGGCGCATTGCATGCCCGTAAGCCCAACCGGGGCCAAAGCAACCGGCATTGACACATCTTGCCCAGCCATCTGTGTTTTGGTGCTGCGCCCTGTCATATCGACCGCAACCTTTTGGCGCAGTCTTAGCTTACTAAAATCCGAGCTATTGTCGCGAAAGGTTTGCTCGGTATAGCTGCCACTTTCTGCATAATCATAAAACATCCGTGGTACGCGACTTTTATAAAGGCGTTTAAGATCATCAATACAGGTAATCACAGTCATTTCGGCAGCCCCTTGATTATTGGTAACAGTTACTTACCTATTTTGGCATCAAATACAAATACTAAGCGCGGTGAGCTCCTGCGGCCAATTCAGCTACAAAGTCCAAGATTTGCCCAACCGGACGACCTTCGGCAATTTGCGCAACAATTGCCGAGCCTACAACACAGCCGTCAGCCACGGAAGCAATTTCTTGCGCGGCCTGTCCCGTGGTGATGCCGAAGCCCACAATCACGGGCAAGTCCGTGCTAGCTTTGATGCGTGCCACTTCCGGGGCAACATCACTTGGCTTGGCCGCTGCCGCACCCGTAATACCATTGATCGACACATAATAAACAAACCCCGAGGTGTTCTGCAGCACTTTGGGTAAACGTTGGGCGTCGGTCGTCGGTGTGGCCAAGCGAATAAAGTTCAATCCCGCCGCTTGCGCGGGCAAGCAAAGTTCGGCGTCTTCTTCAGGCGGCAAATCAACTACAATAAGCCCGTCAATACCCGCCGCCTTGGCGTCGATCAAAAACTGCGCAACGCCATGGGAATAGATCGGATTATAATAACCCATCAAAACGATGGGCGTCACATTGTCTTTCGCACGAAAATCTGCCGCCATTTGGAGAGTTTTGCGGAGCGTCATACCGCCTTCTAGCGCACGTTGACCTGCAAGTTGAATGGTCGCGCCATCGGCCATCGGGTCGGTAAATGGCATGCCAAGCTCAATCACATCAACGCCCGCAGCCGGCAAGCCAAGCATCACTGCCATCGAGATTTCAAGATCTGTATCCCCTCCCATAATATAGGCTACAAATGCCTTTTTATTTTGGGCTTTAAGGGCGGCAAATTTGACGTCGATTCTGGTCATGATGACACTTTCACTGTTCAAATTGGGTTTGCGGCATGGGGCAGAAAAAATCAATCCTTTTGGCTCTAATTTATTTCGCTTGATGCGCCGTTTTGTGAAACCCACGAAATTACACCAAAATCACTGACCACCGCGCGCGCCGCTTGAAAAAGGAGCCCACGCCCGATAAGAGCAGCGCAAGTAATCATAGGATGGTTGATATGGGCTTTAAAATGGGAATAGTCGGTTTGCCAAATGTGGGCAAATCAACATTATTCAACGCGCTTACCCGCACAGCTGCAGCTCAGGCGGCAAATTTTCCCTTTTGCACGATTGAACCAAATGTCGGCGATGTCGGCGTTCCCGATCCAAGGCTTGAAGCGCTGGCCGCAATTGCTGGTTCAAAGCAGATCATCCCAACCCGCATGACCTTTGTGGATATAGCCGGTCTGGTACGCGGGGCATCAAAGGGCGAAGGGTTGGGAAACCAATTCTTGGCCAATATCCGTGAATGTGACGCCATCGCTCATGTACTGCGCTGTTTCGAAGATGGCGATATAACGCATGTCGAAGGGCGCATTGACCCTGTTGCAGATGCCGAAACAATCGAAACAGAATTGATGCTGGCAGACCTTGAAAGTGTTGAGCGCCGCTTGGCTAATTTGGCCCGCAAATTGCGCGGCAACACTGACAAAGATAGCGCCGATCAGGACCGTTTGCTGCGCTTGGCACAAACCGCCCTAGAAGCGGGTCGCCCCACCCGCACCTTGACCATCGCCGAAGATGATCACCGCGTATGGGATATGTTACAACTTTTGACCGCGAAGCCAGTGCTTTATGTATGTAATGTCGAAGAATCTTCTGCAGCCAATGGCAATAGCCAATCAGCTCGCGTTGCTGAAATGGCCAAAAGCCAAGGAGCGGGTTCGGTGATTATTTCGGCACGCATCGAAGAAGAAATCAGCCAATTGCCGCTAGATGAAGCTGAAATGTTCCTAACAGAAATGGGCTTGTATGAGGCGGGTCTAGACCGTTTAATTCGCGCGGGCTATCAGCTTTTAGGTCTGGCCACCTATTTCACAGTTGGGCCAAAAGAGGCCCGCGCCTGGACGATCACCACTGGAATGTTGGCACCTCAAGCCGCAGGCGTCATTCATGGTGACTTTGAAAAAGGCTTTATTCGCGCCGAAACAATCGCCTTTGACGATTACATCAAAGGTAAGGGCGAAGCCGGAGCAAAAGAGGCGGGGAAGTTCCGTGTAGAGGGCAAAACCTACGAGGTCAAAGACGGCGACGTGCTGCATTTCCTTTTCTCTGGCTAGTAGTAATTTTCTTGCATTCAAACCTGGAAAAGTTAGCCTAACCGGAGGCCCGATGGGACTTCGGAAGGATAAGTGATAATGCAGCTTGGTAATGTCTCTTTTTGGTATGAAGATATGGGCGGCCTGCCAAAGCCACGCCCACCTATGCCAGCCGATAGCACCGCCGATATCTGCATAATTGGCGCGGGCTATACGGGCCTTTGGACGGCATATTATCTAAAAACCCATGCTCCTAATTTGAACATAACCATCTTAGAAAGTGCTTTCGCAGGCTTCGGTGCCTCGGGGCGCAATGGTGGCTGGTTGACGGGTGGTTTTGCATGGAGGCATGAGAATTATCTCAAAAAGGGCTCGATCCAAGATGTCAAAGACCTTGTACGCCATATGGGCAGCACCGTTGGTGAAATCATGCGGGTGGCCAAACTTGAGGAGATCGATGCTGATATCATAGCAACCGATGAACTGATGATCGCCACCAACCCCGCCCAACTTATCCGCCTTAAAGGAGAAGTGGCGCACCGCCAATCTTGGGGAGAAGCCGCCCCCTTGGTCTACGATATAGGTGCGCAAGAAGCCCGCGCACGGGTAAATATCCCCAATCTTTTGGGCGCAATGGTGGTAAGCAATGTCGCGCGCATTCAACCTGCAAAATTGGTACAAGGCTTGGCCCGAGCCGTCGAAGCCAAAGGCGTTAGAATTTTTGAAGATACCAAGGCCACCTCTATCGCCAAAGGTCTTGTGACAACCAACCGCGGCCCAATGCGCGCTGAGATAATTTTGCGCGCCACCGAAGGGTTCACCTGTAACATTGGTGGCCTTAAGCGCAATATTTTGCCGTTGAACTCGGCTCAGATCATCACCGAGATTTTACCCCAATCGGTTTGGGATCATCTGGGCTGGAAAAACCATGAAATCTTGGGGGATTTTAACAATTCTTACTGCTATTGCCAGCGCAGCCGCGATGGACGTTTAGTGGTTGGTGGGCGCGGCGTGCCTTATCTTTTCGGCTCACGTATAGATCAAAATGGTGTTCCTGATCCAGAAACGGTGCGCAGGCTTACCACCATCATGCATAGGCATTTTCCAATCAGCCGTGATTTCAAAATTGATCATGCTTGGTGCGGGGTGTTGGGTGTACCACGCGATTGGTGCGCCAGTGTTGGGCTTGATCCTGAAACAAAAATCGGCTGGGCGGGTGGCTATGTCGGGGTGGGGGTTTCAACTTCAAACCTTGCGGGGCAGACTTTAGCAGATTTGGCCTTGGGGCGAGAAACTCCACTTACTCGGCTGCCATGGGTTAACCACAAAGTCCGAAAATGGGAACCAGAGCCCCTGCGATACAGCGGCGTGCATGGCATGTATAACTTACTGCATCTGGCAGATAGGCAAGAGGCCCGCACAAACGGCTCACCCTCGGTCTTTGGGCGATTTGGCAATTGGGTTATGGGCCGCTAGGCTAGACCAGCTTGAGTGGGGCTGTTCTCTGCGCCATCGGCAAAAGCATTTGGCAAAAACTCTCAATCGCATCTTGAGTCGCATCTTCGGGCGCCTGTGTCTTTTGGCGAACGATATAGACGGGAGCCGTTACTATTGGCTCTTGAAATCGCACTTGCACCAGTCGGCCCTGCGCAAGATATGGCGCAACGGCACTGCGGCATACGAACCACAAGACTTCAGCCGACTGTACCACATTAAGCGCCACAGCCACGACCGAGGTTTCTAAAATAACACCACTGCCGCTATGTTTCATTTGGCATAGGTGATTGTCTACCTCTGCACGCCCAAAATCACTCGCCCTCGGCAAAATTAGGCGCGCTTCACTTAGGGCTTGGGCATAAGGCAGGTTTACCAACTTGCCCGAAGGATCAGCAACAGCGATAATTTCCTCATCATAAAGGAGTTTGGCGTCAGCGCCTGCGGACGGCAACGATGCACCGCCCGAAATGATCAGATCAAGCGATCGTGTGCTGAGCTCATTTTGCAAGAAGGCTTGCGTACCCTCACACAGGGAAATTTGATGATGGGGGTGGTCATCAAGGAATTTCAAAACCGAATCACGGACAAAACCTTGAGCGAAATTAGGTAAAAGACCAATGCGAAGGACCGCTATGACGCCGCTTTGCACCACGGCCATCCCCTGATCCAAACTACTAAGACTTAGGGCGCTATATTGATCAAAGGCGCGCCCCGCATCCGTTAAAATCATTTTGCGGCCCTTGCGTAAAAACAGCGGCTTGCCCAATATAGTTTCTAACTCAGCCAAAGACCGTGACAGCGCAGGTTGGCTGATTTTTTGTGCTTTTGCCACTAAGGCCAAACTGCCCGCAGCTACAATCGCTTGGAAAATCCTTAAATGGCGTAACTTGATTGCCGTAGTCATATATAAGCTTTCAATGTTAAGGCGAAAAATTAGTGCATAAAATCGATGAGGCCAAAAATAAGGCCAAAAGTAGCAGCCCCGGCGACTGTCGCGTAAATTGTCGAGTTTTTCCACCAATAAATTCCAACAACGCCGGCTATACCACCCAACAATGGTAGATTTTTGACTCCATCATGACCTAAAAGCGGTAAGATCGAGGCGATGAACAAAGTGGCAATTGCACTGGGGGCTATGGCTCCGAAAAAAGCGCCAAGGCGGGTAGCCTGCGCCTTGCGGCCCAGCCCAAATTGGATAGGAAAAAATCGAAAAACCCAAGTAAAGGCCCCGACGATCAGCGCAAGGGTCAAAAGCTCAGCCCGCATCGCGCACCCTCGGTTTTTGTGCAAAGCGCAATGCCCCAAACAAGGCCCCGCACAACATCCCTGCCAAAAGACCAACCGTCGATGAGGCAAACATCGTACCCAGCACCGTCATTAGCACTGCTACTCCAATCACTGGGATTTGGTCGCGCTGCAAAATCGACAGAAGCAGCGCCAAGAACAAGGCAGGCAACATAAACCCCAATGCAGCGTCCAACATGGGCGAGAATTGTAGCGCTGTAGCCCCCGCAAGCGCGCCCACCAATGTGCCCAAAAGCCACGCACTATAAGAGGTTATGGCCAGCCCACACATATAGGTTTCAGAAAATGTCACCTTACCTTGCGCCAAGTCCGCAGTGGCGGCCGCGAAAACCTCATCTGTCAAACCAAAGGCCCAAGCCCATGCAAAACGCGGCTTTTGTGCAGGTTGAGCTTGCCCCAGAAGGGACGGCCCATAAAGCACGTGTCGCAGGTTCATCGTAATCAACGTAAGCGCACTCAGCCCAAGCGAAGCCCCACTGGCCAAAAGTGCCAAGGTCAAAAACTGCGCCGCCCCAGCATAAATAATTAGCGATAGCATGAAGGCCTCGAACGCAGTCAGGCCCAATTTACTGGCAGCAACCCCAAAGGAAAAAGCAATGGGCACATAGCCTGCAGCAATCGGAACGGCGCCCCTGACACCCGTTAAAAACGCGCGTGCTTTTGTGGTCATGAGGTCGTCAGCGCTGCGGCAAAGGCCTGCATCTGAGTGGGGTCTTTCAAACCAACACTGCTTTCGATCCCGGATGAGACATCAACTTGTTTGGCCTTAGTCAAAGCCACAGCTTGGGCCACATTTTCAGCTGTAAGGCCACCAGCAAGTATCCAAGGTTTTAACCAATGGCGCCCAACTAGCAAACGCCAGTCAAAAGACAGGCCATTTCCGCCTGGCAGATCTGCACTTTTAGGGGGCTTGGCGTCGATTAGAATTTGATCGGACACCAAAAAATAATCCGAAATCTGCTTCAAATCTTCAGCATCAGAAATACCGATTGCCTTCATAATGGGCAAGCCCGTGCGGGTGCGGATCTGTGCCACGCGGCTTGGGCTTTCATGGCCATGCAGCTGTAAAATATCGATCGGCAATTGGGACGTCAGATGGTCAAGGTCGTTATCGGTCGGGTCAACCACAAGCGCGACCTTTGCTAATCCCAAAGGGGCGGCAAGCATCAAAGGTCGGGCCTGTTCAATCGAAAGGTGGCGCGGGGATTTTTCGAAAAATACAAAGCCGCCGTAAGAGGCTCCAACCCGCGCGGCCGCGTCAACATCTTGCAGGTTGCGCAATCCGCAAAATTTAAACTGAACAGAGCTCATTTCTTTTTTTCTGCGGCTTCAATCAGCGCGATAATGTCGTCGCCGGGACGCGCCTCTTGGGTGCGCAGGCTTTGCATTTCGCGGTGCAGGTTTTTAACTTCGCGCTTTTGCGCCTGAGCGGTGGCACGCTGTTTGTGCGCACGTTTCCATTCCCACACAAAGCCCACCATCAGTCCAATCACAAGACCCAAAAATAGCACTATAAACAAGGGCACTTGCACACGAAGATCAAGGTCCAAGAACAGCGCCAAATCTTCAGGAAAAAGAGATAAAGTCACCTGGCCACGGTTTGCTAAAGCGAACAAGACCAAACCAAGGGCTACAAAAAACCCTAAGGCCAGTTTCAGCCCTTGCAGCATATGCCAGTGACCTTTTTATTCAATTTCCGTTCAAACGATCGCGCAGCAACTTGCCCGTTTTAAAAAATGGCACTTTCTTATTCTCAACCTTAACAGATTCGCCCGTACGCGGATTCCGCCCAATGCGCGCATCGCGTGACTTAACCGAAAAAGCACCAAAGCCACGCAATTCGACACGGTCGCCCTTTGCCAAAGCATTTATGATTTCGTCAAATACTGTATTCAAAACCCTCTCAACATGACGCTGTGTTAAGTGTGGATTCTCTTCAGCTATTTTTTGTACCAATTCCGAACGGATCATTCGAAAGACCTCCCCAGCGTGCAACCTTACGACACTATTTCTTTCCCATGACTATAGGCAAAAAAAAGCTCCTGCAAACAAGAAAAACCCAAATCACCTATGCCAACCCCCTGAAATGCAACAGGCCCCGCAAAAACGGGGCCTGAAAAGCTGATTTGCCCGTTGGCCAAGTGCTTATTTGTCGGCTTTCAAGGCTGCACCAAGAATGTCGCCCAATGACGCACCCGAATCGGATGAGCCATATTGCTCAACAGCTTCTTTTTCTTCAGCAATCTCTTTCGCTTTGATCGACAGACCCAAACGACGAGTTTTACCGTCAATCGCGGTTACGCGGGCGTCGATTTTATCACCAACTTGGAAACGCTCGGGGCGTTGATCAGCACGATCGCGCGACAGGTCTGAGCGACGAATAAAAGCTTTCATGCCATTATACTCAACCTCAATGCCACCTTCTTCGATGACAGTGACTGCACATGTGATGATCGATCCACGTTTCACCCCATCAACAGCGTCCGAGAAATTGTCTTCGCCGAGGGCTTTGACCGAAAGCGAGATACGTTCTTTCTCAACATCAACTTCGGTAACGGCGGCTTGCACCATGTCACCTTTGCGGTAGTTGGCAATTGCGTCTTCGCCACGTTGATCCCACGAAAGGTCCGACAAATGCACCATTCCGTCAATGTCATTTTCAAGACCGATGAACAGACCAAATTCGGTAATGTTCTTAACTTCGCCTTCAATGTTCGACCCAACTGGATGGGCTTCTGCAAACACTTCCCATGGGTTGCGCTGTGTTTGTTTCAGACCCAAAGACACGCGACGCTTGCCGCTGTCGATTTCCAAAACCATAACGTCAACTTCTTGCGAGGTAGACACAATTTTTCCTGGGTGTACGTTCTTCTTGGTCCAAGACATTTCAGAAACGTGAACCAGACCTTCAACACCAGCTTCCAATTCGACGAATGCGCCATAATCAGTAATGTTGGTCACGCGGCCTTTATGCAACGATTCCAGAGGATAAGCCGCTTCAACAGCATCCCATGGATCAGATTGCAGTTGTTTCATACCCAAGCTGATGCGGTGGGTGTCTTTGTTGATTTTGATGACTTGAACCTTAACGGTTTCACCAATCGTCAAAATCTCGGATGGATGGTTGACGCGACGCCATGCCATGTCTGTAACGTGCAACAGACCATCAACACCGCCTAGGTCAACAAATGCGCCGTATTCGGTGATGTTTTTCACAACGCCGTCGACTGTTTGGCCTTCGGTCAAGTTGCCAATAACTTCGGCGCGCTGTTCCGCGCGGCTTTCTTCCAAGATCGAGCGACGCGACACAACAATATTGCCACGACGACGGTCCATTTTCAAGATTTGGAACGGCTGTTTCATGCCCATCAATGGGCCAGCGTCACGCACAGGGCGCACATCAACTTGGCTGCCAGGCAAAAAGGCCACTGCGCCGCCAAGGTCAACTGTAAAGCCGCCTTTGACACGGCCAAAGATGGCACCATCAACGCGGGTTTCGTCTGCATAAGCTTTTTCCAAACGATCCCATGCTTCTTCACGACGGGCTTTTTCACGGCTGATAACCGCTTCGCCTCGGGCGTTTTCAACACGGTCCAAGAAAACCTCAACTTCGTCGCCAACAGCGATTTCAGGAGTTTCGCCTGGGTCTGCGAATTCTTTAATGTCAACGCGGCCTTCCATTTTGTAGCCAACGTCGATAATCGCCTGACCCGCTTCAATAGCGATCACGCGGCCTTTGACAACCGAACCTTCTTGCGGTGTGTCAATCTCAAAGCTCTCATTCAAAAGAGCTTCAAATTCTTCCATAGATACTTTCGTGTTCATTCAGTTTTCCTTTTCATATTTTTACTGGCCATGCGGTTGGCTCCGCCGGTCTTTACGTCTCAAATGTTCCGAAACTGCGCGCTTCATAGTCATATTAGCCTGCCAAAGCAAGCGATCAATCGCACGAGCCACTTTGTGTGTGCAGCCTTATCTCAGGTCAGAAGCCCGGGATGCAGGGCCACGATTGCGATGGCTTTGGCCAAGGCCTGGCTTGCGTCTAAATCAGATGTATCCAACAAGATCGAATCTTGGGCTTGAATCATCGGCGCGGTCGCGCGGTCGCGGTCGCGTTGGTCGCGTTGGCGCAGATCTTCTAGCACCAAGGCTAGAGTTGCAGTCTCATTTTTTTGGGAAATTTCGGCAAAACGGCGTGCGGCGCGCACCTCATCCGAGGCGGTGACGAAAAGTTTAATCTCAGCTTGCGGGCAAATAACGGTCCCAATATCCCGGCCATCGAGCACGGCCCCGCCCTGTTGGCGGGCGAATTTTTGCTGAAAGTCGATGAGAGCGGCACGAACCTTTGGCATGGCAGCAATTTTTGATGCTCCCTGCCCCACCTTAGCGGTCCGCAAGCCGTCGCGGGTAAAGTCATGTGGTGAAAGGGCCTTAGCGGCGGCTACAGGGTCAAGCCCATCAAGCACTTTGCGCGCGGTGGCGCGGTACAAAAGGCCCGTGTCCAAATAAGCAAAGCCAAAATGTTGAGCCAAGGCTTTTGCCAAAGTGCCTTTTCCGGCCGCAGCAGGCCCGTCGATTGCAATGGTAAATATCATATTATCCCCAAATTTCGCACCTTCTGATCTATCGCAGAGGCGAAGTCAAACGACGCCCCTAATCGCGCGTCAATTTCGCACCCAGCGCCCCCATCAAAGACTCAAAAATAGGGAATGAGGTCACAATGGGTGAAGCGTCATCCACCGAGATCGGTTTATTTGCGGCCAGACCCATAACCAAAAAGCTCATTGCAATGCGGTGGTCGATATGTGTCTTACAAATCGCCCCGCCCGCAACCGAGCCCATGCCATTGCCATGCACGATTAAACAATCTTCATCTTCCTCGATCACAACACCACAGGCTTCTAGCCCGCGCGCCATCGCGTCAATTCGGTCTGATTCTTTGACCCGCAGCTCTTTAATGCCGCGCATAAAGGTTTTGCCCATGGCAAACGCGGCCACCACTGACAAAATCGGAAATTCATCGATCATCGAAGGCGCACGCGCGGGGGGCACCTCGACGCCGCGCATTTGGTCGCTAAAGCGCACGCGCAAATCGGCCACAGGTTCACCGCCCTCCAGTCGAGGATTGTCAAAGCTGATCTGGGCCCCCATTTCAACCAATGTCAGATAAAGACCGTTACGGGTTAGATTTTGGCTAACTCCGGGCACAGTAATATCCGATCCTTCGACCAAAAGCGCGGCACAAACGGGAAAGGCCGCACTTGAGGGATCGCGCGGCACCGCAACGCTTTGCGCGCGCAGCTCGGGCTGCCCCGTTAGGGTGATGACATTGCCTTCAGCGCTTTGCTCGACATGCAATTGCGCGCCAAATCCAAGCAACATACGTTCAGAATGATCGCGGGTGGCTTCGGGCTCTATTACCACAGTTTGACCGGGCGCATTCAGACCCGCCAGCAAAACCGCCGACTTCACCTGAGCCGATGCCACGGGCAAAGCATAACGCACAGGCAGCGGATGGCTGGCTCCAACTAAGGTCATAGGCAAGCGGCCGCCACTGCGGCCATAGGCGCGCGCGCCAAAAAGGGCCAAGGGATCGGTTACCCTTCCCATAGGGCGCTTGCACAAAGAGGCGTCACCTGTAAATACGGCCGTCACAGCGGTGGTGGCCATAGCCCCCATAATCAACCGCGCCCCCGTACCCGAATTACCGCAATCGATCACAGTCTCGGGTTCTTTAAAGCCCCCAACCCCAACCCCATGTACCGACCAAGATCCGGGCCCATGTTGGATTACATCTGCCCCAAAAGCGCGCATGGCCAAGGCAGTATCAAGAACATCTTGCCCCTCTAGCAGGCCAGAAATTTTGGTTTCGCCTATTGCCATAGCCCCAAAAATTAAAGCTCGGTGGCTGATCGACTTATCGCCCGGTATCTGGGCCTGACCAATGAGGGGACCAGATTTATGGGCAGTCATTTTTAAAGCTTGGTCATGGCTAGACATAGGCGATCCTTAACGGCAAAAGGCTGTAATTGGCACCGCTGATATCAGGCCAGACACACTACGTCTATGGCAAGCGTCTGGGTTTTAAGTGAAGCGCCTGTGATGCTTTGATGCAAGGTGGTGCCACCGGGTCTTCTGCGCGCCCAAAAGCCCTAAAAACACTCGCAACAAAAGTCTTTCTATCGTTCAGCCTGTCAAAGCCTCAGACACTCAAACGTTTAACGCGGGCTTTAACCTTTGCACGTCTGGGCAAGACCGAATGCGAGTGTTGCACGATTGGCTCCTATTTTCTTTTACTTAAGGACTTCGCCCCGCTTTGTTAAGGGTGGAGCCCAGCGTCATGTGCCCCGCCATTCTACACATTGCAGCCAAAGATTGGCTGCGCTAACAAGAGCCATGCCCAGATATGCGCTTAAAGTAGAATATGATGGTCTACCCTTTCAGGGTTGGCAAAGACAGGCCGCAGGTCAACCTACGGTGCAAGGCGCTATTGAGGAGGCCCTGTCTAAGCTTGAGGTTGGCCCCCATACGGTTGCAGCCGCAGGGCGCACTGATGCGGGGGTGCATGCTTGGGGTCAAGTTGCGCATTGCGACATGGAAAAAGACTGGGCGGATAATCGTTTGATGGCAGCGTTAAACGCGCATTTGCGCCCTTTGCCTGTTGCAATCTCAGCGGTACAAAGTGTCGGTGCCGACTTTCACGCCCGCTTTTCCGCTATTGAGCGGCGCTATGTCTTTCGCCTGATCGCACGACGCGCGCCCATCACCCATGACAAGGGCCAAGTCTGGCAAGTGCATCATAAATTAGACGGTGCTGCCATGAGCCAAGGCGCTAAACATTTACTGGGGACCCATGATTTTACGACCTTTCGCGCTGCCATGTGCCAGGCGGCTTCGCCGGTTAAGACTTTAGATGAAATCACCTTAAGCGAACTTCCCTATGCCGAAGGCGTGGAATATCGGTTTTTCTTGCGCGGACGTAGCTTTTTGCACAATCAGGTGCGCTCGATTGTCGGCACGCTTGAGCGCGTGGGAGCAGGGGCACGCCACCCCGATGATGTAGCCCAGGCACTGGCCGCAAAAGACCGCAAGGAATGCGGGCCGGTTTGCCCACCACAAGGGCTTTATTTGGCGGGTGTCGGCTATAAGATACCACTTTTCGATCCAAAACCCTAAAGTCCCACCCCCTTTAGGGGTAGAACCCTGATTTAAGCGCGGTTCATCCGATTTGCTATCAGATCATCCACCACAGACGGATCCGCAAGTGTCGAGGTGTCACCCAAAGCGCCAAAGTCGTTCTCGGCAATCTTGCGTAAAATACGACGCATGATTTTACCCGAGCGTGTTTTGGGCAGGCCAGGGGCCCATTGGATCAAATCAGGGCTGGCGATCGGCCCGATTTCGGTGCGCACCCATTTAACAAGCTCGGCGCGCAGCGCCTCGGACGGAGTGGCATCGCCCATCAAAGTGACATAGGCATAAATCCCTTGACCTTTAATCACGTGCGGATAGCCAACCACGGCGGCCTCGGCCACGGCTCCATGGGCGACAAGAGCGCTTTCCACTTCGGCGGTACCCATACGGTGGCCCGACACGTTAATCACGTCGTCAACCCGACCCGTGATCCAATAATAACCGTCTTCGTCACGGCGGCAGCCGTCGCCTGTAAAATAATAGTTTGGATATTGGCTAAAATACGCCTCTTCAAAGCGGGCATGATCGCCCCAAAGCGTACGCATCTGACCGGGCCAGCTGTCGGCAATGCAAAGCACACCACTGGCTTGCATATCAGTTTGCGCAATACCCGTTGCCGCATCAAGGATCACGGGCTTGACCCCAAAGAAAGGTTTGGTGGCCGAGCCTGGTTTTTGCGCGATGGCTCCAGGCAAAGGCGTGATCAAATGCCCGCCTGTTTCGGTTTGCCAAAAAGTATCAACGATGGGGCAACGGCCCTTGCCGACATGGGTGTTATACCAGTTCCAGGCCTCGGGATTAATGGGTTCTCCGACTGAACCCAACAGCTTTAGCGCTGAAAGATCGTGTTTTTCAACCCATTCCGGCCCCATGCCCATTAGCGCACGAATGGCTGTCGGCGCAGTGTAAAATTGATTGACCTTATGTTTAGCACACACCTGCCAAAAGCGACCTGCGTCTGGATAGGTGGGAACCCCCTCAAACATTAAAGTGGTCGCACCGTTGGCCAGTGGCCCATAGATGATATAGCTGTGCCCCGTCACCCAACCCACATCGGCCGTGCACCAAAAGACGTCACCGTCATGGTAATCGAAGGTAATCTGATGGGTCATGGCCGCATAGGCCAAATAGCCGCCAGACGTATGCACAACGCCCTTAGGCTTGCCCGTCGACCCCGAGGTGTAAAGAATAAACAAAGGATCTTCAGCATTCATCGCCTCACAAGGGCAATCAGACGAGACCTGCGCCATTGCGGCCAGCACATCAACATCGCGTCCCGCGTCCCACGCTGTTGCATCGCCCGTATGTTTCACAACCAGACATTTCACCTCGGGGCGGCAGGCGGCCAAGGCGGCGTCGGCATTCGCTTTAAGGGGAGTCTTTTTGCCGCCACGCGGCGCAAAGTCAGCGGTGATTAACACTTTAGCCGAAGAGTCGTTGATCCGACTGGCCAAAGCATCGGGCGAAAAGCCCGCAAACACCACCGAGTGAATAGCGCCAATCCGTGCACAAGCCAGCATTGCATAGGCCGCCTCGGGGATCATGGGCATATAAAGAACCACTCGATCGCCCTTGGCCACACCTTGGGCTTTTAGCACATTAGCCATCCGCGCGGTGTTTTCCAAAAGGGCGGCGTAGGTGATATGTTTGGACGGCGCATTGGGATCATCCGCTTCCCAAATGATAGCCGTTTGGTTAGCGCGGGTTGCTTGATGGCGGTCAATACAGTTCGCCGTTACATTCAAAACCCCATCTTCAAACCATTTAATCGACACTTCGCCCGGTGCGAAATTTGTATTTTTGACTTTTGTATAGGGGGTGATCCAATCAAGCCGTTTACCCTCTGCGCCCCAAAACGTTTCAGGGTCAGTCACAGAGGCTGCGTATTTATCTTCATATTGCAGAGCATTAACATGGGCCTTGGCCACAAAGTCTGATGACGCCGGATATAAAGCGCGTAGCTGATCATGATCTGTCATAAGGCCCTCCTAGCCAAACAGCAACTCTATTGGCGGTAGGTCCCATAGAGCATCTTCGGTCTTGTTCAAACCCGTATAAAGCAACTGTCAACAAGACTGTAACCCTTTTTTTGATTAAGTTTTTTGTGAATTAATTAACAATTTCATGGCAAACGATGTAAATTTTTTTGCTTGATTTTTGATCATGTTTTTCAAAGCTCTAGAGCGGGACAGCATCCCAAAAGCCCAACATAACCAATAGTCGCAATAATAACCAATATCAGAAAAAAATCACGCAACAAAAAAAGGGCCCGACTTAATGAGTGTATTGATATGAAAATAAGAGATTAGTTGATTTGCTCTCGCCAGATTCTCGCATATAACGTCTCAAACACCCCCCATTTGACCTAATTTCACTATTTAAATCCGCATCGGCACCACCTTGGCCTAAGCCAGTCAGACCAAAGGGCATATTATATTGCTCTTAGTTTGAGCGTTTGGAAATTAGTGCCTCGGGCAGGGCATACTTCACGCTGCGCAATTTTTTTCAAGGGACCATAACTCCACCGCCTTAATATCCCCGATGCCACTCTGCGGGGTTGCGATTTCAGGCTAGAAGGTTGATGAGGCTAAAGAGACCGCATTTCTGAAGGAATATTTATGTCTGTTATCGTCTCAGTTAAAGGTGTTCGCAAAATCTACGCAGGTGGTTTTGAGGCACTTAAAGGTATAAATCTGGATATCCACGAGGGAGAAATCATAGCCCTTCTGGGACCAAATGGTGCCGGTAAAACTACATTAATTTCAACAATTTGCGGAATTGCGAGCCTAACATCAGGCAAAATTACTGTCGACGGTATGGATATCGGCACGGATTATCGCAAAGTGCGCGCCATGATAGGCCTTGTACCGCAAGAAATTTCTCTTGAGCCCTTTGAAACAGTAATCA
>Ga0209309_10002070_pt1 | contig 18849 bp, 21 predicted proteins | sample COGITO_mtgs_1204_2_FD_184807 | JGI IMG/M metagenome (GOLD analysis project Ga0209309, IMG submission 184807) | Pelagic marine microbial communities from North Sea - COGITO_mtgs_120412 (SPAdes) (version 2) | ecosystem: Environmental > Aquatic > Marine > Epipelagic ... | reverse complement strand
ATAAATAAAATTTATTAATTTTTATTAGTTAGCCAATTTGACTAAAAAATAGTTATTTATTAATTATTTTGACTTGCTAAAAAATAAAGAAAATCATTTAATCACTTGTTTTTTATAGAAAAACAAAACTGGCATCAAACTTGTTATTAATTAATCGTCATCAACAAAAAGTAGAGAACAAACATGAAAAAATTACTATTAGTTAGCGCATTAATTTGTACGCCAGCCGCTATGGCTCATAACGACAACGATTCTACAATTTCATTTAGTAACGATGAATGTAACGTCGAATTTAAAAACGATGTACGTATTAAACCAAACGAATTAGAAATTTTTACTGCCAATAATAAAACTATGCAATTTAATTCCCATGGTGACTTAACCGTTAATGGCGAGCTTGTAGCGCTTAATAGCTCACAACGCGAAGCACTGAATAAGTACTCTGATAGCTTACGCACTCAATTACCTGAAGTAGCTAATATAGCGTTAGAGGGGGTTAAAATTGCCGGTGTGGCATTAGAAGAAGTAGGCAATGCATTTAATATTGACGGCCTTGATAATATGTCTGAGCTTATGGACGACATTAAAATTGAGGTAGAAAACACATTTTACCAGCAAGGTACATTTGTAATGGGCCAACAAAGTTTTAATCAATTTGGCGAAAACTTTGAACAACAATTTGAGCAGCAGATAGAAACAGCGGTTGAATCAGCAGTAATGCAATCAATGGGCAGTATTTTAGTGGCTTTAGGTTCTGAGTTACTTGGTTCAGGCGGCGATATGGATGCCTTTGAACAACGCATGGAAAATATGGGTGCACAAATAGAAGAAAAAGTAGAGCTACATGCAAGCGCACTTGAAGAGAGAGCTAACTCTTTATGTGAAAACTTTGCTGATATTGCAAAACAAGAAGAGCAATTAGTAATGCAAGTGCCAGAGCTTAAAGGTTACCAGTTATTTAGCTTTAAACAAAATTAGTACAGCAAACGTTATTTAACATCCCTTTGGCAGCACTTAAGTTTACTTAAATGCTGCTTTTTTGTGTTTCCCAAACTTACTTTTTAGCTAATAAAGTGAGCTTACCCAGAGTAATAATGGCTTGCTCTATCTGCTCGCTCCACGGCACACCATAACTTAACCTTACGCAGCTTTTATACTTATTAGAGGCTGAAAAAATAAGCCCAGGGGTAATACTAATACCAACCTCAAGAGCAAGTAAAAATAATTTTTGACTATCGTACTCGCTTCCTAAATCTAGCCACATTACACAGCCTCCTTTTGGATCGCTTATACGTGTATTTTTTGGCATAGCGTGTTGTAAACACCATCGCATACGCTCTTTGTTATCGCGCAGGCGCTGCCTGAGTACCTTTAAGTTACGGTCGTACTCGCCGCTGGCAATAAATTCTGATAACGCCCATTGGTTTATTAACGAAGCGGAGCAACTTAGTGCTCGTTTATATCGCCGCGCTTGCGTTGCAAATTTACCGGCAACTAACCAACCTACACGATAGCTCGGCGCAGCCGTTTTAGAAAAAGATGAGCAACTGATCACTAATCCTTTTTTAGAATACGCTAAAGCAGGTGTGCCTCGTTTCGCCGTAAAATATAAATCGCCGTATACGTCATCTTCAATAAGCACTACGTCGTGGCTTTCGAGTAACTCCACCAGCTGCTGCCTGTTTGTATCTGGCATAAAGCTGCCTACAGGGTTGCTAATTGCTGTCGAGAATAAACACGCTTTTATGTCATGCTCATTTAAAGCTCGCTCCAAATCGCTTAACCAAATGCCATTATCTGGACACAGTGGTATTTCGAGCGCTTTAAGTCCCAAGCTTTCTATTAGCTCTATAATTCCGTGATAACAAGGAGTCTCAATAGCCACTACATCGCCTGGCTTTGTCACGCACTTAAGCGCAATAGCCATAGCCTCTTGCGCACCATTGGTGATCACAAGCTCGTCCATATCAATACCAATGCCAAAATCTAAATAGCGATGCACTAATTGTTTTTTCAGTGGTACGAACCCATCAGTTGGGCCATAATTTATGGCTTTACTGCCCGCAATTGTCATTACACGGCGCATGTTTCTGGCGAGTGCTTTATCGGTAGGTGCTGTTGCAATTGGGTTGGCGATACCAAAGGGGACTACGTTAGCTTGATGAATCGCGCTATACACCTGCTCTATTAAGGCTTGTTTATTTACCACAACAGGTTCACGACTTAATTTAACTCGCTTAGGTAAATTATGAGCCATGCTAACGACTTTTAAAAAATATCCTGATTTTTCACGCGCCTCTACCAACCCTTGATCTTCAAGTGACTGGTAAGCCTGTTTTACAGTGGGGATACTTATATTTAAGTTATCTGCCATTTTACGCAGTGATGGAAGTTTTTCGCCGGGGAGTAAAACTTGTTGAGCGCTCATATCTCTAATCAACTGAATAACTTGCTGATATAAAAACTCATGCCCTTGGCTATTTTTTTGTCTTATCATCACACACCAAATCTGTATAGGTTACATTTTTACTTTTCTGTATATGGTAAGTATACAGATAGGTCTTAAAATAGCCATTCAATCGGGCTTTGGGGACTAACCATGAAAAGTGCAGCGCTATACATTACAACCGTTTTAATTTGGGGCTCAACTTGGTTAGCCATAGAGTTTCAGTTAGGTGATATTGCGGTAGAGTTATCGTTATTTTATCGCTTTGCTATTGCAGCGCTTTTAATGTGGTTATATGTAGCGTACAAAAAACCCGACATGCGATTTAAGTTACTGGATCATGGCTTTTTTGTTTTATTAGCTATTTGTAATTTTGGATTAAATTATTTAATGCTTTACTGGGCACAAAATCACCTTACCTCAGCCATGACCTCTATTGCCTTTTCAATGTTGCTGGTTATGAACATAGTCAATACTCGGTTATTTTTTGGTAAGCCAATCTCAAAACGAATTTATACAGGTGCTGTTCTCGCTGTATTAGGTATTACGTGTCTGTTTTGGCCACAGTTACAGCAGTTCGACTTGAGTAATGGTGCGTTGGTCGGGTTACTACTTGCCCTTGGTGGCACCTTTGTGGCTTCATTAGGAAACATGGTAAGCGTTCGTAATTCTCGTAAACAAATTGGTGTATTGCAAGGCAATGCATGGGGCATGCTATACAGCGCTATAGGTTTAGCTTTATATGTATTAATGAACGATGTGCAATTTAGTTTGAATGCTCCACCAAGTTACTGGTTATCACTACTTTATCTATCAATATTTGGCACTGTAATCGCTTTTGGTTGCTACTTTGCTCTACTAAGAAATATAGGCCCTGAAAAAGCCAGCTACGTTATTGTTTTATTCCCATTAGTGGCAGTAACACTGAGTAGCTTTTTTGAAGGCTTTGAATGGCACGCAAATACCTTTGCAGGATTTAGCCTAGTGCTATTAGGTAACGCCATTGTGCTTACCCCAACAAAACGAATTAACGCCTTTTTAGCTAATAGAGCAGTAGCTAAAAGTGGCTCCGTCCCCAGTTAGACGCGTTATTAACGCAACTAACACAAAAGCGCCTACCCTACTGTAGGCGCTTTTTTATTGGCATATGAAAAAGTAAAGCCTGCCCATGCACACTAATAACGGCTGGAGTTTTACCTACCAGTTCACCATCTGCTTCAATCAATAACCCTTCAGTTTTTATAGAAGCTGTATTTAAGCGACTGTAGTTAAGATTTTTTATATGCTGATGGCGCTTAAAAAATAACTTCATAAAGCTTATTACATTATAAAAAAGCCCACCCGTTCGCATTTGATAACACTCAAGCAACCCATCAGTTAAATCTGCTTTTGGCGCTATTTCTAGACCACCACCAAAGTACTTATGATTAGCAAATACGGTAATCAAATTTTGATACTGCTGAGCATCGTTATTAAACGTACCTTGTAACTGCTGAGCTTGATAATAAAATAGCTCTTTAATGCTCGTCCAACTGTAATCAAAAGATGAAAAACTAGCTTTAGCATTAATCGCTTTAACTACATGAGCATCAAACCCTACCCCTGCAATATTAATAAAATAGCGGCTATTAATTTTTCCTACATCAATTGCTGTCGGTGTATTAAATAATGCCTTTCGCCAATCATCTTCTTTGCAATTAAACCCTCTCGAGAAATCATTACCTGTACCGCAAGGCAATAATGCTAACGTACAGCTACTCCCTATTAACGCATTAACCGCCAAGCTCAATGTACCGTCTCCGCCAAGTACAACTACTTTGGTAAATTTACTCAGTAGCAACCTTATTTGAGCGCAGTCATCGTTAAAGCTTCCCGTTGTAGTAAACATACAATAAGAAAAACTGCGTTTTTTACAGATGCTTTTAAGCCACATTAGTGGTTTTTCACTCTGTTTTTTTGTACTTGGTTTAATAATTATTAGTAGCGACAAGCTTTTTGTTTCCAACAATGTATTTAATAACGAATAAAAAGAGTTTAATTGAATTTTTTTAATCTGAATAACTAGTCAAAAAAGATTGTGTAAAATGCATAAAAATAAGTATAAACACTCACAAGCATCAGTATTAAAGCAGATAAAGCCGACTTCATTGTAACTATTTATGCAAAAGCGATAATAAAAAACACTGAACCGCACGTCAATAAAACAAACAAGGATTAGTTTAACTAATCCGTCAGGCTCAATTTTTATCGTTGTCTTTTTAATCAAACAACGTGCAAAATGCACGCGATTTCAACATATACAACCCGGAGCAAAATAATGAAACCAATTAACACATTAAATCAAACAGCAGCAGCTCAAGTAGCAGTTAAACCAACTAACCGTAAAGCAAGAATGTTAGCTAAACTTAACACTATTGGTAAAAGACTAGCACTTAGCGGCGCAGCTCAATATAAATAATCACCCAACCATGATTATTTTTCGGTGCAGCGAACACTCAACCACTAAATGAAGTCACTTATTTAGCTCCCCCTTGTTTGCTGCAACCTATTTATTTTATTAAAAATTGCCTTAATTTCCCCTTATTTACAAAAAAAACCTCATTTACGTACGTTTTTTAGGCAAACAGTCATTTTGCTATTTACACAGCGGTATCACCTAAGTATTATTCTGCGTCACGGAGAGATGGCAGAGTGGTCGAATGCACCGGTCTTGAAAACCGGCATGGGTTTATAGCCCATCTAGGGTTCAAATCCCTATCTCTCCACCATATTTTAATTGGTGGCTTTTTTTACTTCCATCAATACAAACGGTTATGCGTTGGAGAGGTGTCCGAGTGGCCGAAGGAGCTCCCCTGCTAAGGGAGTATAGAGTTTGTAGCTCTATCGAGGGTTCGAATCCCTCCCTCTCCACCATACTTAATTTAAACCACTTGATTGTGGTTTTTTTGTACCTAAAAATTATAAAAACTAAACAAATTGTGCCTAGTAATAACTTAGGGCATTATTAACACAACTTTAGCCACTTTAGGTTTAGCTATGATCCGGTTCATATTGCTATCAGTTTGCGCGGCAGCACCATTTTTTACCTTGGCACAAAGTACAACAGTGTATAAGTGTGTAATTAAGGGCGTTCCTACCTTTAGCCAAACGCCTTGCGCTAAAGATGCACAAGTTATTACTCTTAAAGATATAAACGTAATTGAAGCATACAAAAGCTCTACGCCCGGTAAAGGTATTACCGACACCTCTGTGGATGACTTCTTGGAAGTTCAACAAATAGAGCGTGAAATAAAGCGCCTTGAGCTATCGATTGCACAAAGCCAAAAAGAATACGCAGCTAAAAAACAGCAGATAGATTACATGACTCAAGATAAAGCCAATCGTTTAGGCGCTTCGTCTATTGCTGATGCTATCGCAACTAAAACAAATTCGTTAAAACAAGCTTACGACGCATCAATTAATCAAACGCAGCAAAAAATAGAGTCATTAAAACAAAGAAAGCAGCAGCTTAGCCAAAACCCTTAAGCGCTCGTTTTACTATCGAAATAAACTGCTCAACGTCTTCTTGAGTATTATAAATATGTGGCGATACTCGTATCCCAAATTTACGGGCATCTACACTGACTTTCGCTTTATTAAGCGCTGTAAGTACATGGTCTTGCTGCTTGTTAAAAAACAAAATCACAGTCCCACTGCATTTATCACGACTCATAGGTGATACAACATATTTGCCTAGTTGCTTGTGCATAAGAATAAGCATAGCTAAATTATGATCTCTTACCTTGTGAGCGGTTAGCTCTGCAAAGTAAGCAATGCTATTTGCGGCAATAATATAAGGCGCTACAGAAGGGGTGCCCCCCCAAAACTTGAGCGCACTGGCGTTATATTCAAAGTGGTTAATATCGAACTCAAATGGATTTTGATGCGAAAACCAACCCACATCTTTAGGCTTACAATACTCTATTTGGTTTTTGTTAACCCATAAATAAGCTGCACCTGGGCCACCACATAGCCATTTAACGCTCGAGCCAATCATAAAGTCAGCATCAAGTACGCTTAAATCAAGCGGTATAACACCCGCTGACTGAGCAACATCAACTATTGACAGACTATTGGTTAATTTACTTATAGCTACAATATCGTATACAGGCGCCTGTACACCTGTATTTGAATACACATGGCTTATAAAAACCAAGTCGATATCGCAAGTTATATAGCGCTGCCAAACATTAATATCAGTTAGGTTTTCGTGCTCTGGTATAAACATAATTTGTGCGCACTCTGGTAATGCTTTTTGCATTGCAAAACCCATGCTCGGAAAATCACTTTGCGCCATAAGCACTTTACAATTTTTTTGCTGTAATCGAGGGTGCGACATAAGCAACTTTGTTAAGCCACTTGATAAATTAACTTGAGGACAAAACTGCGAACTAGGCGCATTAAATAACTTACTAAGTGCGCTAGTAAATTGCTCAACTGCGGGAAGCCATTGCTGCCAAGGTTCTTTACTTGAGCTCTCCCATGGTAAAAAATAGTGCTGTGCTAAATATTGCTGTGTATTTTTAAGAGGACGCCCTACCGAGTGGTTTAATAAATAACAGCCATCGGCCATACAAAAATCGTTTTTAAGCATGCTATTTAATCCATTTTTTAAGTGTATTTAGATCGTCAAAACGTGTTTTTATATCGTCGCGTTTTGCGCTGGCTCGCCTATCTCTTAGTTTTTCGAGCGAATCAAGCAATACATGAAGCGGCGGACCACTTGCTGTTACCTTACTCATATACTGCTGTTGCATATTTTTTGAAGGCTGAGCAATAAACTTTTCAACCAGTTGATTATGATGACCGACCGCGGTGTCACCATGTAATTTACACACTTGGATAAATAACTTTGCGTGGCTTTTAAACCAACCTGTATTTTTATATTGCTCTGCTTGTAAAAAGTCATCCATAAAGCTTTGCATACGCATGGCTTCTCGTAGTATTTGCTGATCCTCTGGCATCATATATAAAAACTTATCCACCAGCATTTGCGAGTAACTAGGCTCGTTTGCGCTACAAAGGCCTAGTAACATATCAATCACGTTAATACCTGCAAAGTCACCAGCATTTGCACCTCTGTAAACCTCTTTACCTACACGATACGGTTTATAATAAGGGCGAACGCAGTTAAAAAAGCGATCTGTATCGAGCTCAGAATAAAGTGCATTATTTGATTCAATAACATCTATAAGCGCTTGTTTAGCTACTTTTAATAACTCACCACACAAGGGGTGTGAAATGCCTAACGGCAGTATTTTTAATAAAGCATCACTTGCTCGCTTATAGGCCAAAATACCTTGGGTGTTGTAATCAATAAATAGCTTTTCATCGGGTAAATTAGTAAATCGTTTATAAATACCGTTAAGTGCTTTGTTATGAGTAGTTAAATGGGCGGTAGCAAAACGAGGGGTTACGCCAATTGATGCACCAATATGCATAGCAAGCGCTGAGGCTTCTATTAGTGGAGAGGTTGTTTCTCTGCTTGGCTCAGTAATTTCATGGCGCCTACACGCTGCCATAAACAATCCTACGTTACCGAGTAAGTCAAAAGCGCTATCAAAACCTTGATCTGTGTTGCCCTCGGCTAATAAATTGCTAATTAATGCGTTGCCTTTTTTTTCTAATTGTTGCTTTAAGGCCTCGCCTACCCCTTCTACATTTGCTTTATCGGTTTGCTGCCAATAAAGCTGCTCTAATTCACTATTTAAAGTGACAAACTCTGTTCGTATCCAGTGATCGAAAATAGCGGTATGTGTGTTCATTGTTGTGCTCTATTATTTTTATAGTTAAATGCTAACAGAGTTCAATGAGGGTAAAACGCCAAAAAAATTAGTAAAAACTGCAATACTTAGCAATAATCACTACAAATATAAAAATAATTAATAAAAGCCGACAACTATGTTAGATAAAAAAGATCAGCAATTACTCGTTGCACTGCAAAGCCAAGCTCGTATGTCGGTTTCAGACTTGGCCAGTAGTATTAACCTATCGGATACACCTTGCCTAAGACGTATAAAAAAGTTAGAGCAAGAAAACATTATTACCGGCTACCACGCCGCCATAAACCCTAAAGCACTTAACCTTAATGTGTTGGTATATGCGTTTGTGCGATTAAGCCAAAACTCGGTAAGTGCTGCAGAGCAATTTGAGCAACATGTAGAAAAATTACCACATGTATTAGAGTGTTGTGTAATATCAGGGAGCTATGATTATTTATTAAAAATAATTGCACATAATCTTGAGAGCTACGAAACATTTGTAAAACATCAACTAGGTGGCTTAAGTTGTATCGCAAATATAGAATCAACAGTTGTGCTTAAACAATCATTTAGCAAAAAACAGTTACCATTATAAAAATAACCCAAATAACTTACTGTTAGCTATACTGATATTTCAAAACGATAATAATAATTGCTTGGACCTTATGTGAAAAATTTTAACTCTAAAAATCATTCTATTATTTTTTACATCATGTTTGCTTTAGCATATTTTTTAGTGGGTATAGCACTCACTAAACTTGCTTTTAATTCGCAAATAATTCCAATTTGGTTACCTGCTGGTATAGCTTTGGTCGGTTGTTATATTTGGTGGTGGCGCTTTATCCCACCTTTATTTGTAGCTGCAATTGCATTTAATTTAAATATTTTTGATAGTTCAGTTCATGAGCTAGTCCTTGTCGGTAACTCATTTAACGAGGCAATGTATATCGCCTTTGGTGTGGTTATACAGGCAATGGTGGGCGCTGCTTTACTAAAATTTTGGCTTGGCCACCCACTACGCTTTAAAAAGCGTAAAAACATAATTTACTTTATTCTCGTCATAGCCATATTAGTCAGTTTAATTTCGGCTAACTTTGGCGTGTTCGCTCTTAGTCAATTTAACTCAGTTTACAGTATTGATAATCATTGGAAGAATGTTATTTACTGGTGGCTTGGCGATACATTAGGAGTAATAATTGCAACTCCGTTTTTACTTTCTTTATTACCACAAAAGTCTAACCAACATAATATATCGGCGTTTCCAACAATTGCAGTATGTTCTATTTTATTTGTGTCGGTTGCGGTTACAACACAGCTATACGATCAAGAAAACCGTATAAGCACAATTAAAATCGCCGAACGTGAAGTACACGTTATAGAAAATAGCCTTTATAGATATACAAATCGCAGTATTATTGCAGTGCAGAGCCTAGCAAGTCAGGTTCAATCATCTTCAACATTAAGCCAACAAGATTTTTATTCTTATGCTAGCCAATTACTAACCCAGCATGCGTTTATTCACGCTTTATCGTGGAATGCAAAAATACCTCAAGATCAACGAGACGTCTTTGCTCAAGAGATATCAAACATTTACCATTTAGATGTTGATGTAGTAGGTGAGCCTCTTGAAATTAGCGATCCCCTTGTTATAGTAAAATACATAGCTCCTTTTAATGGTAATCAAAAAGCTATTGGCTTTAATGTATTTTCAAACCCTGATCGAAAAAATTCCCTGCTTAACCCTGCTATAAAATATATGCCCGTAGGGACTAAGATAATTCAACTAGTACAGACCAAACAGCCTAAGCCAGCTTATTTATTATTTGCTCCTGTGTATTCTCAAAGTAACGATAAAGAAACAATTAAAGGCTATGCCACAGGTGTATTTTTAGTACGAAGTATTATTGAACAAGCTATTACTAAACAGCAGTCTGATATGTTTTCGATTGGTATATATGAAGATACAAACACACCGCCGTTTTATAGTAATTACTCTCAAGATGTTCAGCAAGCCAAAGGCAGCCGTTTAATGTCGTTTGACGTGGACTTTGCAGGGCAAAAATGGATTGTAAAACTATCCCTTAAAGAAAGCTTTTTAACACAACATAATAGTCAGCTAACTTTATTATTACTCATACTTCAAGTTGCCGTATGTTCTTTAATTTTAATGGTTTTACTACTGTTTAATCAGCAACAAATAGCGCTTACACGTCAAGTTGCAGAGCGTACACACTCACTCGCACAAGCAAAACAGCAGTCCGATTTAGCTAATCAAGCTAAAAGCCAATTTTTAGCTAATATGAGCCACGAAATACGAACACCGCTCAATGCCGTTATTGGTTTTTCTTCACTTGCTCGCGAAACAGACACTGCAACTACACTCATTGGCTATTTAGATAAAATAAACTCATCATCTAAAAGTTTATTAAACTTAATTAATGACATTCTTGATATATCAAAAATAGAATCCCAAAAGTTAGTTATTGAATCTATTGCATTCGACCTAGGTGCCTTAATAACACGCATAAACAATATGTTTGAACAAAGCGCTGTTAACAAAGGTATTAAATGGCAAGTTAACTCAAAGCTACCTTTAGATACCTGGTTTATTGGTGATCCGATGCGAATTGAGCAGATATTACTTAATTTATGTAGTAACGCGATTAAATTTACAAGCCAAGGCAGCGTTACTTTAAACATAGAAACAGAGTTTACTGCCGCCAATAAAGTACAGCTTGTTATAACCATTAGGGATACCGGAATAGGTATAAAGCCAAGCCAACATAAAAAATTATTTAATGCATTTACCCAAGCTGATAGCTCTACCTCTAGGCAATTTGGTGGTACAGGGCTGGGCTTAACAATAGCAAAAGAGCTAAGCCAATTAATGGGGGGAGAAATAGCACTTGAAAGTGAAATAGATAAAGGCTCTACGTTTACATTTTCAATGCAATTAGAAACAACAGAGCCTAAAAAAGAACATGTTATTACATTTGATAATACTAATATTACTTCGCTAGACATTTTGGTCGCAGAAGACAACCCAGTGAATCAAATGGTTATTAAAGCGATGCTTGGCTCGCTGGGGATTGTGCCGTATATAGTAGAAAATGGCGAACTGGCCGTTGATATAGTTAAAAAGCAGCATTTTGACTTAGTGCTTATGGATTGCCAAATGCCTGTAATGGATGGCTATAGGGCAACGGCCCTAATCCGCCAGTTTAAAACCGAACAAGAACTCCCGATTATTGCTTTAACTGCCGACGTTATGCCAGAGGATAAAGCACATGCACAAGCCGTTGGATTTAACCAACATCTTGCAAAACCGCTTGAACTCATTAAGCTAACTGAGTGTCTTGCCCAATATGCAGTAGTTAATGAATAATAGTGATTTAATTTTAAGAATAGTTTTAAGAGTAGCTTTTGGTTTTGTTTTAAGTATTTTTTCGCATATTACCGTCGCTCAAAACTGTATATCGCAGGCAAGCGACTTTAAATTTATAACAAAAAGTAAGCAACAAGGCTTATTACGCTTTGAAAAAGAGCACAACCACCAGCGCTTTAATTACCACGCCCTTTTACCATTTAACGATTACTTAGATTTTGCATATAAACATATAAATAAAGCCAATCCACGTTCAAATATGCCATGCCCTATTATTACACAAACGTATCAGCAGTTAGTAACACAAGGTAAGCGAAAACCTGACCCTACTATTACAGGTATTATTGCCCCTTTTGAGCTTACGCATCCAAACAGCAATAAAGTTGCGCTATTAATCCACGGACTAACTGACTCCCCCTTTACGTATCACGATTTAGCACAAGTGTATTATCAGCAAGGCTATACTGTGCGTACTATTTTATTACCAGGACATGGTAGCGCCGCAAGTGCGTTACTCAATGTAGACGTTAACCAATGGCAACAAGCAATAAAATACGGTATTGAACGCTCGGTGCAAGACTTTGATGAGGTGATACTCGCAGGTTACTCTACCGGTGCAGCGTTACTTATTGATTACGCAACTAAGCACACTGTTTCACCTAAAATTAAAGCGCTTATGCTTTATTCGCCCGGCTCTGAGCCACATAATAAGTACGGCTGGATAGCAAAGTGGATTGATGCCATACCCTTTTTTAATTGGATTGATAAAGACGCCGATGTAGACTTCGCTAAGTATGAATCATTTCCTTTAAATGCAGCTGCCGCTTCGTACGATGCAATGTCACTTGCAAGCGTAAGTAGCTTAAACAAACGCCCTCCACTTAAATTACCTATTTTTAGTGTACTTAGCGATATTGATACCACGATAGATACGCGTGCCACGCTAAAGCTATTGAGTGCATTACACAGAGGTAATTCAGTAAAATATAAGCCGCTCGATACTCTAGTACTTTATGGAAGCACTGATATTTTACCGCCAGACTTTGCTAGTGACTACACAGTAAATAACCCGCAATGCACAACGCCTCAATGTAAAAAGGTTCATGGTATATCGCATATTGCGGTTGTTAACTCACCGCAAAATCCACATTATGGAATTAACGCAACTTATCGTAATTGTGGCAGCTTTATTAACGACGAGTCCCTGTACAAAACATGTAAAACAACAAAAAATCCACAACTAGGAGAGCGTACAAGCACCAACTTAAAACACTATCCGGCTTTACAGCGCTTAACTTATAATCCTCATTTTGCCGAGCTTAAGATGCAAATTAGTACGTTTATTAAAAACGTAGAACAGCTTAAAACAACTACAAGGTAAGTAGTCATGGGAACGTTTTCGCACCAATGGTTTAGCAGTATTAATGAGATTGTTCAGGCGCAGTGGCAACGTTTATTTGGTGATGAACCATTTACTCAACATGCTTTTTTATATGCCCTTGAACAAAGCCAATGCGTAACACAACAAAGCGGTTGGCAGCCCCATCACCTCGCTATTTTTGAAAATGATACGCTCGTTGCACTTGCACCCGGGTATTTAAAAGGTCATTCATACGGCGAGTACGTATTTGACTGGGCATGGGCAGAGGCATACGAAAAACACGGCTTAGAGTATTATCCAAAATGGCTATCTGGCATTCCCTTTAGCCCCATTGAAGGCAAGCGTATTGCTATTGAACACGCTAACCCTAACGTTGTGTACCAATACATTACAGAGCAACTAAACATACACAGTGCTGAGCAAGGGTGGTCGGGATGGCATGTTAACTTTTGCGACCAAGCCCAAGCTACATCATTAACTGAGCAACACGCCATGTTAAGAGTAGGCGTGCAATTTCAGTGGTTTAATAAAGGTTTTGAAACCTTTGACGATTTTTTGCAAATACTTAGCTCTCGCAAACGTAAATCCCTTAAAAAAGAGCGAGCTAAAATAGCGCAACAGAATATTGATATTGAATGGCTGCAAGGAACGCAAATTACGCCCGAGATAATGCAATTGTTTTGTGAGTTTTATCAGCGTACCTACTTAAAGCGATCTGGTCATTTGGGCTATTTAAATATGGAGTTTTTTACGCTTTTACATGCCTTAATGGCTAGTAGCCTCGTTATTATGCTGGCCAAAAAAGACGATAACGTGATTGCTGCAACACTTAGTTTAGTAGGTAAAAACACGCTTTATGGGCGCTACTGGGGAGCAAGTGAGGAAGTAGATTCGCTGCACTTTGAATTGTGTTATTACCAAGGTATTGAGTTTGCAATAAAGCATAAACTCAACTGTTTTCATTCGGGTGCACAAGGTGAGCACAAAATAGCACGCGGATTTGAACCCGTACTTACCTACTCTGCTCACCATATTGTTGATGGCGACTTTAGTAATGCAATAAGCGACTACTTAAAGCGTGAACGCGGCCATATTGATATATATAAAGAGCAATGTAGCTCATTACTGCCGTTTAAAAACGAGTAACTGATTATTTGCAGGCATGGCTGTATCGCTAATAAGCGTAAGCCCTGCTTGCTTAGCTAGTTGTTCAACTGCTTCAAAATCTCTTATTCCACTTGACGGATCGCGCTCTTTTAAAAAGGCACTAAAGTCATCATTACTTGGGCTGGTAAATTCACCTTGGTATTTGAATGGCCCATAAATACACAATATACCGTCGCTATTTAAGTGACGTTTAACACCGTCAAAAAAACGTTCAACTAATTGCCAACTCACAATATGAAATGTGTTTGCAGTATAAATAGCGTCAACCTTATCTACTGGCCATTCATTATTTAAATCAAGCTCAAGTGGTGCATGTAAATTAGTTAAATTAGCTTCGCGGTGCCATAAGTTAATCCCTTCGTGGTTTATAGCGCGATCACTTGTATGCCACTGTAAATGTGGTAATTGCTCTGCAAAAAAAACACTATGCTGGCCGGTTCCTGAGCCAACTTCGAGTACTGTTTTAGTTTTTTTTAATACAACTCTTAATTGCTCTAAAATAGGGGTTTTATTGTTTTCACAGGCTTGTGAAAATGGCTTTGTCATTACTGTGCACCAAAATTGTAGATTAATGCACAACAGTAAAGCAAATTTAGTTTATTTTGTCGTGATGAAAAAAATATAATTTTTAAACACTATAACTATCATATGGTTGAGCTAATTCATTATGATTGGTACGTAATATGCTTTTATATAACTAACCCACTAAAGGGTTTAACTTATATTAAATTTCAAAGGATAAAATTATGCATATACCCCCTTATACAGCTGTAGACGCAGCTATTGCTATAACCGAAAAAACCACCGACGATCATAGTTACGCCGTTGATATGAGAGCTACAGTAATCGATTTACTTTCGCACCCTAAACACAATCAACAGGCGATGACCAAACATGAAACAGATCAGATATTTATTCTTGGCTACAATTAAAACTCAAATTAGTATCGCAAATAATTTTTATAATAACTGTTTACACTGAAACCGATTAAATGTAATGATAACTATTATCGTTAACTTGAGTCGGTTTTTTTATGTCTTCAAATTATGCCCAGCATCGTTACCATCAAGAACTCTCTTGCCATTGCTTAAGACCTGGCCTACATGCACCCATGCTCGTTGCCGATTACATAGAAACCGCCCTTAACGTCGCCAAAAAATTTGAGCAACAACGTAACCCCTTGCTTCAAGAGTTTTACCTTAGACGCACACACCATGAAATTATAAACAAAATGTGCGACCCTCTTATACATAATGCTATTCGTAAACAATGTTTAGAGCAGTTATACAAACCTTTATTAGCACTAAAACGGTTTTATAAAGTGCATAACAATACTGCACAATTTTTAATACTTGAGCGTGAAGCTCGTATTCTTAGTCACGAATTCAACCCTTTTTAAGGAGCACACTTATGAGCAACTTTAGAACAGAATCAGACAGCATGGGCGAGCTAAAAGTACCTACTGATGCACTCTATCAAGCGCAAACACAGCGAGCGGTTAATAATTTTGCCATTAGTGGCTTACCTATGCCGAAGCAATTTATAACTGCACTGGCTTATATAAAACAAGCCGCAGCACAAAGTAACTGTAAGCTTGGGCATTTAAGCAAAGCTAAAGCCAATGCTATTGAGCAAGCTTGCCAAAGTATTATTGATGGCGAGCACATTGAGCATTTCCCCGTTGATATTTTTCAAACCGGTTCGGGCACAAGCTCAAATATGAATGCCAATGAAGTTATTGCAACGCTTGCTAGCCGGATAGGCAGTGAAAGCATTCACCCTAATGATGATGTAAACATGGGGCAAAGTTCTAACGATGTAGTTCCTACTGCTATCGCACTCAGTAGTGCAATAAACGTAGTGTATGAATTACTTCCTTCGCTTGAAAACTTATCGCAAAGCCTGGAAAAGAAAAAAGCTGAAGTAGGCCATATAGTTAAAACGGGCCGTACGCATTTAATGGATGCAATGCCTGTAACGTTTGATCAAACTCTAAGTGCATGGCAGTCACAAGTTAACCATGCCGCTGCAGGAATTAGACATAGCTTAGAGCGTGTATGCGAGCTTGCACAAGGCGGTACAGCCGTTGGAACAGGAATAAATGCAGACCCTAAATTTGCAGCAAAATTTACAGAAAACCTGAGTGCCAATGTAGGCATTAGATTTACGCCTAGTAGTAACTTTTTTTATAACATAGGCTCACAAGACGCCATCGTCGCGCTTTCAGGGCAATTAAAAGTACTCGCTGTCGCACAAATGAAAATAGCGAACGACTTACGCTGGATGAACTCAGGCCCACTTGCAGGTTTAGGTGAAATAGAGCTTGAAGCGCTTCAACCAGGTTCATCTATTATGCCTGGCAAAGTAAATCCTGTTATACCTGAAGCAGCCGCAATGGTAAGTGCACAAGTAATAGGTAACGACGCCACTATTACGGTAGCCGGCCAGGCGGGTAATTTTGAGCTAAACGTTATGCTGCCAGTCATTGCGTATAATATTTTACAAAGCATAGAATTACTTGCCAATAGCGCGCAAGCACTGGGCGATAAAGCGATTGCTAGCTTTAAGGTAAATCAGCCAAATATAGATAAGGCGCTCGCTAAAAACCCAATTTTGGTAACTGCGCTTAATCCGGTGATCGGTTATGAAAAAGCAGCAAAAATAGCGAAGCAGGCTTATAAAGAAGCCCGCCCTATTATTGATGTAGCCGAACAAGAAACCGATTTACCTCGCGAAGAACTCGAAAAATTACTCAACCCTACCAAACTAACGCAGGGCGGACTTTAACAGAACAATTTTTTAGTGCCTTTAATTACTTGATAATATAGTTTTTATTGCCGTAAAAAATGCACAGTGTATGATAGTGATGAATATTTCATCACTATCAAGGTTTTTTATGCGTACCCCATTGTTAGCCATACTTTTACCACTGTGTTTAACTGCATGTTTGGATAAAGAACCCGCTAAAACACAGCAAGTAACAATCACCTCAGAAGCTGAAGCACCAAAGCAAGACCTACAAAAGCTAGAAGAAAACACTCTATTACAAGAAAATAAAAAAAATAGTGTGATTGCTGAAAAAATACCAAAAGCTGATTTGAAAAACGTTTCAATAGACGATATAAAAGCAGCTAAAACCGAATTAAATACACTAATTGCAGATAAACAGTGTGATACAAGCACTCAATGTAGAGTAAATGCAGTAGGTAGTCGCGCATGTGGTGGGCCAAGCAGTTTTGTTGTGTACTCAACAAACGCAGCATCTGAGGAGCAAGTAGCAGCCCTTAGCGACAAAATTACTAAGCTTGAAAGTAGTTATAATTCACAAAAAGGGATGATGAGCATTTGTCAGCATTTAACAACGCCAAGCACGCAGTGTGTTGAAAATAAATGTGTTAAACTTGAAGGCTCAGCGGTAAGTGCATTTTAAGGATAACGTTATGAGTTGTTTACCATCAACAGTTAAACTGTCAATTATAAGCATTGCTAGCAGCATTTTATTACTAAGTGGGTGTGCTAGCACTGTGACGTCAAATGAGCAAAGTAAAAACTTGTCTGACTTGAACTATGATCTGAATAACATGGTGAGTAATAATAGCTGCACCGCTAGCTTTCAGTGCAAAGTCCTTGAAGTCGGCGCACGTGCTTGTGGCGGACCGAGTAAATATGCTGTTTATTCAACGCTAAACACCTCTCAAGAAGAAGCGGAACAGCTTGCTCAACAAATAACAAAACAAGAAAGCATACAAAATAAAGCACAAGGCTTAACTGATTGTTCTCCTGTACTTGAAGTGCAATCGCTGTGTATTAATCAGCAGTGCCAGTCGTTTGATATAAAATAAAAATGGCAACCTTAACTTCAGCGTTAACTTAAATATGGAATTAACGCTGAAATTACTACCACCAATACCACGCAAATACCCGCTTTAATAATGTATTTCATGGGCATTGTTTTAAGCACCCAATATGCATAAATAAAGCGAACAAAATAACTCGCCGCAGTACCAAACAACGCAAAAATAATTAAGTAAGCAATTAAAATAATATTCATAAAAACCTAATTAAATTATTTCACTTTTTATTTTTAGTGTGAGCTATTAATAAATCAGCTACTTGTTGCTTTACGGCTCGCTTGTCATCACTTTGTACATCAAAGCGACTGGCTAGTTGCGCTATTTCATCATCATTTAAATTAAACGATAAACGTTGACGCGTTTTTTTAGACTTTACGTCTAAGCCAAGTATTTTTCGGATCATATCTGATGGAGTTAACTCTTGATCGATCGCTTGTTTTTTTATCAGCTTTTGAACTTCGCTGCTCAGATCAAATGCCATTTGCGTGGCACGTACAGCTTGTTCCTGACGTAACCACTTATCTTTAGCATCACTCACTTAGCATCTCCGGGAAACAAGTCTACAATGTCTGACATTGGACGCGTTAGCGTTAGCGATACTTCGGTTTCACCACCATCCCAAATTTCGATATTTAAACCAAAACCTTCGTTATCTGACGCTAAGCAAATCATTTCACATGGCTCACCACCTTCTTGCTCATAACGAGGCAAAGTTTGGTTGCGGTAGTCTTTATTATGGAAATAACACACATAAGGCGACTCGCTTTGTTGATAGCTTTTAGCTAAAAACTGCATAAAGCGCTCTGGTGTATTTT
>Ga0209309_10002066_pt1 | contig 18883 bp, 14 predicted proteins | sample COGITO_mtgs_1204_2_FD_184807 | JGI IMG/M metagenome (GOLD analysis project Ga0209309, IMG submission 184807) | Pelagic marine microbial communities from North Sea - COGITO_mtgs_120412 (SPAdes) (version 2) | ecosystem: Environmental > Aquatic > Marine > Epipelagic ... | reverse complement strand
AAAAAGTAGAATATGAACTAGAGGCCGCTTCTTCGGTTCAAAAAAGAAGGAGCAAAAGCCTTTTTGATACGTTGGTGAACCATAAATTAGAACTCAGTTATAAAGAGTACAATGACAAAATGTACCCAAATTATATGTATTATGAAACGCCAAAATTGGTTCAGATTGGAAATCGTTCTTCTGATAAAATAGACGAAGAAAAAGCCCAAGCCGATAAAGAGGAACAGTTTTATTACACCGTGCAGGAAATACTTTTTACTGAAATAATTCAAGACCCTTTACAAATTGAGCAGGCTTTACAACAAGAATGGTCTTCCGATATCTTTGTGTCTAGGCCTTACAATGCAGCATTTTGGAAAAACTATAATGTATTGCTAGAAAGTAATGAAGAAGAACAGCTTATTCAAGATTTAAGCAAACGGGCTTCGTTGTTTAAGGAGTAAATTATATTTTCTCTCTAAAAAAAAATCGGAACTCCTAATTCGTCATTCTAAAATTTAATAGTATCTTTGCCGGTCTAAAGAGAGGAGGTGATGACACTATGTTAATAATACCAGTAAAAGACGGCGAAAATATAGATAGAGCGTTAAAGCGTTTCAAGCGTAAGTTTGATCGTACAGGAACGATGCGTCAGCTACGTAAACGTCAACAGTTTACCAAGCCATCTGTTAAGCGCAGAGCGCAAATTCAAAAAGCCGAATACATTCAGCACTTAAGAGATCAGGAAGAAATTTAAATTCCTGCGAAGGCAGGAATCTCCTGCCGACTCTAAATCATATATCCGTTGGAATTTTTTTCCAACGGATTTTTTTATGAAATAGAACTTCATTTCAGTCCTTTAAACCAAATTTCAGTATCTTTCTAGTTCGTAATTCATAATTTTGAATTCGTACCTCGTACTTCTAAAATTGTACCTCGACATGTCTTTTTCAGCTTTCATAGACTATCTTTCTTTAGAAAAAAAATACTCCCCTCATACCGTCACTGCCTATAAAAAAGATCTGGAAAGTTTTTTAGAGTTTGTTTCAGCTGAATATGAATACACTGAAATAGCGACGGTGCATTATTCCATTATCCGTAGTTGGATTATTGCGTTGGTAAATAACGGTGTCTCTAACCGAAGTGTAAACCGGAAAATTTCCTCGTTAAAAACCTATTACAAGTTTTTGCTGAAAACAAAACAAATAGAAGTAAGTCCGTTAGTAAAACACAGGGCTTTAAAAACTGCAAAAAAAGTACAAGTTCCTTTTTCAGAAAAAGAAATAAACGATGTGTTAGCATTACTTCAAGAAGCTGAAGGGTTTGAAGGCATTCGTAACAAGCTTATAGTCGAGTTGTTTTATTCAACCGGAATGCGCCGGGCAGAATTGGTGAATATTAAAACAAATGATATTTCAGCAACATCTAAGACAGTCAAGGTTTTAGGAAAACGCAGCAAAGAACGGATAATACCTTTGTTGAGTCCAGTTTTAAAAACTTTTGAGCAATATAATGCTGAACGTTCAACGTTAGAAGACATAAAAGATTCTGATTATTTGTTATTAACCACTAAGGGCGTTAAAATATATGAAACACTTGTTTATCGGGTGATAAATTCTTATTTTAGTAAAGCGTCTGAAAAGGTGAAGAAAAGTCCGCATATTTTGCGACATTCTTTTGCCACTCATCTTTTAAATGAAGGTGCAGATTTAAATGCAGTAAAAGAGTTGTTGGGGCATGCTAGCTTAGCTTCTACGCAAGTATACACGCATAGTAGTATAGCAAAGTTAAAAGAGGTGTACCAAAACTCGCATCCTCGCAATTCAAAATAAGTATTAACTTAAAAACTTCGCTTATGAAAGTAAATGTGCAAACTCCAAATTTTGTTGCAGACGGTAAATTGATCAATTTTATTGAAAAGAAGCTTTCCAAGCTGGAACAATTTTACGATCGTATTATTTATGCCGATGTATTTTTAAAAGTTCAAAAAACGAGCGATAAAGAAAATAAAAATGTTGAAATACTCTTGAGTGTTCCCGGTGATGACCTCATTGTCAAAAAGGAAGCAAAATCTTTTGAAGAAGCAACCGATGAGTGTGTGCATGCGTTACAACGGCAATTGAAAAAACGGAAACAGAAACAAAGAGAATTTTCTTAAACTTTTTCGGTAAAATATTTTTTTAAATAATAAATTTATATAAATTTGCAGTCCGTTAGAAATAGCGGACTTTTTTATGCTGAAAATATCAGTGTAAAAAGGCTTCAAAGCCGATGTAGCTCAGCTGGCTAGAGCAGCTGATTTGTAATCAGCAGGTCGTGGGTTCGAGTCCCTCCATCGGCTCTTTGAAAGTTTGAAAAAGAATCAGGAAAAAGTAATCAGGTTTTAGAATAAAACAGATTGTTTTTGGGGCGAGAAGTTTATCCTGAGTTTAGTCGAAGGGAGTCCCTCCATCGGCTCTTTGAAAAACAACGAATTAGTTCTTTTAATATTGGGGAGATACTCAAGCGGCCAACGAGGGCAGACTGTAAATCTGCTGTCTTTCGACTTCGCAGGTTCGAATCCTGCTCTCCCCACTACGATTTAAGTAATTAAATCGATTTTCTGAATTTACGAAGCAAAATTGCTGGGTGTAATTCATTAGTTGAGTTTTTTTAAATTTTTAACTCAAACTATGTTCTAATAAATATTGAAATGTTTATTTTTGTACTCCTTTTTCAGAAAGTATCAAAATAAAAAATTAAGCGGGAGTAGCTCAGTTGGTAGAGCGTCAGCCTTCCAAGCTGAATGTCGCCGGTTCGAACCCGGTCTCCCGCTCAATAAAGAAACAGTTGTTTTTAAAGCATGTTAGTGTTTTAAAAATAGCTTTTTTGAGTGAGTGATGAGTTTATGCTAAGCGTTGCACTGAGTTTATCGAAGTGCCGAAGCAAATTTAAATCCTGCTCAAAATTCCTGCGAAGGCAGGAATCTCTTGCATGGGTGTTGCTTGTGTTAAGTAGATTCAACTCTTTACGCCGGTGTAGCTCAGGGGTAGAGCGTTTCCTTGGTAAGGAAGAGGTCATGGGTTCAATTCCCATCATTGGCTCAACTTTGTTTAAAATTGAACACTAATATATAACTAAGATTTAAATTAATACAAAATGGCAAAAGAAACATTTGATCGGTCGAAGCCTCACTTAAACATAGGTACAATTGGACACGTAGATCACGGTAAAACAACATTAACTGCAGCTATTACTAAAGTAATGGCTGATGCTGGTTATTCAGAAGCTAGTGCTTTTGATCAAATTGATAATGCCCCTGAAGAAAAAGAAAGAGGTATTACAATTAACTCTTCACACGTAGAATATCAAACAGCTAATCGTCATTACGCACACGTTGACTGTCCTGGTCACGCGGATTACGTAAAGAACATGGTAACTGGTGCTGCTCAAATGGACGGTGCTATTCTTGTGGTTGCTGCTACAGATGGTCCAATGCCACAAACACGTGAGCATATCCTTTTAGGACGTCAGGTTGGTATTCCTCGTATCGTTGTGTTTATGAATAAAGTTGACTTAGTTGACGATGAGGAATTATTAGAATTAGTAGAAATGGAAATAAGAGACTTACTTTCTTTCTACGAATATGATGGTGATAATGGCCCTGTTATTTCTGGTTCTGCTCTTGGAGCATTGAACGGAGAGCAAAAATGGTCTGATACTGTTTTGGAATTAATGGAAGCAGTAGATGCTTGGATTGAATTGCCAAAACGTGATGTAGAAAAAGATTTCTTAATGCCTATCGAAGATGTATTCTCTATTACAGGTCGTGGTACAGTTGCAACAGGTCGTATAGAAACAGGTGTTGCTAACACGGGTGATTCTGTAGATATCATTGGTATGGGTGCAGAGAAACTTGCTTCTACTATTACTGGTGTTGAGATGTTCCGTAAAATCCTTGATAGAGGTGAAGCTGGAGATAACGTTGGTATCTTGTTAAGAGGTATTGAAAAAGCACAAATCTCTAGAGGTATGGTAATCTGTAAGCCAGGTTCTGTAACTCCTCACGCTAAATTTAAAGCAGAGGTTTATATCCTTAAAAAAGAAGAAGGTGGTCGTCACACGCCATTCCATAATAACTACCGTCCTCAGTTTTACGTTCGTACAACTGATGTTACAGGAACAATTAATCTTCCTGATGGTGTAGAAATGGTAATGCCTGGAGATAACCTTACAATTACTGTAGACCTTATCCAAGCTATCGCAATGAATGTTGGACTACGTTTTGCTATCCGTGAAGGTGGTAGAACTGTAGGGGCAGGTCAAGTAACTGAAATTTTAGAATAATTAAATTAGTATAATAAAGTCAAAAGGTGTCCCGTAACACGGGATGCCTTGACTTTTATTAAGGATTAGCTAAGTCTCTTAAAAAAAAATTGATGCAGCTTTCCTTTTATAAACGGGCGTAGCTCAGCTGGTAGAGCAGTGGTCTCCAAAACCAAAGGTCGTGAGTTCGATCCTTACCGCCCGTGCTAAATAGGTTAAAAAACCAATTATAATGGTAAATTATATAAAACAATCCTATAGTGAGCTTAAAAACCACGTAACCTGGCCTAGTTGGTCAGAGGCGCAAAAATTAACAGTAATTGTAGCGGTATTTTCAGTACTGTTGGCATTGTTAACTTTTGGTGTAGACAAGGTGTTTAGCAATGTTATAGAATTTTATTTTGAATGGATCAAGTCGTAAATATGACTGAAACTAAGAGTACAAAAAAGTGGTATGTAGTCCGATCGGTAAGTGGACAGGAAAATAAGATTAAATCGTATCTCGAGACTGAGATTACACGATTAAATCTTGAAGATTATATTGAACAAGTCCTCGTGCCTACAGAGAAAGTAATCCAAATCCGTAACGGAAAAAAAGTCAATAAAGAACGTGTTTTTTTTCCAGGATATATTATGATTCAAGCAACTTTGGCTGGAGAAGTACCACACATTATAAAATCAATTAACGGAGTTATTGGTTTTTTAGGTGAAACCAAAGGAGGAGATCCTGTTCCATTACGACAGTCTGAGGTAAACAGAATGTTAGGAAAGGTAGATGAGTTAGCTGTAGAAGATGATAATGTAAACATTCCTTTCGTAATTGGTGAAACTATAAAAGTAATCGATGGTCCTTTCAACGGCTTTAACGGTACAGTTGAAAAGATCAATGAAGAAAAACGCAAGCTTGAAGTAATGGTGAAAATATTCGGAAGAAAAACACCATTAGAATTAAGCTACATGCAAGTAGAGAAAATTTAATTGTTACACGCTATATAAATAGGTTTTTTCTTTAGCTTCCACATAAGGAGAGATCACAGTAAAATTAAAACAATGGCAAAAGAAGTAGATAAAGTAGTAAAGTTGCAAGTTCGAGGTGGTGCCGCTAACCCGTCGCCTCCAGTTGGACCAGCTTTAGGTGCTGCCGGTGTGAACATTATGGAGTTCTGTAAGCAATTTAATGCTAGAACCCAAGATAAACAAGGAAAAGTGTTGCCAGTTGCGATTACGGTATTTAAAGACAAGTCTTTCGACTTTGTTATTAAAACCCCACCCGCTGCTGTACAAATTCTTGAAGCAGCTAAGATCAAAAAAGGATCTGGTGAGCCACACGCAAGAAAAGTAGCATCTATTTCATGGGATCAAGTTCGAGCTATTGCAGAAGACAAAATGCCCGATTTAAATGCATTTACCGTTGAGTCTGGCATGAGAATGGTAGCAGGTACTGCACGATCAATGGGAGTGAAAGTAAAAGGAGCTGCTCCTTTTTAATCAAGAAAAGAATCTATAAAATGGCAAGATTAACAAAAAAGCAAAAAGAAGCAACGCTAAAAGTAGAGGATAAAACCTATACAGTAGCTGAAGCTTCCGCTTTAATAAAAGAAATCACCAACGTAAATTTCGACCCTTCTGTGGACCTTGCAGTTCGTCTTAACGTGGATCCACGTAAAGCAAACCAGATGGTTCGTGGCGTTGTTACCTTACCACACGGTACAGGTAAAGATGTTAAGGTGTTGGCTTTAGTAACTCCTGATAAGGAAGCTGAAGCTAAAGAAGCCGGAGCAGATTATGTTGGATTAGATGAGTACCTCGAGAAAATTAAAGGAGGTTGGACAGACGTTGACGTTATTGTGACTATGCCAAGCGTTATGGGTAAATTAGGACCATTAGGACGGGTTTTAGGACCACGTGGATTAATGCCTAACCCAAAAACAGGTACAGTAACAATGGATGTTGCTAAAGCAGTTTCTGATGTAAAAGCTGGTAAAATTGACTTTAAAGTTGAAAAAACCGGTATTGTACATGCAGCAATAGGAAAAGCATCTTTCGATGCCGAAAAAATTGCAGGAAATGCAAGAGAATTATTAACAACACTCGTTAAACTGAAGCCTCAGGCTGCAAAAGGTGTGTATATTGAAAGTATTTATATGTCTAGCACTATGAGTCCTAGCGTACAAATAGACACCAAGCGTTTCACTGAGCAGTAAAATTGAAAACTTATGACAAGAGAAGAAAAATCACAAGTAATTGAAAGTTTGACTGCACAGTTATCCGAGAACACTATAATATATTTAGCAGATATCTCGGGGCTTGATGCAGGATCTACTACAAAATTACGTCGCGCTTGCTTTAAAGCAGGAGTGAGTTTAAATGTAGTAAAAAACACCTTGCTTTCTAAAGCTATGGAAAGCAGCGATAAAGACTTTGGTGAATTATCCGAAGTACTTAAAGGGAATACCTCGTTAATGGTTTCTGAAACAGGAAACGCACCGGCAAAAGTAATTAAGGAATTCAGAAAAAAATCTGATAAACCATTACTTAAAGGAGCTTTCGTAGAAGAAGCTATATACGTAGGCGATGAACAACTTGACAGACTCGTTGAAATTAAATCTAAGGAAGAAGTTATTGGAGACATTATATCAGCGCTTCAATCTCCTGCTAAGAATGTTATTTCAGCACTTAAATCAGGTGGTACTACAATCGCGGGTATTGTTAAAACCCTTTCTGAAAAAGAAGAGTAAAAATTTAGCACTAATTAAATTACACATATTAATACAATTATTTTAAAACGATAGAAAATGGCAGATTTAAAAGATTTCGCAGAACAATTGGTTAACTTAACTGTAAAAGAAGTTAATGAGTTAGCTGAAATATTAAAAGAAGAGTACGGTATAGAGCCTGCTGCTGCAGCTGTAGCTGTAGCTGGTGGTGGTGCTGGCGGAGGCGAAGAAGCCGAAGAGCAAACCGAATTCGACGTAATCCTTACAGCCGCAGGTGGTTCTAAATTAGCAGTTGTAAAACTGGTAAAAGAATTAACTGGTGCTGGTCTTAAAGACGCAAAAGGATTAGTAGACAACGCTCCATCTCCAATTAAGGAAGGTGTTGCTAAAGACGAAGCTGAAGCAGTAAAAGCTCAGTTAGAAGAAGCAGGAGCAGAGGTTGAGCTTAAGTAAGCTCACTGAGTTTCAAACCTTAAGGTTTAGGCCTTCCGGATACCCGGAATAGGCCTAAACCATTTTGCGTATATAAAGGTTAATAGTTTTTTGAGTATAGGCAAAAGTAGTTTTTTTAATTAAAATTCCGTCCATAGATGTCAGCAACGCAAACTGAAAGATTGAATTTTTCTTCTGTACAGAATAAGCCAGACTATCCAGATTTTTTGGATATTCAGATTAAATCCTTCCAGGATTTTTTCCAGCTTGAAACAAAGTCAGAAGAAAGGGGTAACGAAGGTCTTTATAATACCTTCATGGAAAACTTTCCAATAACAGATACCCGAAATCAATTTGTATTAGAGTTTTTAGATTATTTTGTAGATCCGCCAAGATACTCCATTCAGGAATGTATTGAGCGTGGTCTAACGTATAGCGTTCCCTTAAAGGCACGTTTAAAGCTATATTGTACAGATCCTGAGCACGAAGATTTTGAAACCATTGTGCAGGATGTGTATTTAGGGGTAATTCCTTATATGACCCCAAGCGGTACTTTTTGCATCAACGGTGCAGAACGTATTGTTGTTTCTCAGTTACACCGTTCACCTGGTGTTTTCTTTGGACAATCATTTCACGCAAACGGAACAAAATTGTATTCAGCCCGTGTTATTCCTTTTAAAGGTTCTTGGATTGAATTTGCTACCGATATCAACAGCGTTATGTACGCGTATATCGATAGAAAGAAAAAGTTACCTGTAACTACCCTGTTCCGTGCTATTGGTTTTGAACGCGATAAAGATATTCTTGAAATATTTGATCTTGCTGAAGAAATTAAAGCATCAAAAACAGGTCTTAAAAAATACTTAGGTCGTAAGCTTGCTGCTCGTGTTCTTAAAACTTGGCACGAAGACTTTGTAGATGAAGATACTGGTGAAGTTGTTTCTATTGAACGGAACGAAATTGTACTAGACCGTGATACGGTTCTTGAAAAAGACCATATTGAGGAAATTTTGGATTCTGGTTCAAAAACAATTCTGTTGCACAAAGAAGATAATCAGCAGGGAGACTATGCGATTATCCACAACACATTACAAAAAGATCCTACCAATTCAGAAAAAGAAGCGGTAGAACATATCTATAGACAATTACGTAACGCTGAACCGCCAGATGAAGAAACCGCTCGCGGTATCATCAACAAGTTGTTCTTCTCAGACCAACGCTATAACCTTGGTGAAGTAGGTCGTTACCGAATGAACAAAAAACTAGGTCTTGATATTCCAATGGACAAGCAAGTGCTTACCAAAGAAGATATCATTACCATCGTAAAATACTTAATCGAGCTTATCAACTCTAAAGCTGAGATTGATGATATTGACCACCTTAGTAATCGTCGTGTACGTACAGTAGGGGAGCAATTATCATCTCAATTTGGTGTTGGTTTAGCCCGTATGGCACGTACTATTCGTGAGCGTATGAACGTTCGTGACAATGAGGTGTTTACTCCAATCGACTTGATTAATGCGAAGACACTTTCTTCTGTAATTAACTCATTCTTTGGTACCAACCAGTTGTCGCAGTTCATGGATCAAACAAACCCGCTAGCAGAGATTACGCATAAGCGTCGTCTTTCAGCTCTAGGACCTGGAGGTCTTTCAAGAGAACGAGCAGGGTTCGAGGTTCGTGATGTTCACTACACACACTACGGTAGACTTTGTCCTATTGAAACGCCTGAAGGACCAAACATTGGTTTGATTTCTTCACTTTCAGTATATGCTAAAGTAAACAACTTAGGTTTTATCGAAACACCTTATAGAAAGGTAGAAAATGGTAAAATTGATTTAAAAAGCCAACCACTATATCTTTCTGCTGAAGAGGAAGAAGATAAATTGATTGCACAGGCAAACATCCCGTTAAAAGATGACGGAACTATTAATGCCGATAGGGTAATTGCACGTATGGAAGGTGACTTCCCAGTTGTAGAACCTAGTACGGTTAATTATGCCGATGTTGCGCCTAACCAGATTGCTTCTATTTCAGCATCGTTGATTCCTTTCTTGGAACATGATGATGCCAACCGTGCGTTGATGGGATCGAATATGATGCGTCAGGCAGTACCTTTATTATTAGCAGATTCTCCAATTGTTGGAACAGGCTTGGAACGTCAAGTAGCTTCAGATTCGAGAGTATTGATTAATGCTGAAGGAGACGGGGAAATAGAATATGTAGATGCAAATGAAATTACTATTAAGTATGACCGTACCGAAGAAGAGCGTATGGTAAGCTTTGATAGTGATTCAAAAACGTATCAACTTGTAAAATTCAGAAAAACAAACCAAGGTACTTCTATTAACTTGAAGCCAATTGTAAGTAGAGGCGACAGAGTTAAAAAAGGACAAGTACTTTGCCAAGGTTATGCAACCGATAAAGGTGAATTAGCATTGGGTAGAAACATGAAAGTAGCCTTTATGCCTTGGAAAGGGTATAACTTTGAGGATGCGATTGTGATTTCTGAACGCGTAGTAAGAGATGATATATTTACATCGATTCATATTGATGAGTATTCACTTGAAGTACGTGATACCAAGTTAGGAAATGAAGAGTTAACACATGATATCCCTAATGTTTCAGAAGAGGCTACTAAAGACCTTGATGAAAACGGGATGATTCGTGTAGGTGCCGAAATAAAACCAGGTGATATTCTTATCGGGAAAATTACTCCAAAAGGAGAAAGTGATCCAACTCCTGAAGAAAAATTACTTCGTGCTATTTTTGGTGATAAAGCAGGCGACGTAAAAGATGCTTCTTTAAAAGCTTCTCCATCATTACGTGGGGTTGTAATTAACAAGAAGTTATTTGCACGTGCTATAAAAGATAAGCGTAAAAGAGCAAAAGATAAAGAAGATATCGCAGCTCTTGAAATCGCTTTCGATGCTAAATTTGATGCATTAAAAGATGTATTAGTTGAAAAACTATTTACAATTGTAGGTGGAAAAACCGCGCAGGGCGTAACAAACGATCTTGGCGAAACGGTATTCCCTAAAGGTAAAAAGTTTACTCAAAAAATGTTGAATGCAGTAGATGATTATGCGCATTTAACAGGAGGTACTTGGACCACCGATGATGACTTAAATACATTGGTTGCCGATTTATTGCACAACTATAAAATTAAAGACAACGATTTACAAGGTAGTTTACGTCGTGAGAAGTTTACCATCTCTGTAGGAGATGAGTTACCTTCTGGTATTCTAAAACTTGCTAAAGTTTATATTGCTAAAAAGCGTAAACTTAAAGTAGGGGATAAAATGGCGGGACGTCACGGTAACAAAGGTATTGTAGCACGTATTGTACGTGAAGAAGATATGCCTTTCCTTGATGATGGAAGCCCAGTAGATATCGTGTTGAACCCACTTGGGGTACCATCACGTATGAACATTGGTCAAATTTATGAAACTGTTTTAGGATGGGCTGGACAAAAATTAGGACGCAAGTTTGCTACTCCAATTTTTGATGGTGCAACGATAGACCAGATAAACGAATTGACTGATGAAGCTGATATACCAAGATTTGGACACACGCATTTATACGATGGTGGAACCGGACAGCGTTTTGACCAACCTGCAACAGTAGGGGTTATTTATATGCTGAAACTGGGTCACATGGTAGATGATAAGATGCACGCGCGTTCAATTGGACCGTACTCATTAATTACACAACAACCATTGGGTGGTAAAGCTCAATTTGGGGGTCAGCGTTTTGGTGAGATGGAAGTTTGGGCACTTGAGGCCTACGGAGCATCTAGTACATTACGTGAAATATTGACAGTGAAATCTGATGATGTTATTGGTAGAGCTAAAACATACGAAAGTATTGTGAAAGGTGAAACCATGCCAGAACCAGGACTACCAGAATCTTTTAACGTGTTAATGCACGAATTAAAAGGGTTAGGACTTGACATTAGATTAGAAGAATAAAAGAAAGCTCCCTGCCTTGGCGGGGAGCATCTTTACGCTTCAAACGGAGTGAAAAAACACTCCAAAAACAAATAACAACAAAGCATAGTACACAGCATTATGGCAAGAAATAAAGAAAACACAGTTCAGAAATTCAATAAGATTTCTATTGGTTTAGCCTCTCCTGAGTCGATTTTGGCAGAATCACGCGGGGAAGTATTAAAGCCAGAAACGATAAACTACCGTACGCACAAACCAGAGCGTGACGGACTTTTCTGTGAGCGTATTTTTGGTCCGGTTAAGGATTACGAATGTGCCTGTGGTAAATATAAACGAATTCGCTACAAAGGGATCGTATGTGACCGTTGTGGAGTAGAGGTAACCGAAAAGAAAGTACGTCGTGATCGCGTAGGACACATTAACTTAGTTGTTCCTGTTGCGCACATTTGGTACTTCCGTAGTTTACCTAACAAAATAGGATACCTTCTTGGATTGCCGTCTAAGAAGTTGGATATGATTATCTATTACGAACGATATGTTGTAATCCAGCCCGGTATCGCAAAAAATGAAGAAGGGGAGCCACTTGAGAAAATGGATTTCCTAACGGAAGAAGAATATTTGAATGCTTTAGAGGCAATTCCGGTAGAAAACCAATACTTGGATGATAGCGATCCAAATAAATTCATCGCTAAGATGGGTGCTGAGTGTTTAATTGAATTGTTACAGCGTATCGATCTTGATACACTTTCTTTCGATTTACGTCACAAAGCAAACAACGAAACGTCTAAACAACGTAAAACCGAAGCGTTAAAACGTCTTCAAGTTGTTGAAGCATTGCGCGATGCAAACAAAAACCGGGAAAACAAACCGGAATGGATGATTATGAAGGTGGTGCCAATTATTCCACCAGAATTGCGTCCATTAGTACCACTAGATGGAGGTCGTTTCGCAACATCAGATTTAAATGATTTATACCGTCGTGTGATTATTAGAAACAATCGTTTAAAACGATTGATGGAAATTAAAGCTCCAGAAGTAATTTTACGTAATGAAAAACGTATGCTTCAAGAGTCTGTTGATTCATTATTTGATAACACGCGTAAATCTTCAGCAGTAAAAACAGATAGTAACCGTCCATTAAAATCACTTTCAGATTCATTGAAAGGGAAACAAGGGCGTTTCCGTCAAAACTTACTAGGTAAACGTGTGGATTATTCAGCACGTTCGGTAATTGTTGTTGGACCAGAATTGAAGCTATTTGAATGTGGTATTCCAAAAGATATGGCGGCTGAATTGTACAAGCCTTTTGTAATTAGAAAACTAATTGAAAGAGGGATTGTAAAAACAGTTAAGTCTGCTAAGAAAATTATAGACAAAAAAGAGCCAGTAGTTTGGGACATCCTTGAAAATGTATTGAAAGGACACCCTATCATGCTTAACCGGGCTCCAACGTTGCACAGATTGGGTATTCAAGCTTTCCAACCAAAATTAATTGAAGGAAAAGCAATCCAATTACACCCATTGGTATGTACTGCATTTAACGCGGATTTCGATGGTGACCAGATGGCGGTTCACCTTCCACTTGGGCCAGAAGCAATTTTGGAATGTCAGTTATTGATGTTGGCTTCGCATAACATTTTGAATCCTGCAAATGGTTCGCCAGTTGCGGTTCCTTCACAGGATATGGTTTTGGGTCTGTATTATATGACCAAGCTAAGAACATCAACAAAAGATGTAAAAGTAAAAGGAGAAGGCTTAACATTCTATTCAGAAGAAGAAGCAGTAATTGCTTACAATGAGAAGCAAGTAGACCTGAATGCGCAAATAAAAATTCGTACGAAGGACTTCAATGAAAAAGGCGAATTGGTTTTACAAATTATCGAAACTACGTTAGGTAGAGTGATATTTAACCAAGAAGTACCGGAAGAAGCTGGATATATAAATGAAGTATTAACCAAGAAATCACTTCGTGATATTATTGGTAATATTCTTAAAGTTACTAGTGTACCAAGAACAGCTGCTTTCCTTGATGAAATTAAAACATTAGGATATAAGTTTGCATTCGAAGGTGGATTGTCATTCAGTTTAGGAGATATTATTATCCCTGCTGAAAAGCAAACTATGATTGACGATGCCAACAAACAAGTTGACGGTATTGTAGGGAACTATAATATGGGACTTATTACCAACAACGAACGTTACAACCAGGTAATTGATATATGGACAGCAACCAACGCTGAATTGACGGAACTTTCTATGAAACGTATCCGTGAAGATCAGCAAGGGTTTAACTCTGTGTATATGATGCTTGACTCTGGAGCGCGTGGTAGTAAAGAGCAAATTAGACAGCTAACCGGTATGCGTGGATTGATGGCGAAGCCTAAAAAATCGAACTCTGGTGGTGGTGAAATTATTGAAAACCCAATTCTTTCTAACTTTAAAGAAGGACTTTCAATTCTTGAATACTTTATCTCTACTCACGGTGCACGTAAAGGTCTTGCCGATACCGCACTTAAAACGGCCGATGCAGGTTACTTAACGCGTCGTCTAGTAGATGTTTCACAAGATGTTATTATTAACGAAGTAGATTGTGGTACATTAAGAGGTATTGAAGTTTCAGCATTGAAGAAGAATGAGGAAATCGTTGAAACGTTAGAAGCTAGAATCATTGGTCGTATTGCATTAAACGATGTAATAAACCCACTTAATAAAGAAGTGTTGGCAACGGCAGGTGAGCACATTTCAGAAGAGACTGCTAAAATTATTGGCGACTCTGCTGTAGAAGGTGTAGAAGTACGTTCTGCATTAACGTGTGAAGCTAAAAAAGGAATTTGTTCTCAATGTTACGGTCGTAACCTTGCAACCAACAAAATGGTTCAAAGAGGTGAAGCTGTAGGTGTTGTAGCTGCTCAATCAATTGGTGAGCCGGGTACACAGTTAACGCTTCGTACTTTCCACGTGGGTGGTATTGCGGGTAACATTTCAGAAGAAAATAAACTCGTTATTAAATATGACGGTAAAGCTGAAATTGAAGATCTGAAAACGGTAAAAGGTGAAGATGCTGAAGGAAAAGAAGTTGATATTGTAATTTCTCGTACTTCAGAAATTAAGTTAACCGATCCGAAAACTGGAATTACCTTAAGTAACAACAACATTCCTTACGGTTCTACACTATATGTAAAAGATGGTGATAAACTGAAAGAAGGCGATGTGGTTTGTCAGTGGGATCCATATAACGGTGTGATTATTTCAGAATTTGCAGGTAAAATCAAGTACGAGAATATCGAACAAGGTGTTACTTACCAAGTTGAAATAGATGAGCAGACCGGATTCCAAGAGAAAGTAATTTCAGAATCTAGAAATAAAAAGAAAATACCAACACTTCAAATTTTAGGTAAAAAAGATGAAGTAATCCGTTCGTACAACTTGCCAGTGGGTGCCCACTTAATGATTGACGATGGAGATAAAATTAAAATTGGTAAAGTATTAGTTAAAATACCGCGTAAGTCTTCAAAAGCAGGTGATATTACAGGTGGTCTTCCACGTGTAACGGAACTCTTTGAAGCACGTAACCCATCGAATCCTGCTGTAGTTAGTGAGATTGACGGTGTTATTTCCTTCGGAAAAATTAAGCGTGGTAACCGTGAGATTATAGTGGAGTCTAAATTAGGCGAAATTAAAAAGTACTTGGTAAAACTATCTAATCAGATTCTTGTACAAGAAAACGATTATGTACGTGCCGGTATGCCACTTTCAGACGGTTCTATTACACCAGAAGATATTTTACGAATTGAAGGACCTTCAGCAGTGCAACAGTACTTGGTGAACGAAGTTCAAGAAGTATATCGTCTACAGGGTGTGAAGATTAACGATAAGCACTTCGAGGTAGTAGTTCGACAAATGATGCGTAAAGTACGTATTGTGGATAGTGGAGATACTACATTCCTAGAAAATCAACTAGCACATAAAGATGACTTTATTGAAGAAAACGATAAGATCTTCGGAATGAAAGTAGTTGAAAATGCAGGCGATAGTCAAATACTTAAAGAAGGACAAATAATTTCACCGCGTGATTTACGTGATGAAAACTCCATCTTAAAAAGAACTGACAAAGCATTGGTTGAAGCGAGAGATGCTATTAATTCAACTGCAACTCCAATATTGCAGGGTATTACTAGAGCGTCGTTACAGACTAAGTCGTTTATCTCGGCTGCATCGTTCCAGGAAACTACTAAAGTATTAAACGAAGCTGCTGTAAGCGGTAAAGTAGATACCTTAGAAGGATTGAAAGAAAACGTTATTGTAGGTCATAAAATACCTGCCGGTACCGGTATGCGTGAATACGATTCAATTATCGTAGGAAGCAAAGAGGAATTGGAAGAAATGACTCGCGAGAAACAAGAAGTGAATTACAATTAAACAGTAATTTGTCTTAGATAAATACAGAAAAATCCCGTGCATACGGGATTTTTCTTTTATATTTAAATAATTAGATAAAGGTGGCTGAGTGTTTCGAGGAACGAGAAACGTATCGAAGCCTCCGGTAATAATAAGTTTCCCGCCTACGCGGGAATAAAAAATAAATTTTTTATGGCAGACGATCAAAACAAGCAAAAACAAAAAAAAGGACAGATCAATATTGAGCTAGATGAAAGTGTAGCACAGGGCATTTACAGTAACTTGGCAATTATCAATCACTCGCAATCAGAATTCATTCTTGACTTTGTCAGTATTATGCCGGGCGTGCCTAAAAGCAAAGTTAAATCTAGAATCATTTTAACGCCGCAACATGCTAAGCGTCTTTTAAAAGCCCTAAACGATAATATTCAACGTTTTGAAAAGGCACATGGTAAAGTAAAAGAACAAGAGCAGCCGCCAATTCCGTTAAACTTTGGGCCAACTGGAGAAGCATAAAAACAGAATCTTTTGTTTTAAGGAGCGATGAATTGGCTTTATGACATGTTTTATAAATTTGATTAAAATTTAACACAAAATGTATTCTTTTCTTATTTATATTTTATTTTTAACACAAAATATTTTTAGATTATGACTCATTTCTTGATATTGCACTCTTAATCTTTCGTACAAGCCCCCAATTATGAGAAGAATTAAGAATACGCTTGCTGTATTTTCAGTTTTATTTATTTGTTATATAGCTAAAGCTCAAGTCGGCATAAATACCGTAACTCCGGATCCCAATGCAATTTTAGACATTTCATCTACCACTAAAGGATTATTACTTCCAAGGGTTTCATTAACAGCAATTAATTTATCTGCTCCACTTTCTGCAAATTCGGCAGGAATGACTGTTTATAATACAGCTACTGCAGGTACAAAACCTAATAATGTAACACCTGGCTATTACTATAATAATGGCTCTCAATGGTTGCAATTAGCTACAACCAATATGGTAGATTCAAAGTGGGACATCAATGGCAACGCAGGAACTGACTCTAACATCCATTTTCTGGGAACAAGTGACAACCAAGACCTCGTTTTTAAACGAAATAATGTGTTGGCAGGAAGATTGAATTTTAAAAATACGGCATTCGGAGTCAATTCTCTGTCGGCCACACCAGGTTCCAATTCAACACAAAACACAGCAATAGGAATTAATGTGCTACAAAATAACACGAGCGGATATGGCAATACTGGTCTTGGTTATGGAGCGTTGACTAACAATAATAGGAACAATAATACAGCTATTGGCCGCTATGCTTTAGAGAAAAATGTTGATGGCTTTAACAATACTGGAGTTGGGGCATATTCTCTGCAAGAAAACACAAAAGGGACCTATAATACTGCCATTGGAATATCCTCTCTCCTGAAAAATACCACAGGAGGTTATAATACGGCCGTCGGATATAATGCCCTTAGAAATAATATTGGAAACCAAGAGAACACAGCTGTTGGTTATGGAGCACTTCAAAATAATGCTTCTCATAACAATACTGCCACGGGTGCTATAGCACTTCAATTTAATACTTCTGGAAATTACAATACCGCTAATGGAAGAGCGGCTCTGAATAAAAATACATCAGGTAGTGGAAACTCTGCTCTTGGAGCGTTAACGCTTATCAATAATACTACTGGAAGCTCAAATACAGCGATTGGTCGAGAAGCACTGAAAAACAATACAACTGGATCATCTAATATAGCTATAGGCTATCTTTCCCTTGAGAATAGTACCTCTGGAAATCAAAATACTGCTTTGGGTAGAAGGGCGCTTAAAGATAATACCGTAGGCTCAAACAATGTTGCTGTTGGTTACAACGCTCAAGTGCCAGATGGCACGCTCGACAACCAAGTACGAATTGGAAATACAAACATTACCTATGCAGGTGTGCAAGTGGCTTGGACTATCACTTCGGACCGACGATGGAAAGCTGGGATTAAAGATTCTGATTTGGGATTGCAGTTTATTGAGCAGCTCCGCCCAGTTTCCTATTTTCGAAAAAATGATAAAGATGAAAAAACTGAATATGGTTTTATTGCCCAAGAGCTAAAAGAAACCCTTGATGAAAATGACGCATCTAATAATGGCATGGTAGCCAAAGACAAAAATGGGATGTTGGCGGTACGTTATAATGATCTTTTTTCACCTATGGTAAAAGCCATTCAAGAGCAACAGGTAATAATTGAACAACAACAATCCGCTATTAAAAAGTTGGAAGAACGTCTGGATAGATTGGAAAAAAGATAAAGAAAGTAGGTTACTTTACTTTCGGTATTCAATTTTGTTTATTTTCATCTTAACTATGAGAAAACAATCACAGTTTTAAGGAGTTTTTTCTACATTACTAAAAATATTCCTTTTAGAGTAACTGCAAAAGTTAGTGTTATCGCCTCGAATCTGTCTTAAAAAGATTTCCTAGCATATTTTTAGCAAATGAATGAACAAGCTCCATAGTTCGTAAAATCACGAATCATTTTGACATTATATTACACATAGCGACTTTTAAAACAAGAATAGCTTCCAATTCCTTTGGTTTTTGTACCTACAGGTAAAACATAAATAGTAAACCCGCTTTTTTTAGTGAATTTTTAATAGGCTATTATTAAGATTTTCAGTTAAATAAGTATTAAAACCTATTTCATGTTTTAGATTGTAATATTTCCGTAGTATTTTAAAAAGAAAAATTATGGGATATTTAAAAACATCATCGAAAACACGTAACGAATCCATAAACTTATATTATGAAGATTATGGAAAAGGACAGCCAGTTGTTTTAATTCATGGGTGGCCATTAAGTTCGGCTATGTGGGAATACCAGAAACAAGAAATTGTTGATGCAGGTTTTCGTTGTATTTCTTATGACCGAAGAGGCTTTGGTAAAAGTGACCACCCTTGGGATGGTTATGATTATGATACAATGGCTCAAGATTTAAACGATATTATAAACCATCTATCATTGAGCGATGTTATATTAGTTGGCTTTTCAATGGGAGGTGGCGAAGTTGGACGCTATGTAGGTGCTTATGGAACAGAAAACTTATCTA
>Ga0209309_10002064_pt1 | contig 18889 bp, 21 predicted proteins | sample COGITO_mtgs_1204_2_FD_184807 | JGI IMG/M metagenome (GOLD analysis project Ga0209309, IMG submission 184807) | Pelagic marine microbial communities from North Sea - COGITO_mtgs_120412 (SPAdes) (version 2) | ecosystem: Environmental > Aquatic > Marine > Epipelagic ... | reverse complement strand
TCGCCTTAGTTCGCGCCGTCCCGGCCATGATTATCGGTACCGCTATATCCTACGGTCTGAATAAAGTATGGACATTCAACGAAACAAACAGCCAGCACACTCTCCCTTGAGTGCTGGCTGCTTTTTTTATATTGTAGCGATAACTTCCATTAGTATTGTGCCTCCACTAGGAGTCGAACCTAGATCGGCGCGTTAGGAGTGCGCTGTTCTATCCATTGAACTATAGAGGCAGTATGTGGGCTCAATCGCTACTAGAGTAGCATAAAATGGATTTTTGAATATATCGACTGCTATAATATTCATATGCTGCCAGATAAAAACGAACACCAGTTATTGCAGGACTTGCTGCTGGAGAATCAGCGATTATTGTCTGAGAACAACCAAATACTCAAACAGCTAAGAAGAAACGCCTTGATGTACTTTTGGTTCCGTTTGGTGGCGACACTTGTCTTTATTGGCGCCCCGTTCGTACTGTATTATTTCGTAGTTGAACCGTATTTTGAAAGCATGGGTTCATCGTTCTCTACGTTCCAACAGGGCTTGCAAGAAATCCCGGGCTGGAAACAGTTCTATGAAGCAGCCCGCGGGGAATAGGGAATTAAAGCATTGAAATTCTCCCAAAAACCAGTACAATAGCTCCCACTACAACCGTCCAGTGATTTTCTCATGGGGAGAAAAAATCAGGACATAAATGCGTAATATGCCGTTCCGGCATTTACTTATTCAGTAGTGCAAAGATTTGCTTGGGTAGCTCAGTTGGTAGAGCATTCGATTGAAGCTCGAAGGGTCAGCAGTTCGAGCCTGCTCCCAAGCACAGATACAGAACAAAAACCCGAGAGGGTTTTTGTTCTTTTGTATATGTAGCTCGGGAGCAGGCTCGAACCGAGTTGCGGCGAAGCCCGCAGACGTAATGAAATGAAGTCGAGGACTGCAACGAGTGGGGTGAGGAAGTCGGAAAGACTTTTGCAAGAGGTTGTAGCTCGCTAGAGCGAAACCTGTACAGAATCTGTAAGATTGGAGGGAGTGAGGGATTTTTGAGTCCGTAGGACGAAGAAAATACCCACGAGAGCGACCGAGCCTGCTCCCAAGCACAGAAAAAACCGCCTTCGGGCGGTTTTCTTTTCTACTTATGTCCAGCGTTGGTTCGTACCTTTAGCTGTGTGGTGCGGTGCTTATCGAGCTTAGGGAGCTTGATTTCGAGCATACCGTGCTTTTCTTGAGCTTCTGCTTCGTCGATAGCTACTTCTTCAGGGAGTAGGAGTGTTCGGGAGAAGCTTCCCCAGAAGAGTTCGCGGTGGAAGTATCCATCATCATGCGCTTCTTGATATTCTTCTCGCACTCCTCTGACCGTCACCATGTCGCGAGTGATTGAAATCTCCAGCTCGTTTGGGCTCACGCCTGCTACCAGAGCGCGAATGACGATGTGTTCATCCGTCTGATACATATCCACTGGCAATTCACCGTCTTGCTGTGGACCAGCTTCGGGTTCTTCCCAAGTCTCTTCTTCTTGGAATTCGTCTTCTTCAACCGAGAGGTCGTCATCCTCACCAAATTGATGCTCGTCATCAAGGACACGATCGTACTCGTCTGCTTGGTTGCCAGTGAGGCGTTCTAGAAATGATGGTTTTTTCATGATAATTATTATTGGTGCAGGTTATGGTTTCTTTCTAGGAGTTTGATTTTTTCAAATAAAACAAATAAGAGAATGATGCCAATCCAGACAAAGAGAAAGACAGCCAAAATTGTTTCTCCACTTGCTTCCATTATAAATATGTTGAACAAGTAGTGCAACAAGGTGGCCATGAACAACCCAGCTGTTCCGGCTACTATTTGGATGAGTTTTGGCTTGTAATAAGAGAGGGCGAGAAATACCCCGACTGTTCCAGAAGCTAATACATGCAGTAGGGTAGCGCCGAGGAACCGAAAGCCACCAGTCAACGCCGAGTTAAGATAGTCGCCGACCATCAGCGGATTAAAGATAAATAGCGCATTCTCAAGAGCGGCAAACCCCAATGCAATCACTATCATATAAATAACCATATCTATCGGCTCGTCAACTTCTTGGTTCCAGAGCACAACCGCCAGTGCCACGGCGTACTTAAGGGTCTCCTCAATTGTCACCCAGACAAGCACTAAATTGTTCCCGCTATAGATATTAATGGCAAGCTTTTGTAGGGGAAGTGCGAGTGGTACCACTGCCATTCCAGCGATAAAAGTAATAGCTATTAAGAAAAAAGGCTCTGGCTTAAGTTTATCTTCACGCAACCAAAACCACACCCAAAAAAACGCGGGTATCAGTCCGCAGACAAAAGCGATAGCAAAATACGTCGATTCCATTTATATGTATTGTAGCAAAATAGTGGTATCCCTTTGGGATACCACTATTTTGGTGGGGAGAAGAGAGATTGCCTGTTTAGTGCTTTGTAACTTCATACATGAGCTGTCCGTCAATAGTAACCTTGATTACTTCTAGGTCTACACTATCTCCGATGAGTTCAATGATAACCTGCTCGTCTTCCTCGTTTACTCCGGTGACTGTGCTGAGTACCTCACCATCATCGAGTATTACTTCAGTGAGCCAGATACGTGATTGATGAGGCAACTCAATACTTGCTTCGCCAGTGTCTGGGTCGTAGCTAAATTCAGGAGCGCCTTGTTCTGATTGTTCAAATGTGGGATTTTCCATGCGGTGTATATATTTAGTTTGGCCACTTAGCAACCATAAGAATATCTTGGTCCTTGAGTTCACTCGGTAATTCTTGCCAGATAGCCTCAGTCACAAACGGCATGAATGGGTGAAGGAGTTTTAGTGAGGTTACCAAATAATGCCGTAACATTCGTTGGCGTGAGGCGCGTATCGCCCCACCAGCTTCTAGTAGTGGCTTGGAGTCTTCGATGACCGTGCTCGCAAAATGGTCCCAGACAAATTGATAGAGTTTCTCGGCTGCTAAGTCATACCGGTCTCGTTCCATCAATGCGGTGATTTCTGTAACCGCTGGATGTAAGAATTCATCTTCAAAAGCCTGGTCTTCTTTAGTGTGCTCGCTCTTCTCTGGATAATCTGCAGTATTGTCCAGTACAAACCGAGTGATATTCCAAAGTTTGTTGGCAAATTTCTTGTACGCATTGACCTTGTCTGGGTCGAGATTCATGTCAGTTCCAGGAGCGTTGTTTACTACGAGTCCCATTCGTAAGGCGTCTGTACCGAAGCGCTCCTGGATTTCGCTCGGTGCAATCACATTTCCCTTACTCTTACTCATCTTTTTTCCATGTTTGTCTTTAACCATGCCGTGTAAGTAGACTTTTTTGAATGGTACCTTACCAGTTCTATAGAGCCCGAGCATCACCATGCGTGATACCCAGAAGAAAATGATATCTTTTCCGGTTTCCATAACTGATGTCGGATAATAATCAGTGAAGTCTTGCCCATTAGGGAAGTCAGTTACAGCCAGCGGCCACTGTCCAGACGAGAACCACGTATCGAATGTATCAGGGTCTGGTGCAACTGCTCCTTGGCATTTAGTACAAGCAGTAATTGTGTCTTGAAGGTCAACCATTCCGTGCTGGCACACCGTACAAATCTTGGCCGGGATTTTGATACCCCAGGCAATTTGCCGGGAGATATTCCAGTCGTCGATTTTGCCCATCCAGTCTCGGAATACTCGTTCGTCTCGACTAGTGGCAAACGTTAACTCACCACTATCAACTGCAACAATTGCTTTCTCTGCCAGAGGTTTCATATGGACAAACCATTGTTCTCGCACTTGGGGTTCTATTTCTCGTTCACATTTATAACAGCAGGGAACAGAGTGTTCGTATTTTTCGTCAACCTTCACTAATAGCCCTTTGGCGTCTAATTTCTCGACAATTTTGGCTCTAGCTTCAGTAATATTTACCCCTTCAAATTCTTCGGCAATGGGGAGAAGCTTGCCTCGCCAGTCGATGATTTGTTCGTAGTCCAGATCATGTCGTTTGGCAATCTCGAAGTCGACAGTTGAGTGCCAAGGAGTAATAGTCATGGCACCCGTACCCATCTCTGGGTCTCCAGCTTCGTCTTTGATAATTGTGGCAGTGATAAGACCATTTATCCATTCCAGCTCAATCTGCTGACCATGAGTGTATTCAGCGTAACGGGCATCGTCTGGGTGCATCACTACATACTTGTCACCAAACTTAGTTTCTGGCCTGGCAGTACCAATCACAAATGGACCGTATTGGAAGTAATAAAAAGGGTCGGTTCGTTCTTTGTAATCTACTTCGAGGTTAGAGAGCGATGTCTGATGTTTTGGGCACCAGTTCACGATACGAGCGCCTCGATAGAGTAGTTCATCTTCTTCCAGTTTCTTGAAGGTATTGTGGACAATATTTACCACTCGTTCGTCGAGGGTAAAGAGGAGTCGGTCCCAATCACACGAAGCACCGAGCTCCTGGATCTGATTAATCATAAAATCTTTGTTTGACTGCGTGAAATCCCAAATTTCTTTGTATAGTTCTTCGTCAGTCATCTGGAATCGTGAACGTCCTTCTTTCTGCAGCTTCTTCTCGTACACTACTTGTGTCTCGAAGCCAGCGTGGTCCGCTCCAGGGAACCACACCGCTCTTTTGCCCCGCATTCGTTCAAAACGCACCATGATATCTTGGATAGTTACAAACAATCCGTGCCCGGCGTGCAGAGAGCCGTTGGCGTTAGGTGGAGGCATAACAATGGAGAATTGCTCTGTACGCTCGCCAGGTAGGTTGTCAGGGTTAAAAAACCCCGATTCTTGCCAGAGCGTGTAGATGTCTGACTCGTGCTGACTGGGGTCATACGGTTTGAGAAATACCTCGGGGATGTGTGATTGTTGTTTGTCTTCCATACGCAAAATATCGACTATTATATAGCGATAGTAGCATAATACGGGTATTTTAAAAACAATCGCGTACAGAATTCATTTACTCTGGTACGATTATAGTAATGAAAGAGATAATTCTGTATCCAACCGAAACAGTGTACGCACTGGGTGTGAACCCGCTGGATAAAAAAGCGTGGCAAGCACTCTGTGCTTTGAAGCAACGCACAGAAGATCAGCCTGCGAGCTGGTTAATAAGAGATATACAAGATATCGAACATTATGCGATGGTAGGCGAAGCGGCGAGAAGAATAGTGGATCATTGTATGCCTGGTCCATTGACTCTGGTATTGCCAGCCAAAAATACTGTACCCAGCTGGGCGTGTTCAAGATCTGGCATGGTGAGTTTTCGTATGTCACCAGACACGTACGCGCAAGCACTTATACAAGAGCATATGGAGCAGTATGGCGCGCCTCTAACCTGCACCAGTGCAAATGTGCATGGTCTTCCTACTGAGTCTAGCGTGGCCAAAATCCTGCATCAGTTTGGTGCTTCAGTCAATCTCATCACACAAGTAATTGATGGTGGCAAGCGAACAGAGATGGCGTCAACTGTGGTGGCAATTTCTAATAATCAATTACAGATTCTGCGTATTGGTCCGATTTCAGTTGAAACCCTCGCTGCAGCGTTAGGCTAGTCGAAAGCTCTCACGAGGGCGTTGAACAGACCGTTGTGTTTCACTACAAAGACCGATTCCCGTTAGCGCGTATTAAATGATGCAAGGAGAGTAACGACTATGCAGAATTTCACTGCCAGGCCATTTCCATGAACATAAAACTCTCCTAACTTAGGACATCGATGTCCTAAGTTAGAGCGATTTTGTGATCGAGCGAGCTCTTTCTAAAGAGTAAGTCAGTTCCGAATCTGCTCTTTTCCTAGAGCAGCACCTCAAGGGCATTTCCATTTTCACAGTCGCTGCACTTCTTGAAAATTAGGGCATTTCTGGAACAGGCTGTTTTGTTCCATCTACAAAGACCGATTCCCGTTAGCGCGTATTAAATGATGCAAGGAGAGTAACGACTATGCAGAATTTAGTTCCGAATCTGCTCTTTCCCTAGAGCAGATTCCTGGAACAGGCTGTTTTGTTCCATCTACAAAGACCGATTCCCGTTAGCGCGTATCACATCACTCCCTTTCGGCGCCAGAGCGCTCGCTGCTCTGGCATGTCCCGCCAGGGCAATCATGATGCTGTTGTCTGTACTGAGACCGGGCCGGGGAAAATAAGTAGTGACGTCTGGGTGCGTAGTGAGAAGGGCTGATTCGAGACGACGCTTGATGTGCTGGTTGGCCGAGACTCCACCACCGACGATGAGTGTCTTGGCCGTATATTCTTCAATTGCCGTCGTAGTTTTCTTCAGCAAGACAGTTGTGACCGCATCTTCAAAGTCTCGACAGAGCGCTTGTTTTTCTTCCTCGGTCAGTTCTTTGTCAGCGACGGCGTACCGGACAGCTGTCTTGAGGCCAGAGAATGAGAAATCCAGGTCTTTGGAGTGCAACATCGGAGAGGGAAGTTCGGTGTAGGCAGGGAGGCTAGCTTTGCGAGCGATGTCTGCTCGCTTGGCTACCTCTGGTCCACCCGGGTAGGGAATGCCAATTAGACGCGCTACTTTATCATACGCTTCACCAACCGCATCGTCGCGGGTCTGGCCGATTTTTTCATACTGACCCCAATTGTCCATTTTGATAAGTTCTGTGTGACCGCCAGAGATAAGAAGCGAGATAGCGGGGAGCTCTATATCTGAGAGCTGGTCGTCTCGGTCAGCGTCAAACACGCTGGCCAAGATATGTCCTTCCATATGATTGACTCCGACTACCACCACATCCCAGAGTAGTGCCAGAGCGCGAGCGAAGTTTACTCCGACCCACAGCGCTGGCTCCAGTCCTGGTCCGTTGGTGACTGCGATTAGGTCAATGGCTTGGGCGCCATGTTCAGCATGAAAAGCCAGTAGTTGCTCAGCCAGTCCGGGGTCCCGGTCGAGTAGTGCCCTGACCGCCGTCTCGGTCTCAGTCGAAAGTGATGGCTCATCTTCAGACTCAAGCAAACCTGACTCATCAAATACTCTCGCCAGTAGGGTAGTGATAATAGCCGCGTGCTCACGCTTCGCCAGGGCTGGGAACACCCCGCCGTATTCTTTGTGCACGTCGATTTGTGACCACAGAGCGTCGGCGTGGATTTCGTAAGTGGCGTGCGGGAATTCTCCGGTTGCTTCAATCAGACTTAAAGCCGTCTCGTCGCAAGAGGTTTCGATAGATAAGATTCGCATAGTATCGATAGCCTACAATAAATACGACCAGGCGGGAAGCGTTTTTAATAGTATTTTGTGCCACCTAGACTTTTAGTTGAGCGAGATTATGCGGTATAGTGACAGCATGCAAACAGTTATAGTTCACAGTGGAAACTTCCACCCCGATGATGTATTTGCGGTCGCAACTTTGCAACTGCACGTGGGAAAAGACCAAATGCAAGTTATTCGTACTCGTGACGAAGAAATAATTGCCCAAAGTGACTGGGTACTCGACGTAGGTGGCGTATATGATGTAGAGAAAAAGCGCTTTGATCACCACCAAAACGGTGCTCCGGTGCGAGAAAACGGTATTCCCTACGCAGCTTTTGGATTAATCTGGAAACATCTAGGGGAAAGCATCTGTAATTCTAAAGAAGTAGCCAACTCTATTGAAGAGCGAGTAGCGCAACAAATTGATGCCGGTGATAATGGTATCTCTCTATATGAGCTTAAAGAATACGGTGTTTCTCCGTACGAACTCTACAATGTGGTGAGTTCATTTAGACCAGTCTGGGCAACCAAGGAGACTGACGATGAGGCTTTTCTCAAGGCGGTAGACTTTGCTCGAGGACTGCTTGAACGCAGTATTACGCACGCTCAAGCGGGAGAAAAAATGAAAAGTATCGTGCAAGCTGGCTATGAAGCAGCCGAAGATACTTCAATTTTGGTATTTGATGAATCGGTCAGTCGCAATGCGTTTATTGAATTCTCGGACGTGCAAGTGGTAGTGCATCCTTCAGAGTCAGAAGGCGAAGAAAGATGGAAGGCAGTGGTCATTCCTAAAGGATATGGGACGTTTGAGAACCGTGTGTCATTTCCTGAAGCATGGGCAGGGTTAAGGGATGAGGAGCTAGCAAAAGAGTCAGGAGTGGTTGATGCAATCTTCTGCCATAAGAACGTTTTTCTCTTTGTAGCCAAGACAAAAGAAGGGGCCGTAGCAGCCGCAAAACAGGCAAAATAGCCTAAACCACTAAAATGTACTACATTTTAGTGGTTTATCTGTATGTGGTCACGAATCACTAAGTATATTTAAGCACTTTGTGCAAAATCTACTAAGTGTTCTCGACCCCGGCTCGACTGTTTCACTCCAAGGAAAAGGAGAGAAACATGTCTCCGCCCGTCACAGTCGCACGAAAGTAAAGCAGTTTACTTTCTAAAAATGACGCACTTAGTATTACTAAGTGCGTCATTTTTACAACTGTGACCGATACAAGACTTGAACTTGTGACCTCTACAATGTCAATGTAGCGCTCTACCAGCTGAGCTAATCGGTCAAATTGACACCCAACATTCTACATCGACACCAACAAAAATGCACGCCTGAGTAGACGTGTGATTCCATCGTTTGCACTAAGTGACAAATGCATTATTATGAACGCATGAAACGAATGGAATACGGAGTTGGTGGAGAAGTGGTGGACGATACATTGACATTAAGTGCTGACGCACCAAAGATTGATGTGAATAGAGAAGCTTTACCCAAGAACATTGAAAAAATGAAAGATTTCTTGTTTGATAACTTCATGAAGCAACAACTTCTTGAAGATTTTTTTGAATCCTTGGGCGGGTACTTTAACAAAGAAGAAACAGATCAGGTACGAGAGGTTTTGTCTGAATGTTCTGATGAAGAGCTCTACGCAACCTTGTCACTTCCTCATGAACTCAGAGAGAGAAAATTTGAAGAGTTTGAGCGAAACATTGTCGCAGGAGAAAGTATTGAAGAGATAATTAAGAAATTTGTAAAAGTTTCTAGTAAGTATGAGTTTGGGGTGGGGTATCACTGTTCTCCAGTTGATATACGTCCTGACGAAAATGGAGCCTGGCAGATTAGTGGAACTGAAGCTGATCATCGCGACAATGACCTTACAATGGCTTATTATAGTTCTCAGTATCGACATCTCTTCAAGAAGCGTCACCCAAAATTCATCTACGTTGTTCGTACTGATCCTAGTACACATAAAACAGATGGAAACTGGAGTCGAGCAGCTTCGTTGAGTGTGGTGGCAAGAGTCCCGTTTGAAGATGTGTTCTCTTACGTTGAAGAAACAGCCAAAGAAATATCGGCCGCTTCAGAAGAAGCGACCGATTAGTGATTGAGCTATTTCCGAGCTTGTCGGATAGCAAAGGCGAGCACAGTTTCGTTTGCTCGCTCAAATATTCTGAGAACACCTGGGTTCTTATCGAGGAGACCCATCAAATGTTCCGTGTCTTTTTTCCAGAAGCACGAATCCGTACTCATCAGAGAATTGACTGCGAGCATTACGTAGCCAGGGATATGCTTCGGCATATCTCCAGACCACTGCTTTGCTGTTGCCTGTGTAAGAACCCTGCCAAGACGTTTCTCATCTGTGATGTGAGTCATTTCTACCTCCTGGCTGATCGGCTAATATAATAACTCATTTTACGTTATTGTCAATACCTGATGATGCAGTGATGTATAGAATAAGGTAAGATGTTTGGCTTATTAACGTCCTAAACTCTCTATGTCCCACTCAAATCTACAACATACACCGCAAGAATTACCACAAACACCACTGGGGTTTTTCTGGCTGGTGTCTAAGAAATATAAGTGGTGGGCATTGGGGGCTACTACTGCGGTAGCGATTGCTTCCTCTGCTGGAGTGTACCTGCGCTTGATGATTGAGCAGATAGTCAACGGTATTGAGGGGAACGATATCCAGACCGTGGTGTTTTTTAGTTTGCTCTATCCGGTGGCGTACTTTCTTATTGCTGTGGTGTGGCGTATTAGTGGAGTGACTGGGAGTTTCTGGTTGCTTGGGGTGCCCAAAGAAACGACCGACACGCTCAGTCGATACAGCTCATATCATAGTCATAGTTACTTCAGTAATCGGTTCGCTGGTTCTTTGAGTAACAAGATATCCAATGTCTCGCGAGCAATGGAGGAGTTCGTGGCGACGTTCCTGTGGAGTTTTCTCGAAAACGCTATTCCACTGGTGCTGACGGCTATCATCTTCTGGCAAACTGACCGGGCAGTGGGGATTGCTTTTGTTCTGCTGGTGATTGTAAGTCTGGTCTTAAACATCCTCTTGATGCCACGTAAGCGAGTGCTCTCACTAGAGTTGGCCAAAGCCCAGTCCAAAACCACTGGGTTTGTGGTAGATGTGATTTCTAATATTACTGCTGTCCGACAGTTCTCCCAAGGTGAGCGTGAATCTCAGGGGATACAAGAATATACCAAGGAAGTGCAACGCAAAGCCGGCTGGTCATTCATTTACTCTGAATACATGATGTTTGTGAACTCACTGGTATTCACTGCCTTTGCACTCTTTATGTTTATTACCTTGACCGACAAGTGGGCCGTGGGCGACATCACTTCTGGGCGATTGGTAGGGTTTATTCTACTGGTGACATACACGTCTGGAACATTTATTTTCCTCGGAAGAATCGTCAGTCGCATCGCCAAGATGTATGGTCAGGCAGAAGAAGGCCTACAAGAGCTGGTGATCCCGCACGAAGTCACTGATACACCAGGCGCGCAAGATTTGCAGGTCGATAACGCCTCTATTGACTGGAAGAGCGTTGGATTTTCGTTTGAGGATTCTGCCGTGTTTACCGACTTTAATCTACATATTCCAGCCGGACAACGAATGGGCTTGGTTGGTCAATCAGGAGCTGGGAAGACGACGTTTGTGTCGCTTCTTCTGCGTCAACACAATCTCTTCGCAGGTGAAATTCACATTGATGGTCAAGATATCTCGGCCGTAACACAAGAGTCACTCAGACGAGCCATCGCGATTGTGCCCCAAGAGCCAGCGTTATTTCACCGAACTATTAAAGAGAATATTCTCTACGGTAAGCCAGACGCAACCCAAGACGAGGTCATTGCTGTGGCCAAAAAAGCTCAGGCGCATGACTTCATTATGGCGCTCTCACAAGGTTATGACACGATGGTGGGAGAGCGAGGAGTCAAGCTCTCTGGCGGCCAGAAGCAACGAGTCGCTATCGCGCGCGCGATGCTCAAAGACGCGCCGATACTGGTACTTGATGAGGCCACTTCAGCGCTAGATAGTGAGAGTGAAGTACTTATTCAGCAAGCGCTTGAAACTTTGATGGAAGGACGAACCGTGATTGCGATTGCGCACCGACTCTCAACGCTGCGTGAGATGGATAGAATCATCGTGATGGAAGCGGGGGAGATTAAAGAAGATGGCACGCACGACACCCTTGCTCAAGGTGGTGGTGTCTATCAGAAGTTGTGGAATCACCAAGCAGGTGGATTCTTGCCGGAGTAAGAAATCTACTTCTTCCAGCTTTGGATAGTAAGTATCCACCAGGCTGAGGCACCAGCTGCTTGGGCGATTGCGCTCCACCATAATTCAAGTGAAGCAAATGCCACTACAAATAATGACAAAAAACTCGCCGTCACCACACTGGTGGCAAAGGCGGGTTTGTCTTTAGAAAAAATGGATGGCAACAACGCCAAGAAGAATACAAACCCACCAACGGTGAATATGAGTTCTTGCCAGATCATGCCAAATATCATGGAGTTATTGTACACGCCTAGTGTCTAAATATCTGAGCAGGAAGTGTATGAGAAAGTTTTTTGAGTATTCCAGTAAGAGACTGATTGTTTGATCTCTAGTTGCAGTGAAGGATGGTTATCCAAGCGACTACAGACATCTGCAAAGACACTTTTGAATATTCGCTCCTCAGGGTAGGGGACAATCTGTAATTCTTCTAGTGTCCAGCGAATGAAGGGGAGCCTGTCATCTTCCACCCGTGGTGAGAGGGACTCCAGGACAAATGTATCACCGATGAGCGCTGCTTCTGGTGGTCGTCCAGAATAGAGTGACCACGATAGGTAGTGATCAACCGCACCAAAGATATTCCCAATCGGTAGAAGCCAAAACACTGCGAACACCACCAACCCCAAAAGGTTGGTTTTTTGGCGAATGAGAAATGTGCTGAGAGTGAAGTCGGTCCGCCAGAACAAAATAATAACCGAGAGGAACAGCGCTACGTTCCAAGGCCAGACCACCGCGTTCCAATTGTTGCCTAGTGGTCCAAGGCTAAGTAATACCAGCGCCATCATGCCAAATGAGCCAAGTATTGCGAGATTCCGGGTGCGCCTAGCAAACAGTCCTAGTCCAAGCGCAATCTCCAGAAACGGTACCAAGAGACCTAAGAAAATAAATACCGACAACATATAGCCAGGGCCTTGGGTCCAGAGTGCTTGGGTAAACCAAGGGAATGATTCACCCATGAAAGTTACATTGAGCTTCTGTAGCCCACTCCACAGATACATTCCCCCAACGGCTATCCTGGCTGCGTCGAGTACTCGTATCGAAGCCATGTCTTTATAGAGACCAACCACACACAGCAATAGAATAGCCAAATAATAAAAGACCCAGGGCTGAAAACGCGTCACGTCTAATACGCTAAGAGCGGTGAGTGAAAGTAGAGCTGTCAGACCGAGTGCAAATTGATATGTTCTGTACCGCAGACCAGCCAATAGTGCAGTGACAAGTAGTAGTAGGAGTATAGAGTGTGCGAGTGGTGGAAGCGTAATAGCAGGGAGAAGTGGGACTAAAGGATAGCTACGAACGGCTGACCAAGCAGGAAGAGAAATAAGTAGTCCAATCAAGAGTCCGACTGTGGTGAGAATATACAACCACTGCAATCGACTCTGTGAACGAGCCAGTACAGTCAGTCTTTTGTGTAAACTGTTCATGTCTAAAAGTATACCGCGAAACTTTTACTCCAGGGGATTGGTACTATATAGCATATACGCTATAAGATATTTGTATGTGTGGAATCATTGGATACGTAGGGAGTAGAACAGCAACACCAATTTTGTTGAAAGGTCTCAGGACTTTGGAGTACCGAGGATACGACTCGTCAGGTATTTATCTGCCAGAGTACGGTGTTGTCAAAGCGGTTGGTCACATTGATAATTTGGTGTCCAAAATAACCGATACCATTGCTGGCACCATCGGTATTGGGCATACTCGCTGGGCTACACACGGCGCTCCCACCGAAGCCAATGCTCATCCACATTTGGATATGTCGCAAAAAATAGCAGTTGTACACAATGGAATCATTGAGAACTTTCGCGAACTGAAAGAAGGTCTATTGATGCAGGGGATTACCTTTGATTCTGAGACAGATTCTGAAGTACTCGCTAAGCTTATCGGTTCACTCTACACCGGCGATATCCTCAAAGCAGTGCAAGAGGCCCTCAAGCGAGTGCGAGGAACGTACGGCATTGTAGTTAGTGCCAAAGACCACCCAGACACTCTTATCACTGCTTCATTAGGGAGTCCGATTGTATTAGGAATAGGCAGAGACGGAAACTTAGTCTCGTCTGATCCATCAGCACTCTTGGCACATACTAAAGATGTTGTGTATCTCGAGGATGGTGAGTGCGCACTGATTACCAAAGATTCCTACGAAGTACGGACTATACAAGGAAAGAAATTACAAAAAAGTCCCAAAACTGTCGAAGGTGATTTTGCCGTTGTACAAAAAGAAGGCTATGAGCACTTCATGCTCAAAGAAATATTTGAAGCGCCGGAAGTTATCCGTAATACCATTCGCGGACGACTGCAAGTTGAAAAGGGGTTGGCCAAACTCGGTGGAGTTGAGCCGGTCTTAGATACCCTGACTTCGCTTAATCGGTTGGTAATAGTTGGCTGTGGTTCAGCCTATTACGCCGGTCAGGTTGGTCGGTATATGCTCGAAGAATATGCCGGATTAGCGACTGATGTGGAATTGGGAAGTGAGTATCGCTACAAAAAGAATCTGCCTGACGAGAACAGCGCGGTGCTGGCGATTACGCAGTCTGGTGAGACAGCTGACACCTTGGCTTCAGTTCGTGAAGCAAAGCGGTTGAACCTGCTGACGCTCGGTGTGGTGAATGTCGTCGGTTCGAGCATTGCACGCGAGACTGATGCTGGAATATATAATCACGCTGGTCCAGAAGTGGCGGTGGCTTCTACCAAAGCCTTCGTGTCGCAGTTGACCGCTATGGTGCTCCTGACCTTGCTTATAGGTCGTGAAAAAGGTCTGTCTGTAGCAGAAGGGAAGCAGATTGCCAAAGAACTCAGTGAGTTGCCAGCTGTGCTAGAGAAGTATTTGAAAAACATTGATGACGTTAAAGCGGCTGCCAAAAAGTACGCTGGCTACAACAATGCAATGTTTATTGGTCGCAAGTTGCACACACCAATAGCGTACGAAGGTTCTCTCAAGCTCAAGGAAGTGACGTACATACATGCTGAGGCATACGCTGGTGGTGAGCTCAAACACGGCTCGATTGCCTTGCTCGATGAGAATTTCCCTATTATTGCGCTCGTTCCTCAAGACGATGTGTATGAGAAAATGGTCTCTAATATCGAGGAGGCCAAGGCACGAAAGGCGCCAGTACTGGCGATCGCTACTTCAGGAGACATCCAAATAAAAGCAGTAGCTGATGATGTGCTCTATATCCCCAAAGTACATCCAATTCTGCAACCAATCGTTTCAACTATCCCGCTTCAGTTGCTCGCATACTACATAGGAGTAGAGAAAGGACTGAATGTCGACCGACCACGTAATCTCGCTAAGAGCGTGACAGTGGAGTAATCTCAGCGATTACCGCTGCGTGGTCACTGAGATTAAATTGCAATTGAACATCGGTGGCCGCAAAAGGCGGTTGGGTAAATATATAGTCGACCATAAAGTGAGTAAAGAGTTTTTGTTTATCAGGGTTATCTCCCAGCCGATGCAGTTTTTTATCAAGACTACTACGGTACTGCTGGGGGACAACGTCTGTGTAATGTTTAATCAGCTCCTCGTATAAAATATTGTAATGACGAGGAATATTGAGATCTCCACACAGTATGTGAGACGGTTTAGAGTGTAGATATTTTAGAAGTTTGACTAGATCAGTTGTTTGATTTTCGTCTGCTGTTTCTCCGGCTGGGTTCCAAGTGAAATGCGTAGTCGCTATGTGAAGGTTGCCAATAGAAGCAAAAATCACCGGGTGGGAAATTGTATTACGCTTCTCTTTGCGGTCGTGGGGAATAATGTCTGTCGACGGTTGGTGATAGTAAAAAATGTCTGCCGTATGGACTGCTTTACTCGCCAGTATCAACCCTTCATAAAACTGCTGACCGTCCTGTTTCCTGAAAGTCATCGGAGCGAAGGTAGTAATATATCCACGCTCCGCTAACCATGGTTGCAAATCTTCAGGGGCTTCCATCAAGCAGATAATATCAGCCGTTTCCTTTTCCAGCCACGGCAAAGCCGTATCAAGTTGACGTTTACCTTCGAGATTGAGAGAAATGAGTTTCATAATAAAATCGTTTGTACAGAGCATAACGGTGGAAGGGCAGTTATGCAACTGTAAATGGTAAACTGCTACGCTCTTTGCGGTATGATAAAAGACAGAAAGGAGTACCGTCGATGAACCAGCTTACAGCAAACATCGCCCAAAGCCTCGACACTCAGAAACTTGGTCAGGAATACCGTACCTTGTGGCTATGGTCAGCCCAGGCAATCCAACGTTTGGATGATGATGAGGATGATTCTGCTCAACAAAAGTACACCAGACTGATTGAGCTAGAAGACATGCTCCTACAAGAGCTGACAAATGAAGAGCTCGTTGCTATAAGAGAGTAACAACCGCCATATCCGGCGGTTGTTTTGCTGTGACCCAAATGGGACAGAGTTGGAACCAGTTGGTTGAAGAGATGAAAACGTGGGAAAAGCTTGGAATTAGCATAGATGCTAAACAGAATAGTATGAAAACTGCCTAAAAGTGTCGGAAAATGGTGGAAATCTCCATATCTTATAGACTGTGTGACTACCTAATAAGATTAGAAATAAAAAGAGATACTATGCGAACGAATGTGAGCAAGAGCGGAGCGACTTTTTTCTTTTAATTTTCAGACAATATGTGGCATATTAGTAGATATGCAAAAAGGATTTATTTCGTTACCAATTGCCATCATCATTGCGCTAACTGTTACAGTTTTGGGTGGGGGTGGCTACGCTGTTTACAAAGTAAATGAAATTCAAGAAGAAAGTAATACGGCTGTCACTCAACTAGAGGAAAAGATAGAGCAAATGGTTGCCACTACTACAGTAGAGGTTCCAGCCGAATTTGAACAAGCAACTATTAGTGAGTCAGTAGCAACAAGCTCATCAGAAATTATCATAGAAACTGAACCAGTTGCAGTAAAAGTGCAATCAGAGTCAGTTGTTCCAGCTTACATTGCTCCAGAAGCGCCTGTAGTTGAAGCTTACATACCGCCAGAACCTTTTGATATGTGTAAAAACATAAACGGCCTACAAACTCAGGTTCCAGATGGATATAAAGTCACAGGCACAACGTGTATTAAAGTTGAGGATAAGTGCCCTACACTTAATGGTATACAAGAAGAAATCCCAGACGGTATGCTACTAACAAGAGAATATGGTTGTATTTCAGAGCGTGATTTAGATAAAATCGAAGAAAGGGAACGAGAACTGAAACAGGCAGAGCGAGATGCGGAGGTTTTGGCAGACGAATGCTCAGAGTTGAAAAAGGCAGTCTATGAGATGGACCAAGAAATGTTAAGAATACAGTCTGCATATCAAGAAAAAATAGCGAACGCGTATGCGAATGGTGGTGGAACAATGGAAGGTTTGAATGCTCAAGCATCTAATTACAAGACTGAGATGTCAAATAAACTTTATCCAATTGAATTTGAAAGAAACACTGTTGCCAACGAATACAATTTTAAGTGTGCTAGATAGATTCTTTAACGCTTTTTAAGCCATAAGACTCAAGTTTAGTATTTACAAAATTCTCCGGAGGCCCGGCCTCCGGAGACGTTGGACTTAAGATGAATTTCATCAGGACCATTCACGAGAGAATCTTTTCGATAGGTAAAATTACTTTTTGGGTTTATTTACCTTTTTAGCCCTGTGCTTTTTTTGAATAAAACCTTTTTTTGTAAGAGCAATGTACTCCATATCTCTTGTTATGAAAGACAGGTCTCGCTCTTTCTTTTTGTATTTAAAAATAGGCGCAAGTAGATGATCATGGATAAGAATATTTAAATCTTCTGTATAGCCAGTCACTTTATCAAGCTCAGTTCTTAATTCATCAATTTCCTTCAAAGCATTCTGTTTCCAAGATTGATCTTTTGCTCCAATTGGAGTTGCAATATGCTTCTGATTGTAGCTCCATAGTTTTGTATATAGTTCAGTAGTTTTTTCTAACCAAAGATCCCTGACTTCTTTAAGCTCAGGAATGATACCGATCCACATCTCCATACGAGTGTAATAAAGTAAAATATCCTCATTTGAGTCTCCGATAAAATTAGACAATTCACGAAAATATAGATTCCAATACATATATGAGTTTTCATGAATACCCGAGGTAATAAGATATTTCTTGTCAGAATCAAAATGTTCCATATCATCGATGACTCTTTGGAGTGAGTATGAAGTTATTTTAGTAGCCAAATCCAAACTAAAACTTTTGTCTAATCTATTTTTAACACTCATTAGGTCTTCGTAGATTTTTAACCTCGCTTCATTCCTGAGTGATTTTTTACTGTGGTACAGCCCAAGCCATAAAAGCACACACCAACCTAAAAGGGTAAGAATGACTGTTAGGAGACCTTGGTGAGTATCTAGGTAAAGGACTACTTTGTTACCGATAGAAATAATGTCATTCATAAATAACACTAGTATAACAATTTTATCATTACTCCACTCCCTCAGAGGGTCGTACCCTTGTCGAGTGCTCGTAAGAGCCTTTTAATTTGTGATCCTAAGGGGAACGGTTTGGAACCGCCTTTGTTTTCAGATCTGTTATTTCACAAAAGAAAATAAGTTACAGTGATTGATTATGTATAAATAAAACCACCCCAATCAGCGAAGAAGGGGTGGGTACATATGTTTACCAAAATCATGACTATTCAGGAAGTTGCTTATAAACAAGCTTATAGCTGACAGCGCTTTCTTTGAGTGCTGTGTCAAAACACTCTGCAAGAGAAGTGATTCTCAGTGCAAGACTCTTGTCAAATCCTGTGCTGTCAACCAGAACGTTTACGACTCGCCCCATTGATCCGACTCGCATAGAAGCGGACCACATACTGAAAGAGTCGCTGTAGCCGGCAAGCTCATCACCAGCGTTTAAATTCTTTTGAGCAGTCTCATATGCACTGTGTAGTGCGATCGCGCTGATCACTTGTTCGTTAAAGAATAGTGCAAAAAAATATAACGCTGGTTCGACCTTGTCCTGGTCGATGAAAGTTCCAAGCTCAGCCTGTATTGCATGGAATAGTGAAATCACTTCCCCTGAAGACCGGCCATTGTCAAACGTCTCTTGTTTGAAATGTGCCTGGCACACCTCTGGCATTTCCGCCTGTGCAGATGTGGCAATGAAAAGGGAAGTAATGAATGTAAGGATCAGACGCATGTCGGACCTCCTTTAGATCTGAGGATTACGATTTATACTTGTCTAATAATAACATTAAATTTTTGAAAAGTCAATAGTGTGATCCCACGGAGAATCGAACTCCGATTTCCAGGATGAAAACCTGGCGTCCTAACCATTAGACGATGGGACCATGTGTGTCTGGTCGGTTTATTTTTTTGTAAAATTTTGTTATTCGAGGTTTTCGGAAAACCTAACCCATTGTCTCATGAATATCGACAATTCGTTCCTGCGTCACGACCGGATGAAAAGCTATTCACTTTTCATTCCATACCCACAAGAC
>Ga0209309_10002047_pt1 | contig 18971 bp, 14 predicted proteins | sample COGITO_mtgs_1204_2_FD_184807 | JGI IMG/M metagenome (GOLD analysis project Ga0209309, IMG submission 184807) | Pelagic marine microbial communities from North Sea - COGITO_mtgs_120412 (SPAdes) (version 2) | ecosystem: Environmental > Aquatic > Marine > Epipelagic ... | reverse complement strand
AAAGTAAATCGCTCAAAACGCGAATTAAAAGCCCTTGAGTCAATGCAAGAGCCAATAGCCGCGCTTGAATCAATGCTTGAAAACCAAACCGTGCTTAAAGGTAAATTAGCGGCGTACGCGCCTAAAATTGACCAAGCACTGATTGATTTTGATACCTATCAAGAATCGCAACTCTCTGAGCTTGCCATAGCGCTTGAAGACATAGAGCACGAAAAACACGAGTTTGAGCAAAAGCAAAGCCTATACGTACAGCAATCGCGCGATATAGAGCGCAGACAAACTCAAATTGAGCAGTGGTTTTTAGATTACGATGCGCTAAAAAGCGAATTTGAACTGGTAAATAAAGCCACGCTTAAAACCAGCCTGACTCAGTTAAAGCAAGATTACGAGTCACTTTCGCACTCTATAACCAGCGCACAAGGGCAAAGCCTACATACGCTTGACTACCGCATTAGCGAAACACAAAAACAAATTAAGAGCTTAAAGCTACAACTTAAAAACCTTGAGTTTAATTTGTTTACCCGCATGCGCGAAGACCTCTCATTAAAAGAAGTAGAAGAAATATCGCGCATTTTAAACCCAGATATTCTCTCGTTTGCGACCACCACCAATGGCGATATAACCATTGATGACGAGGACGCGTTTGGTGAATTTTTATCGCTACTTAGCGAAAACGTTAAAGGCGGCGTATTAACGCTACCAGGAGCGAGCATTAAGCTTAAAAAGCTATCCCCTGTACAAATGCAAAGCGGCGAAAATAAAGAGCAATTAACCGCTCAGCTAAGCGCACTTGAGCATTCACTTAAAGAGTTTAAGCAACAGCGCGATGTTGCTGCAAACGTTGCCGACAAGCAAAAAGAAAAAGACGCGTTATACGATGAGCTTATGAGCGCAGAGAGCGCCCTAAAACGCTTAGAGCAGTTTGATATAATGCAGCAGTCGGTTGAAGCGCAAGCCATGCTAAAAGAGCAGTTATTAGCTGAGCGGGAACAAGTTGACGACTACCTGCAAGACATTCAAAAAAATAGTGGCTCAATTGCCGATCGCCGCTCGTTAATTAAGTCAAAACAGGAGCAAATTAATCGTCAAACTGAGCGTCTGCGCCAAGTTAAGAGCGAGCGAATTGACCATACACTTGATTTATACAGCGGCAAAGTAACCCCGTATATGATTGATATTGCAGTCGACTTTGATAACTTAAGCGACCTTGTTCATCACTTTAATAAAGACTGCCAAGAGCTGCGTAATTTTGACATAAACGTGCGCAACACCTATTTGCATGTATATAACGCGGGTATTACTAAATTCGACAACGAAAACGACGAATATACTAAATATCAAAAGCTAATTAGCGCCTTTCATAATATTGATAACGAACGCGATGCCGTTGAGCGCCAAGCACGCGTTGCGCTTACTGAGGTTGCCGCAACGATTAAAGGCTTGCGAGAAGATTTAGACCGACTTCGCCGCGAAATGAATAGCTTTAATAAAGGCATAAGCCAGCACCGTATTTCAAACCTGCAAGCGTTTAAAATTAACGTAATACCGCGCAAAATGCTGGTTGATAGTATAGATACCATTATCAGCACGTCGCATCAGTTTGAGCAAGGTGACACGCTTGATTTACTTAGCCAAGAACCGTACAGCGAAAGCGCGGTAAACGAAGCGAAAGATCACTTAATAAAACTTGCCTCAGATAAAGCGGGTTTAACGCTTACCGATTTATTTGATATTCGCTTTGAAGTGGTTAACCGCGCAGGTGAAACAGAGCACTTTGAAAAAATAGATTCGGCGGGTTCAAACGGCACACGTATTACGATTAAGTTATTGTGTGGCATGTTGTTTATTCGTTACTTATTAAGTGACCAAGAACAAAATCTATACCGTATACCTATTTATATAGATGAAGCGGCTGATATCGATCCACAAAATCAAAAAGCAATTATAGAAACCGCACTAAGCTTTGGTTTTGTGCCTATATTTGCCTCAGTTAAGCCACAAATAAGTTGTGACTACATTGTGCCGATTCGCTCGGTAAAAGACGGTGCACAAAACTGGGTGGATGAAAAAGATTGGATAGAAATTGAACATTAAACATTTAATGACGACTAATTAACAGAGGTTAATTAGTCGTTCAGCCCTAACAATTAGACTAATATTTAGGACGTTTAAATAATACACATTTAAACTATGTGTGTTATTTTAAATTAATGCATTTTATTGGAGCAAACGTAATGAAAAATATACTTATTGTTGCAGCGCTAGCACTACTTACAGCCTGTACACAAACCCCAGATTGGGATTACGATAAATCAGCTAACTTTAGTAATTTTAAAACATTTGCTTGGGTAGAAAACGCCAGCCTAACTAAAGACACAAATAACTATCAAATAAATGGCCTAATGGAAAAGCGTGTTCGCACTGCCGTAAACGCAGAGCTGAGCCAAACATTAGGTATGAGCTTAGTTGATGCAGCGCAAGCTGATGTACTTGTTAACTATCATGCATCGGTAGACAAAGAGCTTGAAGTAGATACATTTAATGTAAACTACCGCCCGCATTGGGGTTATTGGGGTACTGGTTTTCAACGCGATACAACTGCGCGTGAATACGAGGTGGGTACACTGATTATTGATATTGTAGATCGTGAATCTAACCAGCTAGTATGGCGCGGTGCGAAAGAAGGTCGATTAAAGAAAAATCAATCGCCAGAACAACGTGAAGCATCAATTAATAAAACAGTTAGCGAAATTTTAAGTAACTTCCCGCCGCAAAAGCAGCTGTAAGTTAAAATTAGTTTTTAAAAAGCTCACAGCATGTGAGCTTTTTTGTGGGTGTGTATTTTTGGAACTTTTAAAATAAAGTATTACGAGCTGCGCTCGTCACGTCAGCAAGCTGCACGTCTACAAAAAACACCGCGTTAAATTTACGATTTATACTTATGCAGTAACTCAAGCGGTATATGGCAATAGTCATCAGGATGATTGGTTAAGCGGTCTTGATGCTCAGGATCGCTTGGCACGTAGTTAGTTAGCAGCTCTACTCCTACCACAATTTTATCAGCATCACTTCGCTGGCTTATATAATTGCTAGCAACCTCTAAATGATCTTGGCTTTTGCTATAAATGGCAGTGCGGTATTTAGGGCCTACGTCATCCCCTTGTTTATTAATACTATATGGGTCAATAATTTCAAAAAAGAACCCAAACAGCTCGTTTAAGCTAGCCGCTTTTGTACTAAATACTACTTTTACACACTCAGCATAACCGTCGTATTCGCCTTGTGTATTGTCGTTTTTTCCATTAGCCCGCCCTGCTTCAGTACTTATTACACCAGGTAAGTGCTTTAAAAACTCTTGCACGCCCCACAGGCAGCCAGCAGCAAAGTAAATAGTATCCTGTTGTTTTATATTCATAATAAATGTGACCAAGTTTGTTAGAGGCATTAACTTTGCAAATGATTATCAAATGCAGTTTTTAATGAATTAATGTACAATCGCGCCAAAATCGCAGTTGTTTAATTGAATTATTTTATCACGCCTTAAAAGTGTGTTTTGAATTTAATTGTTATCGTAATTGCATATAAAAAATGAGACACACAACATGAAATGGTCACCGCACTTTATACTCCCTGCACTGCTATGCAGCGTGAGCAGTTTTGCCTACGGCGAAGCTGTAACTGATAAAACTGAAACATCACCGGCAATCGAAAAAATAACAGTTGAGGCATCGCCCACTGCAAACACGTTACCTGTAGGTACATTTGACTCTCCAGTATCTAATTTAGAGTATGACCCACGTGTTGATTTACAATCACGTAATATGGCTGAAGCGCAAGCCGATGTAACTATACGCGGTGGTATTTTTGAAAACACCGGCTTTAGGATTGGTAGTGCTACTTTACTTGACCCACAGTCTGGGCATTATTTTGCTGAAATTCCTATTGCACCGCAAATGCTTACCGGCCCTTATATTTTAACAGGCGCAGACAACGCGCTTAATGGGGCTAATAGCTCTGTAGGCACTGTATCGTTTGGCTGGAAACCAATTAGCACGGGCGGCAGTGTATCGGTAGGTACTGGCACAAACGATTTTAGCTTACAAAGCTTACATGCAGGTGTGAGTATGCCCCTTGAAGGCGCAAAGGATTGGAAGCTTGGTTTTGAAGGTGGGATTTCTCATTCACAAAGCGATGGCACTATTGATAACGGCGATCACGACTTTACGCGTGCATCGGGTCGCGTTCAATTAGCTAGCGCTGATTCTCAAACAGATTTATTTTTTGGCTCACAAGATAAGTTTTTTGGTTGGCCAAATTTGTACACTCCATTTGGCGTTAACGAAACAGAAGAGCTAGAAACTCGCTTATTAATGCTAAACCATAAGCAAAATTATGCACAGGATAGTAATTTTGAAGTGTCGGCTTATTACCGCACACACGACGATCATTATATTTACTCTCGCGAAAATCCAAGCGCTTTTGAAGCGTTTCACAAAAGTGAAGTTAAGTCGTTAGCGCTATCGGGGCATCATGCTCAAAGCGATGTATTTGCTGTAAATTATTCAGCACAGTTTATTGACGACTCAATTGAATCGACCACGCTTGAAAACAACTTTACCTCTCGTAAGTATTATAAATTAAGCGTATTGCCTGAATACAAAATGGCGCTTGAGGGTAACAAAAAACTTACCTTTCGTTTAGGTGCTGCGTTTGACGATACAAACAGAGACGACTCTGAACTGTCACTTATTGGTGATATAACGCTTAATACACATAACAGTAAAGGTTTTGAGCGCACGTTTTATCTATCGTACGCAGAGGCGAGCCAAGTAGCAGGCTATACCGCCATTGGCGGAAGTGATTCAGGCGGGTTATTTAGAAGTAATTACACCCTTGAGCGCGAAACGACTAAAAGCCTAGAGCTAGGTTTATTAGTTGATGAGCAAACTTGGCAACTTAATTCAGCTATTTTTTATCGCAAAGATGACAACTTAACCGATTGGACGTTTAATTTTGATTCAAGCTCTGCGCGCTTTGCAAACCCTGTAGATATAAATACGACGGGCATTGAGTTTTTAGCAACTAAACACTTTGAAACAACCGAAATTGTAGCGAGTTACACCTACCTTCATAAATCAGAAAATTACGGTGCGGCAGATATTGACGCTAGTTTTTACGCATTAAACTTTCCTGATCACCGCCTAACACTCGGCGCAGTGTGGAATCCTACTGATATTTTACAGCTTAAAATAGATAACGAGTGGCGCAAACAGCACGAAAATGCGCTGCGCGGTAGTGACGACGATGCTTTATTTACTCATTTAACGTTAAAAATTACGCCGCCAATGCTAAAAAACTTATTTATTACTTTAGCAGCAGATAACCTTTGGGGTGAATCGTTTGAAGAGATACCAGGTACACCAGGGCGAGGTGAGCAATATACGTTAAGCGCAACGTATAGTTGGTAACCATTAACGTAAGCAAGCTTCACGTCTACAAAACAACCACAAACCTACACTTTGGTGGTAGACGAAGAGCTTGCTCACGTGAAAAGCGCAGCTTTTAGTTACTTAAAATAATTCTCAGTAATAGATAAATGTAAATAGATGTGTATTAAAAACGAAAATTAAGTTAGCTCTTCAAGCTCTGTAATAAGCGCTAGAGCTTGTGCATTTGTTGACCCGCACACATCAAGCGTAGCGCTAAAATCACTACATACTTTAGGTCGGCTTGAATCACCAAATAACTTACATAAATTACGTTCGTCCAGTTGAATACAGCGCTCTCCGGCCTTTTTACCATTTGGCATACCTGGAATAGGCGAACTAATACTTGGCGCAATACAACATGCACCGCAGCCTAGCCTGCAACTCATCGATTCGGTTTTCATAATATCCTCTGAATAAAACACACTTACATTAATTCCTTTTTAGGAACGTAATTAGCCGCATGTTGAGTTGTAATGTACATATGTAATGCTTTGTTACATCTTAAAACGCCTTGTAAACACTTTATTGCGTATTATTGCTCTGTCACCACCAATTATGAAGGAATGCCTTGTGGCTACTACAAAACAAATAATACTCCCAATTGCTGTTTTAGCAGGCGGTATTGCTTTAGCTTTCGCCTTTACGGCAATGAAAAAACCACCGGAAGAAAAGCCAGAGCAAGATTTACGCCCTTTAGTTGCAACACAAAGCATACTTTTAGATTCTATAACGCTCGATGTTAAATCGTACGGCATTGTTAAACCAAAGGACCGTACCGAGCTGATAGCACAAGTTAGTGGGCAAGTTATTTCGGTATCAGATCAATTTGTTGAAGGCGCGTTTGTAAAGCAAGGCGATATTTTAGCACGAATTGATGCAAATGATTACGAGGCAGACTTTATTGAAGCGCAAGCAGGTTTAGCACAGGCAAGCTCAGCACTTGAAATAGAACGCGCACAAGCACACGTAGCAAAAGCTGAATGGGAGCGTATTAAATCGGACTCAAGCGAAGCTATTGCCTCAGAACTTTATTTACGTAAACCACAACTGGCCGAAAAACTAGCGCGTTACCGCTCTGCTCAAGCAAGTGTTAAACGTGCTAGCCGCAATCTTGAACGTACTTATATTAAAGCCCCTTATGATGCCATTATTAATGAGCGCACAATTAGCTTAGGCTCCGTGGTAAACCCAGGTAATAGTTTTGGTGCATTAAGTGCAACCTCAGTTGCAGAGGTACGTTTACCAGTTGCCGACCAAGAACTGCAATATTTAAAAAATGGCGGCGTAGGCTCAAATGTTACATTTAACGCAGAATACGCGGGTAAGCAAACAATGTGGCAAGCCAAAGTAATTCGCACCGAAGGTGTGGTTGATCAAACAAGCCGTATGAGCTATTTGGTTGCACAACTTGCAACTCCATACGGCGATAAAACACGCCCTCTTCGTTTTGGTTCATATATTAACGCTACCATTGAAGGTCGCCCGCTTGATAACGCGATTATTGTTGCGCACCATTTAGTTAAAGATAATAAAATTGTAATTTTAAATGACGATTTAACATTGTCGTTTAAAACCCTCAATATTATACGCGAACAAAACGGCATGATTATAGCCAGCCAAGGGTTAAAAAATGGCGAGCAAATTGTTACCTCAGCGCTTGAGTATCCAACTGAAGGTATGGCAGTAAAAGTTGAAGATATTGCGCCTGATAAAACTGATGTAACTCAACTTGCGCTGAAAGAGGAATAATCATGAACACTCGTGAAACAGGGTTAATAGCATGGTTTGCCCGAAATCCCGTTGCTGCCAACCTACTGATGATATTTATATTAGTGGGCGGTATTTTAATGGCGATGACCATTCGCAAACAAATGTTCCCACAGTTTGAAAGCAACTGGATAAGCGTACAAGCGGTTTACCCAGGTGCAGCCCCGCAAGAGGTTGAAGAAGGCATAACCATAAAAGTTGAAGAAAACCTCGAAGGTATTGAAGGCATTAAACGCCTAATTACGTACTCTAACCGTGGTTTTTCACAAGCGTGGATTGAAATAGAAGAGCAATACAATCCACAAGAAGTACTTGATGAAATTAAAGTACAAGTTGATTCAATAAACACCTTTCCTGCGGGGATGGAACGCCCTGTTGTGCGCCGCGATAAGTTTGAGCAAGAAGTAATGATACTTGCGCTTTATGGCGACATGAGTAATTACCAGTTAAAAGAGCTTGGTAACGATATAAAAGACGAGTTACAAGCACTGCCTCACGTTAATCTTGTTAATTTTAACGGCGGCTTAGAGTACGAAATTGGTATAGAAGTCAGCCCCGATAAACTACGTGAATACGGCTTAACATTTAGAGATATTGCAGGCGCTGTACAAAGTTTTTCGGCCAATATGTCAGCGGGGCAAATACGCTCTGAAAACGGTTATATTTCAATGCGTGTTGAAAAACAAGCCTACCGTGGTTTTGAGTTTGAAAAACTCCCCCTTATTACCCTTGCTGATGGCGCACAAATTTACTTAGGCGATGTAGCAACCATTAATGATGGCTTTGAAGAAGGCCTGCAGTATTCTAAATATAATGGTAAAAATTCCCTCTCGTTTGAAGTAAACGCATCAAAAGATCAAGACATTACCGATGTAGCAAAAGTTCTTAAAAGCTACATGGCGGCTAAAGAGCCACTTTTACCTGCAGGCGTTAAGCTCTCCCCTATTGTTGATTTAACTTACTACCTTGAAGGTCGACTCGATATGATGGTCGATAACATGATTTGGGGTGGTTTGTTAGTAATGATAGTGCTGGCACTATTTTTACCGCTACGCTTGGCATTTTGGGTAATGATGGGTTTACCGGTGTCTTTTCTGGGCGCATTTTTGTTTATGCCCATTGGCTTTTTAGATGTAACAATTAATCTAGCCTCACTCTTTGCTTTTATACTTGTGCTCGGGATTGTAGTGGATGACGCCATAGTTGTGGGCGAATCAGCCAGTGCCGAAATAGAAAAATACGGTCATACACTTGATAACGTTGTACGCGGTGTAAAACGTGTTGCGATGCCAGCAACCTTTGGTGTACTAACTACCATTGCTGCATTTTTACCACAAACACTCGCAACTGGCCCTGGCGCTGCTTTTTCTAAGGCAATTGGTGGCGTTATTATTTTATGTTTGATTTTTTCACTCATTGAATCAAAACTTATTTTACCTGCCCATATTGCAGCAATGAACCCGCGTAAACCAAACCCTAAAAACCTATTACATCGCTTACGTATGGTGATTGATAGTGGTTTAAAAGGCTTTGTGAATAACTACTACCTTCCTTTTGTTGGCCGCTGTATTCACTACCGCTATACCGTAATTGTTGGCTTTATGTGTTTGCTTATTGTAAGCGCAGGTATGTTTGCAGGTGGTTTAGTTAAGTTTGTACCAAACCCTAAAATACCGCACGACTTTCCGCGTATTGATATAGAAATGAACCTTGCTTCATCTGAGCAAGCAACGCTTGAAACCGCACGTAAAATTGAAAGCGTGTTGTTAAAGGTCGATCAGCAACTACAAGAGCAATACGGTAAACCGATGATCCGCGATTTATCGGTAAGCCTGCGTGGACGAACGCAAGCAAATATTATGGCTATTTTGGTAGAACCTGACTTACGCCCTATCGATACCTTTGCCCTAAGTGCATTATGGCGTGAGCAAATGCCCGCTTTACCAGGCATTAAAACCATGACCATTCAAGACAGTATAATGAATGGCGGTCGAGATGATGGCGACGTTAGCTTTAAACTTGAAGGCAAAAATGCTGACGAGCTAAAAGAAGTGGCTGGTAAATTAAAAGCCAAATTACAAACAATGGAAGGCGTTGGCGACGTAAACGATTCAATGCAAAGCGCTACCGACGAAGTGCAACTTGATTTAAAACCACTCGCTTACAGCATGGGTTTAACGCTTGCTGATGTCGCATCGCAAGTAAGCTTTAGTTACTACGGCTTAGAAGCGCAGCGAATATTGCGTGAAGGCGAAGAAATTAAAGTCATGATCCGCTATCCAGAAGACGAACGTAACTCAATAAGTGATATCGCAAGTGTGCGTATTATTACGCCTACAGGCGCTGAAATACCGCTAAGTGAAGTAGCCGAAGTTAAACTGGTTGACGGTGTAAACCGTATTCGCCGCGAAAACTCCAAACGTACTGTAAACGTATGGGCTGCGGTAAATACCGACCAAGCCGAACCATTTGCGATTGCAGAAGAAATTCGTGATGAATACTTACCAACATTACTTAAAAGCTACCCTGGCGTTACAAGTGATGTAGCTGGGCGCATTCAAGAAGAGATGGATAGCGCTTCAGAGCAGCTTCGTGATTTTGGTATATCAATGATGATTATATTTGCCTTGTTAGCCATTCCGCTTCGCTCTTACTCGCAGCCACTTATTATAATGTCGGTTATTCCGTTTGGTGTAGTGGGCGCGATGTTTGGGCATATGATTTTAGGTATGACCATGAGTAGCTTATCTATGTTTGGCATTATTGCTGTAGCGGGTGTGGTCGTAAATGACTCCCTCGTTATGGTCGATTTTGTAAACAAAGCCCGCGCTGAAGGTGTTTCGATTAAGGATGCTGTAATGCAAGCCGGTGCTCGTCGCTTTAGAGCGATATTACTTACCTCAATCACTACCTTTATTGGTGTAATGCCAATTATTTTCGAAACGAGTTTACAAGCTAAAATTGTTATCCCAATGGCTGTATCACTTGCTTTTGGTGTGTTATTTGCCACAGTAATTACACTGATACTTATACCGTGCCAATATGTTGCACTAGAAGATGCTAAACGGTTAGTACGTAAAATGCGAGGCAAGCCACCACTAGTAGATGCCCAACCAGCGCCTACAAATAGCTAAATTAAGTAACATCCCAACCAAAAAAGCTCGGCATACTATGCCGAGTTTTTTATTTTAAGCTTAAAATGATATTCATCTATTTGCTAATACTGTTTCTACTACCCATAGTTTAACAAGCAGGATTAATTAATAGCCCTAGTAATTGGATAAAATATTGCTCGTTTTTTATTCCTAATACGTTATGGTATTTAAATAACATAATAAAATTAAGGAACAGCCATGAATACATCTCCCTCTGATCACATTCCTCAAGAAGCCTTTGATTGGTATGACGAATATGCCCACGGTTTAATGGACCGTCGTACTTTTATGAAAAAACTCGGAGGGCTTGCTGCACTTGGTTTTTCAATGGCTGTACTTACATCAGCATTATTACCTAATTACGCGCTGGCTGAACAAGTGTCGTTTAACGATGACGATATAATGGCAACGTACGAAGAATTCGATTCGCCAAACGGGCACGGTAAAGGCAAGGGTTACTTAGCAACCCCTAAAAACATAGAAGGTAAACTTCCCGTTGTGCTTGTGATACACGAAAATCGTGGATTAAACCCATACGTAAAAGATGTAGCAAGACGCTTAGCAAAGGTAGGTTTTATTGCATTTGCACCCGATGCGCTCTTTCCACTGGGTGGCTATCCTGGTAACGATGATGAAGGACGCGCTATGCAAAAAACCATGGACCGCGCTAAAATTCAAAACGATTTTGTAGCCGCAGCACACTTTTTAAAATCGCATGATAACAGTAACGGTAAACTCGGCGCTGTGGGCTTTTGTTTTGGTGGCTACATTGTTAATTATTTAGCAGCTGTAGATAGTAATTTAATCAGCGCCGGCGTGCCTTTTTACGGCACTCCTGCCAGTGAAAGTTTACGTAAAAATATTAAAGCTCCATTAATGATTCAATTAGGCGAGCTAGATAAACGTGTAAACGCGTCGTGGCCACAGTACGAACAAGACTTAAAAGCCAATAACGTTGAGTACACTATGCATATGTATAAAGGGGCAAATCATGGATTTCATAACGACTCTACAGGTCGATATGATAAGGATAATGCCGAGCTTGCATGGCAACGTACCGTTGAGTTTTTTAATAAAAAGCTAAGTTAACGAATAAAAAATAATGCCACCTGCTCAAAGTAGGTGGCATTATTAAAGTACTTAGCTATTTTTTGCTTTAAACTTTTTTGCTACGCATAACGAATAACGACAACAAAACGAGTAAATAAATACTCAAAGAGCCACCGCTGCTGGAGCCATCTTTATTTTCGACTTTTGCAATTTTTTCTTCTTTAACACGTGTTTTAAACCTTGCTAGTTCTGCATCTAAATTAGTACTCATATCACTAACCGCTAGATTAAAACCTTCAGCCGACTTTTCAGATAACGTTTCATCAATACCTATTGCGGTTGTTCTTTTTTCAAGCTTACTTATACCAGGTGCTCTAAATAGCATTTTTCTACTTTTAATATCAAAAACAGCTGTATCCACAAAGGTTTGGATTGTATTTTCATTACCTGGAATAACGTACATACCCACTATTGTCCAATAAAGTAAGGCTGCATTATTTTCGTAAGATTGCGTAATTTGATCATATGAAACCAGTGCCATTACATCTACATCGTAAAGTCGCCCTACTTGCTCGAGTGTTGCAAAACCTTCACCACCCTTTAAATAGGTGCTTGGTATAACTTCAATGCGGTCAATGTAATCATATTGAAGAAATGACTTTTTTACTTTTTCGAGTAATTCGACTTGGTTTTGGGTCTCTAGCCCGTCTGGCTGCCAGTTTTTAGACGGTACAAATGCAATTCCGACGGTAACAGGGAGTTTTAAAACAGGTATTTCAGGTTTATAGGTAGCACGGCTTTGTTGATCAGGATATAAAAAATCCATTAAGCTACTAGATTGTGTATTTTTACCTGTATTGTTACTCATAAACGAGCTACAAGAAGCAAGTAAGGCCGCCATCAAAATGATTATATATTTATTAAATTTCATATTTATTCCTTTTTATTTTTAATTTAATTCAGTTACGTGCCAAAGCTCACCCGATGGTCCCCATAAGTAAATAACGCTACCCCAAGGTTCTTGTTTTATACCCTCAAAGCGGATGTCAAAACCGTTTAGGTTACTAATGAGTTCGTATGCTTCATCTATATTTAACACACAAAGTTGCAGCATTAAGTTTTCAGCAAACGTTTTATTATAATAACGCTGTAAAAAGAACGTACATTCGCCAAAGGTACACACACATAAATCATTTGAGGCATCTTCAATCTTAAATCCAAGCGCTGTATAAAAGCGCTGAGATTGCTCATAGCTTTTACAGGGAATAAAAACCCTAATATCATCAACTTGCATAACTCTTCCTTAATTAGCTCAGTACGCTTTTATCAATAACTCCTTTATTTACCAACTGCTGCAAAATAGCTTGGGATTTTGCTCTGCATGCATCACGTAGTAAACGCACCGCAGGGGTTATTGACTGCCTACTTGGGCAAATAAGCCAAAGTTCACCATTAACATGTTGATAATTTGGCATTACGGTAACCACCCTGTCGTTAAGCAAATCGTCGGCTATATCAAGTGCCGACTTTACAGCTAAGCCCTTACCCGCAACGCACCAGCGCCTTACTAAATCGCTGTCGTTTGAGGCGCGCCTGCCACCCATTTTAACTTTATATTTTGACTCACCATCACTGAATTCCCACGTATTATTTATAATATCCTGCAACTGATAAAACAAACCTTGATGCGACGCTAGATCATCAGGATGCACGGGAGTCCCGTTTTGTAAGAGGTATTCGTCAGTTGCACATAATAAGCGTGGTACGTTACAAATTTTAAAACCATAAACACTTGCATCATTAGGCGAGCCATAACGAAGTGCTATATCAACTGAGTCACGATAAAAGTCGATATTACTATCACTTATATGTGTTCGTAGGCTTAACTTAGGATAACTATCCATGAGTTCATCAATCCATGGGATCACTAAATTGCGCCCCAAGTCAGATGAAAGTGCAACACGTAACTCCCCTTCGATTTCGTCATGTTCACCTTTAAGGTTTTGCTTTGCAAGTTCAAGTACTGCTAAAGCCTGCTCACATTGTGGTATGTAGCGCTCCCCAGCAGCCGATAACCTTAAATGACGTGTTGTACGAACAAATAGTTCACTACCAAGCGCAGACTCAACACGCTTAATAGCAGCGCTTGCTGTGGCTGTACGCATATCTAATTTAGCAGCTGCAAGCGTAATGCTTCTAAACTCAGCGACTTTTAAAATAAGTTTTAAATCTTCTATATTCATATTATCTATTTATATTTGATAATGATTCAATGATTATGCGATTTATTTAATGCAAAGCAAGCTGTATTATTTATACATAAAGTAAATGACGAATACTTTGTACAGCTAATCTTATTTATTTTGGAGAAACCAATGACTCACCCTATTATTAATGACTTAGAAAAGCGTTACACAGCAAAACGTTACGATGCAACGAAACGTGTATCTCAAGACGATTTAGCAGTTATTTACGAAGCTATGCGCTTATCTCCATCATCAATTAACTCGCAACCTTGGAAATTCATCGTAATTGAATCAGATGAAGCCAAAGAGCGTATGCACAGTACATTTGCTAATAAATTTGCGTTTAACCAGCCACATATTAAAACAGCGTCGCATATAATATTGTTTGCTCACAATCCTAAATACACCCGCGATGATTACGCACAAGTAATTGATGCAGATATTAAAAATGGCCGTACTAAAGCAGAAAATCGCGAACAAGCTTTTGGTGCTTATGCGTTTGTGGATATGAATACTGATGAGCAAGGCGGTAATGAAGAGTGGACTAAAGCGCAAACTTACATAGCTCTTGGTAACACTATGCATGTAGCTGCACGTTTAGGGGTTGATTCTACTCCAATGGAAGGCGTAGATGCACAGCTGATTGGCGAAGTTTTTGAAAAAGAACTCGATGGTTATATTTGCGACGTAGCTTTAGTGCTTGGCTACCATGATGACGCAGAAGATTATAATGCTAAACTACCTAAATCTCGCTTGGCAAAAGAGCAAGTTATTCAGATTTTATGAGTAATACGTTATAAACTTAAATGATAACAATATTATAAAAACCACTTATTTAAATAAGTGGTTTTTTTTCTTCAAAGCGGTTTAACTTACTTGAAGCTGTGCAGCCTGAATGTATTGCACTAAATCTTCAATAGAAACTACGGTCATATTATGTTTATTAGCATAATCACTCACCTCAGGTAAGCGCGCCATTGAACCATCAGGATTTGTTAGTTCGCAAATTACACCAAATGGTTTTAAGCCGGCAAGCTGCATTAAATCAACGGATGCTTCGGTATGGCCACGACGAACTAATACTCCGCCCGTTTGTGCTTTTAAACCAAATACATGTCCTGGGCGCGATAAATTACTTGGTTTAGAGTTATCGGCTGTCGCCGCTTTTATAGTCGTTACTCTATCAGCAGCAGACACGCCTGTTGTAACGCCATGCTTAGCTTCAATAGTGACTGTATAAGCTGTGTTATTTTGACTCGTGTTGTGGGTAACCATTTGCGGTAAGTCGAGCTGTTTAATACGCTCCTCCCCCATGCATAAGCAAACAATGCCGCTGCCTTCGCGGATCATTTCGGCCATTTGAGAAGTTGTTAAATGCTCAGCTGAAAATACAAAGTCGCCTTCATTTTCACGGTTTTCGTCATCAACAACAAGTACGCCTTGCCCTTGCTGTAGTGCAGTAATTGCGCTTTGTACGCGGATTTGGCTTTCGCCGAATTGAGTAAGTAGAGACTGAATCATCATTATATTCCAAATAAAAAATAATAGATTCAGGACACTGAAAGGCATGGCAAAGCCATACAAATAAAATTGCATGAATTAAACCAAAACAGCATTAAAAATGCTCACCAAAAAGCTACGTTTTGGTGTACATAAATAAGCTATATTCTCTTTCATCCGGACTCTAACCGTCGGCTCTGGCATCTCACCAGATCTGCTTGACCTTTACTTAACTGTAAAAATAAGTTAAATAAAGCGCTCGCGGGCTCGTTTGAGTTACAAGTAACATTAAACATACCGCCGGTGGGGAATTTCACCCCGCCCTGAGAATTTACAGTAAGCATTAGCACTTACTGCAGGCACATTATACGCCTGTACTTATTTGTTTTTCAAAACTAAATGCGATAAAAACTACGAAAGTTGAATATTTAACGATGCACTGTTTACTATACCTTCATTTATATCAGCAATAAGCGTACACGTAGCGCCGTTAACTAAATTTAAGTTAGGTTGAACATGCCCTATGTCAGCATCAAAAATGACTGGGAATAAACACCCACCCAGTGCTACATCAAGCGCATGTCGATAGTCAAAGGCATCATAATGACTTTGAGTAATTTCACTTCGCCCTAAAACCAAACCATTAATGTCGTCAAATATGCCAGCTAATTTTAATGACAGTAAAAATCGTGCAACGGTTGTAGGTGTAAGCTCTGAGTTTTCTAGGTATAAAATAAGCCCTTCGGGCGCACTGTCCTTTTTAAATTCATGTAGTGCTAAAAATGGTGAGTCGAGCAGTAAACCTACTGTATCTAAACATCCGCCAAATAAGCGACCTGACATTTCTATGGTGCGTTTATCTGTGTAGTTTAAACATTGCCATTTTGTTGGCTCGCTAGGACTTAGTAATTCATTTGGGTTTTGCGCGTAGCTAGGCTTGTTTTTTTGATATAAAGAGGAAGGCCCTTGCTCAAATTTACTACCCGCTTCGTAAGTAAGGGTTTCGAATATTTGTAAGCTATACGGATTTTTTTCATCTGGATGGAGCTGCATAAGGTTAGCACTGTGCAGGGTCGCCCATTGGCACTTAGCCGTTAATGCACAGGCAATAGTACTCACATCAGAAAAGCCAACTAACCATTTAGGTTTTGCTTGTTTAATGGCATTAAAATCAAGCAGTGGCAGTATTTCCATTGCCAGCTCACCACCCATTGGCGGCATAATTGCATCAATTTCTTCATCTAATAAAAAGCCCATTAATTGCTGAGCATGTGCTTTAGCATTAAGCTGTTCACGCGGTTTGTTTTGACGTAAAAACTCGCCTTCAACAACATCATACCCTCGATTTTTTAATCCATTTATAACAATGTCTAATCGTGCATGGAACTTTTCTTTAAGACCTGCTGAAAGTGAGCAAATTGCTATTTTTGATCCTACTTTTAAAGGCGCAGGGTAAAGTATATTAGCCATTGAGTGTTCCTTTTAATGAAGTGATTATGTACCTATATCACCATGCCTACTCTTTATGCAATATGAACGCCCTTATCAGTATAGTAATTTATTTAAGACATAAAAAAACCGATGTAATTACATCGGCTTTTATTTAAAACGTTAAAGTGAGTTGTGCGTTAAAGATACTCAACTTCAATGATTTCGTACTCAACAATACCTTTTGGTGTTTCAATAGACACTGCGTCGTCCATTTGTTTACCAATTAAACCACGCGCTATAGGCGAGTTAACAGATATTAAATTGTTTTTAATATTTGCTTCATCATCGCCCACAATACGGTATTTTACTTCTGCATCGGTTTCTACATTTACAATAGTTACCGTAGTGCCAAAGATAACTTTACCAGTATTCGGCATTTTAGTTACGTCGATAATTTGAACATTTGAAAGCTTTGCTTCAATTTCTTGAATTCGACCTTCACAAAAACCCTGTTGCTCACGCGCAGCGTGGTACTCAGCATTTTCTTTTAAGTCACCATGTTCACGTGCAACCGCAATATCACTTACGATTTTAGGACGGGTAACTGTTTTTAATTCGTTAAGCTCTTTACGCAGTAAATCTGCGCCACGAACTGTCATCGGAATTGATTGCATACTTTTCTCACTTAACACCAAGGCCCTAGTTGGCCTTGGCACATTTCCTTAGTTCAATCGCAGGTGTAGCTCTTGAACTGACGTCACTTTACTGCGGTCATCTGCTTTATTAGCAGTACAGTTAGCGAATGCCGCGTTCAAGGTTGTCGTATAGTTGGTTTTATTTTGCAATGCACCACGACGTAACACCTTCGAATCTTCGATCGCTTGGCGACCTTCGGTGGTATTAACGATATAGCTGTACTCTTTATTCTTGATATAATCAAGAATATGCGGGCGGCCTTCATATACTTTGTTTACACGTCGTACTTCAATGCCAGCTTCTTCAAGAGCTTGTGCCGTGCCACCCGTTGCGTCAAGTTCAAAACCTAAGTCGGTCATAATCTTGGCTAATTCAACAATGCGTGGCTTATCGCTATTACGAACAGATAATAACGCGCGACCACCGCGTGGTAAAGTGTTGCTTGCACCTAATTGTGCTTTTGCGAATGCTTCGGCGAAAGTATCACCAACACCCATCACTTCACCCGTTGAGCGCATCTCAGGGCCACGAATTGGATCCACACCCTGAAACTTAGCAAATGGTAAAACAACTTCTTTAACGCTGTAATAAGGAGGGATCACTTCTTTAGTGATACCTTGGCTTGCCAAAGACTGACCCGCCATACAACGAGCCGCCACTTTTGCAAGCGCTACACCGGTTGCTTTTGATACAAACGGTACAGTACGTGCGGCACGCGGGTTAACTTCAATTAAGTACACTTTGCCATCTTTTACAGCAAACTGTGTATTCATTAAGCCAACAACACCAAGCTCAAGCGCCATATCGGTTACTTGCTTGCGCATTACATCTTGCACTTCTTGCGATAAAGAATGTGCTGGTAATGAACATGCTGAGTCACCAGAGTGAACACCGGCTTGCTCAATGTGCTCCATGATACCGCCAATAATTACTTGCTCACCGTCGCAAATTGCGTCAACGTCAACTTCAATTGCGTTATCTAAGAAACGGTCCAGTAATACAGGTGCTTCGTTTGATGCAGATACAGCTTCAGTCATGTAGCGACGTAAATCGTCTTCATCGTATACAATTTCCATTGCACGACCACCTAGTACATACGACGGACGTACAACGAGTGGAAAACCAATTTCGACTGATTTAAGTAGTGCTTCTTCAGTTGAAGTTACTGTTGCATTTTCTGGCTGAAGTAAGTTCAAACGCTCAACAAGTTGTTGGAAACGTTCGCGATCTTCTGCACGGTCAATCGCATCAGGTGAAGTACCAATTACTGGCACACCATTCGCTTCAAGCTCACGTGCTAATTTAAGTGGTGTTTGACCACCGTACTGCACGATAACGCCTTTTGGCTTTTCAACACGTACGATTTCGAGTACGTCTTCAAGTGTAATTGGCTCAAAGTATAGTCTATCAGATGTATCGTAATCAGTAGAAACCGTTTCAGGGTTACAGTTAACCATAATGGTTTCATAACCGTCTTCGCGAAGCGCAAGCGAGGCATGTACACAACAGTAATCAAATTCAATACCTTGGCCGATACGGTTAGGACCGCCACCAATAACCATGATTTTGTCTTTATCTGTTGGGTTTGCTTCACACTCTTCATCGTAAGTTGAGTACATGTAAGCTGTGTCTGAGCT
>Ga0209309_10002039_pt1 | contig 19018 bp, 14 predicted proteins | sample COGITO_mtgs_1204_2_FD_184807 | JGI IMG/M metagenome (GOLD analysis project Ga0209309, IMG submission 184807) | Pelagic marine microbial communities from North Sea - COGITO_mtgs_120412 (SPAdes) (version 2) | ecosystem: Environmental > Aquatic > Marine > Epipelagic ... | reverse complement strand
AGAAACAACGAGCGTTCGTCTTCTTTTCCTAAAGTCTTTCTCTTTCAAATATCGCTTCATCGCGCTCTCTCTCTCTCATCTAAAGACGACAAAACACCACCATTCGGATGACGACGACGACGATGAATCTCTTCGCGCAGACGGCAAAGACAATGAAACGAAGAAGCAAAAAAGAAGCGATGCTGATGATGACGTGCATCGTCGTCGCGTTTTTCGCGTTCCTGGTGCCGCTGAGTGCTCTCGCGATCATAACGGGACCTTTTCTCGCTTTGGTGTACGTGAAACGAAGTAAAAAGCGTCGACCACGCGAAGACAAGTCCGAGAAGAAGGAGGAAGAGGAGACGAAGAAAAGCGGCTTTACCGTGACGAAGAAAGAAGAAGAAATTGATAACGATGAAAAAGAGACTTTAACCAACAAAACGACCACGGTACCGAGTAAAGTGGAAGAGAAAGTCGCGCTGACGGGTTCGGCGGCGTTGATGGCGAACATGCGACGGTCGGCGGCGAATACCGCGAATACCGGGGAGAAGGCGAAGATTTCTTCTTCGGCACCGTCGAAATCCGGTACGATTTCGAAAGAAGAAAAAGAAGAAACGCGTGATACTAAGAGCGGCAAAAGTGGGCACACTGTTTGGTACGTTTTGCACGGCGGCGAAGCGGCGCAGCAAGTCGCCAGGGACGTGAAAGAGGCGATGGAAGAGGAGTTTTTGGAGAAGCGAGGGATGAGCGACGTGCGCGTGACGACGGCGTCGATGGAAGATTTCAAAAAGACGCTGGAGTTGCACCGCATTCAAGGCGACGACAACAACAAAAACGATGAGATCAATAGGAAAAGAAGACGGGCAATCTTTGTCGTGGAAACGGTGGAAAACGCGCAACCGGCGGAAGAGGCGGGAAGCTGCATTAGGTATTTCAACAAGTTGAGGAAAGCTTTGAAATCGTCAGAGGGAGGAGATAAAGCAACAAAACTGCCGTTCGATGAGAACGACGCATTTGAGTATGCCGTGATGGGATTGGGCGATACGAATTTACTTTTAGATCGTCAAACGACCACCGCAAAGGATTGCAATCAAGCCGCGCAGACGTTAGATAACGCTTTAGCTGCTTTAGGCGCGCGCAGATTGTGCGAGAGAGGATTGGCGAACGATGCCGTTGGCTTAGAGGAAGGCGTGTTGCCGTGGTTGAAAGAGAAATTGTTACCAAGCGCGTTCAAAGCTATCGAGGAAGAGAAAGTTCGAGCGGAGAGAGATAAGCCGATCGAGGTGGTCTTTGCGTACGGCTCGCAAACTGGGAACGCGGCTGAAATCTGTAAGAATTTAGCGGCGGAGGCGACGGAAAAGTATAAGAAGGATAAAACGATGCGCGTCGAGTGTTTCGCGTGCAACGAACTCGACGCGGAAACATCTTTGAAACCGGGGACGGTTATTTTGTTTTGCGTTTCGAGTACGGGCGATGGGGACGCGCCGGATAATTGCGACATGTTTCTCACAAGATTAAAGCGAAGAGTGAAGAAGACGACGGCGAGCAATCCCGTTCTCGCCGGGACTCAGTACGCCGTCTTAGGTCTCGGCGATCAAAACTATTCCGCATTTATGGCAGTTCCGAGAATGTTTTCAACAACTATGGAAAAAGGTGGCGCGACGGTGTATAAGAAAAGATTAGAAGCGGACGATACGCTCGGTTTATACGAACAAGTCGACGCTTGGGTAGATACGTTATGGGAAGATTTAGATAAAGCCATCGCAAGAGCGAAATCAGCCAGAGAGAATCCGAAAGGTTTTCTCACCAGTAGTTCAACAAACAACGGTAGTAAAAGTGATACAACGACGACAGTAACAACAACGACCGCCAAAGAAGCGATTTTGTCGTCGTCGTATAAAGGTATTCCAGCGTTGCAACCGGCGCGCGTGAAAATATCGTTTGGGAACAACGGACCGACAGAAATATCAACATCTTCGGTAGAATTAGGAAAAGACGCGCTCGCGACGAGAGAAACTCCGTTCTTCGCGAAAATTGCCGCGAAGAAGATTCTCACGAACGCGTCGTCTGACCGAAGAGTCGTGCATCTCGAATTTGATTGCAAGAACAAAAACGATTCGGTGGAAAATTACGAGCCGGGAGATTCGCTCGCGGTGTTACCGAGAAACGACATTGCGTTAGTGTCTGAATTGATGACTCGGTTAGGAGATGTAGAAGGTACGAAAACGTTCGATTTGGAATGGATAGAAGGTATGGCGCCGCCAGGGAGTGACGTTGCAACGGCAACAAAGCCGCTTCCGCACGTGATTACGCCCTGTTCCGTTCGCGACGCGCTGGAAAAGTACATCGACATCACCTCTGTCCCGAGGAAATCTTTCCTTCGCGCGCTCGCCGAGTGCTGCACAAACGACGACGAGAAAGATCGTCTTCTGCTTCTCTCCTCTCGCGACGGGAAAGAGCAATTTCAAACGGAAATTACCGACGAGCGACCAACTCTTCTGACACTCCTGCGAACGTACCCGAGCTGCTCGATTTCCTTCGAACGATTACTCGATATCTCGTCACCCCTGTTGCCTCGAATGTATTCCATCACGAGCTGTAAAGACTCGCAAAAGAATCCGTCCGTGGCTTTCTCCGTGGTGAAATACGAAGCCCCGGAAAGTAAAGAAACGCGATTGGGCGTCGCCACGAATTGGCTCGACCGGCTTCCCGTTGACGACGGAGACGAAAAAAAATACGACTTCAAAATACCAATCTACAAAGTCCCCACGAAAGCGTTCGGATTACCTGAAGATATTTCCAAACCAATCGTAATGATCGGACCAGGCACTGGCGTTGCGCCATTTCGAGGTTTCTTACAAAAACGTGAAGCTTTAGCGCGCGCAAACCCTTCGTTACAATTCGCCGAATCCTGGCTCTTCTTTGGCTGCCGACGCAAAGATGAAGATTACTTGTACGAAGCCGACTTCAACGCTTTCGTCGAAAACGAAACGCTCACTCGTCTCGTTCCCGCTTTCAGCCGCGAAGACCCGACTGGGAAGAAAGTCTACGTTCAACATAAACTCGCCGAACACGAGGAGAAAATGCGCGACTTGATCCTCCGCGAAGAAGCGTACGTTTTTGTCTGCGGCGACGGCGCGCACATGGCCAAAGACGTCCACAAAACGTTGCTCTCCATCATCACCAACGGAGGAGGAAAATACGAGAACGAGAACGACGCCGAGGCATTGCTCAGAGAAATGACCAGAGAAGGCAGATACGTTCGAGATATTTGGAGTTGATTTTGAGAGGCAATAAACAGACTTTAGAAAAGGGAGAAAAGGGGGTACTTTATTTAAAAAGAAGCAGCCGCGCGCGCGCGAGTTCAACCCAAACATATAATGACCACAAAAATGACGAACGAACGAAAGATTGAAAACACCATCACCATTACGCGCTCTCTCATCTCCTCAAAATCTCGCAAATCATCCTCCTCTCGTCGAAGCAAAAGTAGTTAACAGAGTGTTCATTTTTTCAACTTTTTCTCATTTTCTGAAAAAATCTCACATTCAACCACCACCACAAAAAATGTCTCTCGTATCTTCTCGATTAGTCTCCTTGGCTTTGTTCAAAAAGTACAAAACCGGGACGACGACGACGACGACGACGAATTTGCCAATCGTCAGAGCGGAGAGTAGTAGCAGTAGCAGTAGTAGTAGTAGTTATTATTCTTCTTCTCAAAAGTCGGGGTGGTCTTCTTCGACCATCCGATGCGAGAAGATTACGAACGCTATCGATGTGTTCACGTTTGAAGCAGACAACAAAGATAAAAGAAGAAACAAAGACGTGATCGTAATATTCGCGTGGTTTGGAAGCGATAAAAAGCACGTGAGAAAGTACGCGCAAATGTACGAGAACAGACGAATGGGCGAGAAAGTCATCGTGGTCGCACCGCCGGCGTTGGCATCCTTGTCGCCGAATATGACGACACAAATTGCAAACGACTTCCTGACAGGATTTTTCGAGGAAGAAGCGATAGAGGGAGTGCACGTGCACTCGTTCTCCAACGGGGGTTTTTTGTTCGCCGGGAACTTGTTCCATCACGCCAGCGATGTGAAGAAGAGAGAGGATGATTGTTCTGTGAATGCACAGTTGGCGAAGAAATTCAAGATGAAGATCAAATCGGTGACTTTAGATTGCGCGCCGGCGAAGTTGAGCGCGGAGGTGATTTCGCGAGCGTTCGCATCGGTATTGTTAGGGAGTAGGGTGGAAGATATATACGATAACAATACTTCAAAAGAAGGAGAGAGTAGTATCATCGGTGGTTTGATGAAATCTGCTTTGGATAACTTGGCGAACACGTTGTTATCAGATGAGAACTTGCAAAGAAAAATAAACAACGCGTATGCCGCATGGGAGACCGCTTTAGATGTCAACATTCCGTTGAAGATGCTCTTTTCCGAGAGCGATAAGTTGGTTCCCGTGAATGAAGTGCAAGAGTTTGCGCAACGACAAAGGGACAGAGGGAACGCCGCCGTTTATACGAAATCTTGGGAGAACGTGCCACACTGTGAGATTGGACGTTGGCATCAGGATGAATACGTAAGAGCGTTGTTTGAGGAGAAGTAGAGTTTAATTAGAAATTAGCACGCGCATTAGTACGTCTAGGGTATATACACACATAGTATATACAAGTCTATTCATTTACTAATCTATTTCATTTCGGGACGTTTCTGCCGCTCTCAAAGACCATCTTCTTGAGCTCACCCGTTAACTGTTCGTTCTTTTTCATGTCTTCCAAATTCGTATGAAACCGAAATCTCCAATAATGACGCGAATTCGTCGGATCGTTGATGGTCTCTTCCTTCGGGTCGCGTTCGTTTATGTAATTTGTGTCCATGGCTAAAACATCCGCGAGCGCAAATATCGCCAACGCGCTGGGCGACTCTAAGTGTTGCTTGATGACTGCGCGCATGGTTTCCGTCGTGCATCGCTTCGGCGTCGTCGAGATATCTTGACCGAGAATTTGCGAGTAGTACTTTTTGCGTCGATTCTCGTCTTCTTCGAACCAGGCACGAAAAGTTGTCGTGTCGTGACAGGAAGGAGAGCACACGGTATCGTACGGGTATCTGCTCGGAATACCGAATTCGCTGTTGTTGTTCTCGTCTTGCTCAGGCGCCGGCATCCGTTGAATGCGCAAACCCAAAATGCCTAAATTTTGCATCTCTCCGGGAACAAAATCGGGAACCAATCCCAAGTCTTCGCCACATACGAGCATGTTTGTCGAGTTTGTAATCGCAGGTATCGTCGTGTGCGCGTTTTGGGTCCACAAGAATCGTTGCCGCGTCGTATAATGTTCATGACTGATTCGAGAAAGTGCGCTGCGTTGCCAGCACTCGAGCTTTTGAAACAGTCGAGTTCGTTCCATATCAAACCTTGGATAAAACGCATCCTTATCAAACATCGCAACGCTGTGAACACCTTCGGTAGCGCTTGGATCGTACGCCGATCTCAAGAGACAGACGTTTCTGGTGAGTTCGAGTAAACCGTTCTTAATTTCGTTCGTTTCGGCGACGAGCCAATCCGGCGATCCTACTCGAATTTTCAACTGCTCGCACTTTAAAATTTGAACCTCCGTGGAATACTCAGGTTTGAACGTCCAATACTTGTTTTGCAACCGTTTGGTAAACGAGAGATCTCCACCACCACCACCAATTATACCAGCTCTGTTGACGTTTGAATCGCTAGAGTTCGAGAAGAGCTCGTTTTCATCGAAAAATCGAGCGGCAACTTCCGCCGCTCTCGCGCCGAAAAAGAATTCCAAGTCAGACGCATCTGCTCTAGGAATCGTCAATCGATCGATGTCCCAAAGACCGACCGCTTCGAGCTCTTGCCTTGATATCGGGACAGATGGGCGAAAGCGACCCATGATACCAGACTCGCAGTGCGCCGGCAGTTCCCATATGCGAAAGAACCCCAAGATATGATCCACGCGAACGAGCGAAAAGTATTTCTCCATCGAGCGTAATCTCGAACGCCACCAACTGTAATTTCCATCCCGTTTCATCTGTTCCCAATCGTAGGTTGGAAACTTCCAATTTTGACCGTTCTTATCGAACGCATCGGGAGGTGCGCCCGTATTTGTATAGAAACGGAACAGTTCTGGTTTTCTCCACACGTCCACAGAACGTTTATCGACACCAATCGGTAAATCGCCTTTAAGTGCGATGCCAAACTGTTTCAAATACGTCGAGGCTTCTTTCAGTTGCATGTGCAAACGCCACTGCAAATAGTACACGAAGTGCACACCTTCAGAATAAATAGGAGATGTTTCCGGATCGGTTAATTTTTCGATCAATTTATCGTCGCACTTCGCGAGGTGACCCCACAGCCAATGCTCCGTGGTTTGAAAAATTTCAGCCAACGCGCAAAACACCGCGTACGGTTTCAACCACTCCTGGTTTTCGCTCACGAACCTCTCGAACGACTCAATTAAAGCTTTCTTACTGTTACTACTCACACCCGCGCTACTTTTACTCGCACTACCTAACCCGTTCGCATAACTACCACTTTCCGTCGTAGGCATCGATGCGAGAAAGCGCTTGTGTAATTTTCGAGCGACAAACATTTTCACTCGAAGCGTCTCTTCGTAGTCGACGTCTTTCAGCTCTTGAAGCTCGCGACGTTTCGCCTCGATAAATTTTGTCATCTCTTCGCTTCCAGGGAAGTTCAACTCCTCCTGATCGAGCTCAGTCACGCGCAAATACATCGGGTGTAAAGCGTGAACGGATAGCGAACTGTACGGATAGGAATCCCACCACATCCCGTGCACTCTCGTGTCGTTGACTGGGAGCAACTGTAAAATCCGAAATCCAGATTCGCGACAGAAATCCGCCATCAATTTGAGATCTGAAAATTCACCGCAACCGAGGGACTTTGAGGATCGTAAAGAGAAGACTGGCACCGCAACACCCGCACAACGAAAAGCTTTCGCATGCGCAAAGTGTCCGTCGGACGCGACGATACATTTTGGTGGCTCATACGACGAAGATGTCGACGTCTTCTTTTTGGTCGGCGTCGCGCGGTGCCTCGTCGGTGTTTTCTCTGCGTCTTCCTCGCCGTCGTCGTTTATTTCCGTCGACGTTCCCTCGATTTCCCCACCCTCACGATTGTTGTTATTGTTATTATTGTTATTGTTTCTGTTTTTTCTATGCAGCTCTTCGTCGAATTGGCGTTTTTTCAAGTCCCAATCGATACCGATAGTTCTCTTACATTCTTCGCTTTCGATGACTTGCTCGATATCGTCGTCCCAAATTTCGTACTTATATCTCACGGGAAGTTCGCTCGAAGCGCACGCGACTTCCAAGTGCCAACAATATCCATTATTGTTGTCGTTACTACTCGAAGTGTTGTTCCTATCTTTAACGGTATGTTCTGAAGCATCGCTGGACGCAGGAGACAACACTTCGAAGCACTCGTCGTTTCCCATTCGCATCGCTCGCGAGCGATCCCACTTCCCGAGCGATTGACAACTTCCCGTCACTCTCACGGAGACTTTACTCCCCGGTCGTTTACTTGGCATTCGCATCGCTTTCACTTGAAATCGCAAAACTACCACGCGTAAACTCGCGTCGCCGTTCGCATCATTCTTCTTCCCGGACAAAATGCCGCTTCGCAAAAATTCGCACGGCTGAGGCTTCACGACCGCGGCGGCGTGCGTCGCTCCTCCTTGTCCTCCCGCTAACACTTTATCCAAAACCACCTCGGCGAATCTTCTCTTTGAAAACAGCGTCTCTGCGTGGTTTTTCCTTTCAAAAGTATCCGTAAACTCCACCACGTTCTCGCCGTTCCCGGTTAAAGCTCGCGACGTCTGCCGTTCTAGTTTTGCTATTCGAATAGGTGCGTCCCATAATATCACCGACCCGTGCGAATCCACCACCGCGTACCTGTATTCGAACGGTTCGTCCCATCGCATGGTTTTCGTCGCCGTCCACAACAGTTCGTCTCCTCCTTCGCGTTCCTCTTCTCCTTCGTCTTCTTCTCCTGAATCTTCTTCATCATCTTCGAAACTTTCTTCCTCTTCTTTTTCATCTGCGTTATTCTTCGTCTTCTTCGTCTTCGTCTTCACGGTATTTAAAACGATGTGTTCGCAGCTCATCCACGCCCCTTTCGTCGCGTCGTACTCTCCCATCGCTTGCGATTTCCCGCACACCACCACGTTCTCTCCCCATTTGGTATAAAACTTCACGCGGAATTTAAACGTGATTTCTTTTCTCAATTTTCGTACCATTTTTTCATCATCATCGTCGTCGTCGTCGTCGTCATCTAAAGTCATCGACGCCATCTGTCCTCGAATTTGAAGTGGACTACCGTGAGTATTACGAGTAGTACCCCCGTCGTCGTGTTCGTTACTTTTACGTAAAGTCGCGCTCATATATCTTTCTTCTTCTCTGAACAGAAGTAGTATAGAGAAAGTAATGAATGCGACAAAAGAGAAAGTTTTTGTGTTGTTTGTTGGTACAAAAAAAAAGCAAACGAAAAAAAAGCACAAAAAAAGGCGGGAAAAAGGACTTGAGCCACTTTTTGCACTTTTCTGCCGCCCCATCGATTTAAGAAGACAAACTTCACAATAATAATAATACTAATACTAGTATATTCTCAAACGCTCACACACATATATATAATATATCGTTAAAAAGAGTATTCGCTCTTCGCGCGCTTCTCTCTTCTCGCTTCTCATCAGGGAGTGGTAGTAGTAGTGTGAGAAGCGAAAAAAAAGCGACGACGACGACGACGAGACTCCAAAAATCATTAAAGCGTGGTGTGGCGGCGAGTTTTTTCTTTCCAATTACGAGTTGTAAGATGTCTTCTCTTATTCGAGTCTTTTCTCCCTCGACGACGACGACGACGGGTACGACGGGTACGAGAGCGCCACTTTCGCCGCGCTTGAACTCCTTTTTCGCGGGAAGGCGGCGGTCTTTGGCTTTTTCTTCTTCGTCGTCTTCTTCTTCTCGCGCGTTCTCCTCCGCCGGTGTCACCAATAATGGAGCGGCGGCGACCAACGACCGAGCAGGAGGAGGCACCAACGCGAAAGAAGGAGAAAACTTCTTTGATGAAAAGAAGGAGGAGAAGAAGACAAAGAAGACGCCTAAAACGAAGACCAACACGATCGATTCGAGCAAAGCCGTCATCGAAATCTCCTCCAAGGAGCAAAAAGAGTTGGACCGAGAGGCGGCGAAGTTTGCCTCCTCTTGGGCGAAGGAGTTGGCGAAAGCCTCGGCGGAAAGCATGGAACAGTTGGAACTGACAAAGACGGTGAGCGATTCGGAATTCGACGACGAGGAGGAGGAGGAAGAAAAGGAAAAAGGTGTTCCAGAGGACGATCAAAAAACGAGACGACGCCGGACGAGGAGAGATTGGGGGACGATTCCGCAAGAGTTGTTGCCGAAAGTCGCCGTCGTCGGTCGACCAAACGTAGGGAAGTCTGCGTTGTTTAATCGATTGACGGGGACGAAAAGAGCGATCGTTTTTGACGAACCAGGGGTCACGAGAGATCGAATGTACGTGAGAGCGTTTTGGGGAGATCACGAGTTTATGCTCGTAGATACGGGTGGGTTGGAAAACTTACCCGGAGACCCGAACGCGGCGCCTTCGATCGATAGAATTGGAGGCGTTGAAATTTTACCAGGGATGATTGAAGCGCAAGCGGCAGAAGCGGTGAGAGAGGCGGATGTTTTAATCTTTGTCACGGACGGTCAATCCGGATTGACTGCCGCGGATAAAGAGATTTTTAGATGGTTGAGAAAGCATCACGCGGATATTCCAGTGCATCTAGCGGTGAATAAGTGCGAATCGAGCACGAGAGGCGAAGAGATGGTTTTGGATTTCTGGCAGTTGTCCTCAAAAAGCGTGGCGCCGATTGGCGTTTCGGCGATTAGCGGCACGGGAACCGGGGAACTGTTGGACGCAGTTTGCGAAAGCTTACCGGAACCACCGACGATGGAGGAACAAATATCTATCGCGGAAGAAAATAAGGAGAAAGAGGATAAAGAGTTACCTATTCAAGTCGCCATCGTTGGACGACCAAACGTCGGGAAGAGTTCTTTACTGAACGGCTTAGCCGGAACTCCGAGGTCGATCGTGTCTGATTTTTCTGGAACAACTCGAGATACGATCGATACGGATGTAGTCGATAAGAATCATCCGGATAGAGAGTTTACGTTGATCGATACGGCGGGTATTCGAAGACGAACGCAAATTAAAAGGGACTCAAAAAGTATCAAAGGCGAGGAGAAAAAATTTGGTTTAGAGCAACAATCCATCGGGAGAGCTTTACAAGCGATGAAACGCGCCGATGTTGTCGTTCTAGTCATCGACGCGACGGAAGGCGCGACGCAGCAGGACTTCGTTTTAGCCGAAAGAGCCGTGCAAGAGGGATGTGCGCTCGTTTTGTGTTGCAACAAGTGGGATTTAGTGGACAAAGATACGTACACGATGAACTCGTACACGGACGACTTGCGCTCGAAGTTGCGAGTGTTTGAGTGGGCGAGTATTATTTACACAAGCGCGTTAACTGGGCAGAGAATTACTAAGATTTTAGACGCTTCCTACGAGGCTTCCGTGATACACAAGAAACGGTTAACGACGGCGACGTTAAACGCCGTCGTCCAAGAGGCGACGTTGTGGAAGGCGCCGCCGGCCAAGGCGAACAAGAAGGGCCGAATCTATTACACCACGCAAGCGGCTATTCGACCTCCGACGTTTGTGTTTTTTTGCAACGACCCAAAACTGTTCTCGGATACGTACAAGAGATTCATGGAAAGACAGTTGAGGAAAAATATTGGATTCGATGGGACACCTATTCGCTTGTTGTGGCGCGGGAAAAGCAAAGGTGGGGGCCTCGCCAACGCCACTGGAGGCAACGCGAAGCCTTCCTCGAAGTCGTCGTAAATTTGATTTGACCAAATTATATAGATAGTTTTGCGCGTTGATATGTTATTAATAAAAATGAGTTGTGCGTTGTATACAGTAGCACGCGTGTGTGTGCTTAATGATGATATCTTATGTACGTTTATGATGGTGAAGATAAGAATCTTCATTTTGTTTGTTTTGTTTGTTTTGTTCGTTTCTTTTTCCACGAGGGAAAAGAGGGACGAATTTTTCTCTTTGAAAAGAAAACGACTTTTAACGCGCTTAACCGCCGAAGCCGTACAAGGTCTTGCCTTGTCTCTTCAACGCGTAGACGACATCCATGGCGGTGACCGTCTTTCTTCTGGCGTGTTCGGTGTACGTCACCGCATCACGGATAACGTTTTCCAAGAACACCTTCAAGACACCTCTGGTTTCTTCGTAGATTAAACCAGAGATTCTCTTGACGCCACCACGTCTCGCCAAACGACGGATCGCCGGCTTCGTGATGCCTTGGATGTTGTCTCTCAACACCTTGCGGTGTCTTTTGGCGCCACCTTTACCTAAACCTTTACCACCTTTACCTCTGCCGGACATTGTGAATATGTGTTATATTTGTTTTTAAATGACGATTTGAACGGACGTTTTCGTTTTGTTTTTCGTGTTTTTTTGTGTTTTTTTGCCTGTTTTGTGGGGGTTACTTCTCAGTTTTGCTATAAAGAGTGCATTCGATGCATCAAAACGAGCATTTCAAGGGGTTACTTCTAAAAAAGCTATACGAGATGAAAGCTACATCGAGAGAGTTTTATGGATGAAACTCCCTCTTTTCCTCAAAAGGAAAAGTTGGATGCTCCTCGCCACGTCTTCTGCAACAACACCTCTCCTCGTCGTCGACGTCGCCAGTCGTCGTCGTCGTCGTAACAACACGAAAGCGATGACAACGTCGTCGTCATCATCATTCCAAATGGGTCGCGATACCTTACGCGTCGACTTTGAACTTCACCGAGAGAATCGATTGCGATTGGCGCAGGCGATGGAAGAGAAAATCAACGCGGAGAAGAAGAAGACCAAGAAGGAACGTAACCTCGTCTTGGTGGAATCCGGGAAGCAAACGCAGAGATACGGCACGGACAACGAACCTTTGTTCAGACAAGAGTCGTATTTTCACTGGATGTTTGGCTGTCGCGAGAGCGATTGTTTCGGAGCGCTCGACGTGGAGAAAAAGAAAGCAATATTGTTCGTCCCTCGGTTACCGGACGAGTACGTCGTTTGGATGGGGAAACCGCTCTCGAACGAGGAGTTAGCGTCAAAATATAAAATAGAAGAGGTGCGATATGCGGACGAGTTAGAGGCGTATTTAGAGGAGGAAGGAGTTACGGCGCTCGTGCACGTGTTGAGCGGAACGAATACGGATTCGGGTTTGCCGACGTTGAAAGCGAACGTTCCTTCTTCGTCTAAAGTAGAAATAGACGAATCCATCTTGTTCGAAGAGATTACGCTGTTGCGAACGTTGAAAACAAAAAGAGAACAGGAAGTTTTGGAATACGCTTCGAAAATTTCCTCTCAAGCGCACGTCGCCGCGATTAAAAGTTTACAGCCGGGAACTATGGAGTATCAACTGGAGGCGGCGTTTTTACACCACATTTATAACCAAGGCGGAATGAGATTCAGCAGTTACCCGTCAATCTGCGCGAGTGGAAACAACGCGGCTGTACTTCACTACGGCCACTCCGGCGCGCCGAACGATAAAGAATGTAAATCGGGAGAATTAGTTCTGATGGATATGGGAGGTGAGTACCATTGCATGTGCGCAGATATCACGACGACCGTCCCGGTGAGTGGAAAATTTACCTCCGACCAAAAGATTTTCTACGACGGCGTTTTGCAAGCGCACAAGGACGTTCTGGCAAACATTAAGCCTGGCGCAGTTTGGACTGACTTGCACCTGCTCGCGGAACGAAGTATTTTATCCATGCTCCAAAAGTTAAACGTCCTCAACGAGAGCTCGAGCATGGAAGAAATGCTCGAAAACAGAGTGTGCGCGGTTTTCATGCCGCACGGTTTGGGGCATTTACTCGGCATCGACACGCACGACGTCGGCGGTTACGGTTTACGAAATTCTCGAGATCGAATTTTAAAACCAGGCTTGAAATCCTGTCGAACCGCGAAAGCGCTCGAGGAAAATAACGTCATGACGGTCGAACCCGGGTGCTACTTCGTCGACGCGCTCATAGACGACGTCAACATGAGCGAAAACGTCAAGAAGTGCATAAATTTCGATACCATCGATAAAAAGTTCCGAGGATTTGGCGGGGTACGAATAGAGGATAACTTAGTCGTCACCAAAACCGGATGTAAAAGTTGGACGAACGTTCCGAGAGAAACCGAGGACATCGAAAGAGTCATGAGCGGCGAACTCGTTTGGCCTTAATGAGTAGTTAAGTACTAACGTTGTTGTTGTTGTTGTTGTTGTTGTACAAGTATGGTAGTCTCTAGCGTAGTAAAATTACATTTCTGTTGTTCTCCTTTCAGTGTTTTGCGTCTCTCTCTCTCTCTTCTGTTGTTCTTTGTTTTCTGTTCTCTTCTCTGCTCTAATCTGCGCGTGCATCTATTTCCCCGTCGTCGTTTGGGTCCCCGTCGCCTCTGTCGTCGTCTTGTGCACGACTTCCTTCGCGCCCAACGTCTTCACGACTCGATCTTCCAAAAAGTTCGGCGCCGGCGTCGTCCTCGGCAGGTGCGAAAAGTCGTACAACAGAGAGTCGCACACGTGTTCCTCGTCCTCGCTGTTCTTTCTCGCCGCGTATTCTTCCCACCATTTCTTCAAGTTTTCGTCGTACTCTTCCAGTTTCTTTCGTCTCAACTCGTCGTCGATGACGACTCGTTTCGAGTGCGACTCGTCGCTCTCCGAGACTTCCACGATGTGTTGTTGGGAGTAGATGGCTTTCAAAACGTGGTCGGGGCACTGGACGTCGCGACACGTCGCTGGGTTTTCTCGCGGCATGTTGTTACGAAATCAATAAAAGACGTCGTCGTCAAAGTTGTTGTTGTTGTTGTTGTTGTTGTTGTTGTTGTTGTTGTTGTTTGTGTGTTACGCGCAACGCGTGTCTCGTTGTGACGTGCTCTGAAGAAGTTCGCGCGGGGAAATCTCTCAAACGCCTCAGAACAAAGAGAGAGAAAAAGAGAGAACGACCCCCACGGGAAGAAGAGGAGACGCGTGGAGTTGTTTGTGCGACCCACGAACTTTAGCGACGATGAGAACGTTTTTGACTCTTATCCTCGGTGTCGTCGTTTTCTTTGTCTTCTCGACTTCTTCTTCTTCGTCTTCTTCTTTGTCTTCTTTGTCTTCTTCTTCTTCCGATTTTGATGTCGAGAAGAACGTCCTCGGGGACACCGACGAGAATGGAAAACCAATCGTCTCCTTAACAATAACGCCGGCAAAAAGGCACTTGTACGATCAATTCGTAAAGTACGACGACGTTAACGGTAACGTGTACATCTTGGAGGATCTGGAAGTGGACGAGAGGTACGAGTTAAGGGCGAGTTATTCGGCCAAGACGCCCGGGAAAGTTTCGATTGTTTTATTAGAAGGAGGAGAAGGAAAAGGAGAGGAAGAAGAGAGTGATGAAAGTCGTTTACGTCGTCGTAGTCGGAAGTTACTGGACGTGGAGAAAATAGCGTTTAAAGTATCGAATTACGATGAGAGTAATAGTAACGAAGGAGGAACGACTCGTCTGTTCTTCTCCTCTTCTTCTTCCTCCTCCTCCTCTTCCTCTGTCGATACGACGAAAAGAAGAGCGTACGCGAGAGTCTCCGTGGACTCCTCAAACGTCGTCCCTACGAAAGGATACAGACAGTTCCCACAAGAAGGGGTTACGTTTAACTTGACGCTAGAGGAGTGTTTCTTCTTCGGGTTAATACCGATACATTCGATTCCAGCGATTGCGTTGTGCGTCGCGATGGTAGCTTTCGGACTTTTGATCGGGAAACCGTTCGCGGCTTTTTTATGGAGGGAAGATTTTACGCTTTCGTCGTCGACGAACCGGCGGCTCAAGAAAACGTAGTTTACGATATGAAGTGTGTGTGTGTACATTAGTTAAAATAATATTCTTAGTAGTCTTAGTAGTAGTAGTGGTGTAGATAGATATTAGACACACGTACCAAGATGCAAACGCGCTATTAAGCTAGAAAAGCATTATTATTATGCTACTATTACGACGTTAAAATTTTTCTACAATTACGCCGCCTCGGACGAAGTTTTCATTTGCTCAAACATCTGACCCATTAACTCCATATCCATCGGATTCCTCTCATTCACTCCAACCACTGGTGGTCCGAATTTCTCCACGTCAATCTTTGGTTCGTTTTCACAGACGTACGACCAGTGCTTATTCGCCATCGTCCTCTTCGCTTTCGCGAGCGTCACCGTCAGCGTCTTTGTTTTTAACTTTTCATCCGAGTCGATTTCCCACGTGCTCTCGTCCACGTTCACGTCCGCAAAGAGTCTGTTGTTCTTCGTTCCTTCGCTAAAAACAATCGCATCTCGTATCTTCGCGTCCAAAGTCTTCCGTTTGATCTCGATTTTACACTCCTTCCCTTTCACTTCGAACGACTCCAGCGGAATGTGAATACTAATCTCCGTTTCTGTTTGCGTCCACGAATACTTCTCCGTCGTTCCTCCGCACTCCTCCGGTGATAACGCGCTCATCTCCCCACCTTTGTCTTTGCTCAATCCCATGTTCCCTTGCGCGGCTAATTTTGCCATCTGAATCCTAAACTGTTTCGATTGTTCCTCTTCCTCCAACGAGTGCGTTTGAGAGACGTTTTCCCGTTTCAACAACTCCTCTTCCAATTCTCTCAGAAGCTCTGCTTGTTTCGATTGCTTTTGCTCCATCGCGATGGTTTCCAACTCGTCCGCTATTTTATTAGCGCTACCTTCAGCGCTGCTCTCGTTGTTCTCATTGTTCTCGTCGTCGTTTACGTCGTCTTCTCTTATGATTGCCATCTTTGTTGTGAAGATGATGGTTTCTCGTTGGAAAGAAGAAGAAAAAAGAGATACGCGTGGGAAAAAGCAGCGCGAGAATAAAGAGACGCGATACACGCACACAAAAAGGGAGTTTTGGTAAAGAATGACGACGACGACGAGCAGCAGCATCATCAGCAACAACATTCCTACGACCACCAACAACGCCTTAAATAGGAGGAGGAATGGGAGTGGTAGTAAAAACGCGACTGCGGCGGCGTCTTCATCATCATCGTCGTCGTCGACTTTTATCCTAAAGAGCAGCGAGAGTAAAAGCAATGCTAAGAGTAGTAGATGCAGAGGTGGCGTAATAGTATTCGACTCTTCTTTTTTGTCTTCTTCTTTATCGAAGAAGTGTGTGTTTCCTCCTCGTCGTTTACGTCGTCGGAGAGCTTACTCGCGGTTGTTGGCAAAAGTCTCCGCGACAAAGCCACCACAGGGAGGAGGAGGAGGAAACGAAGCTAAGAAAAACAACAAGAACTATCGGTTTACGATTTTATCCTTAGTCGCGCTGGCGTTACTCTTGTGCAACGCGGACCGAGTGATCATGTCCATCGTCGGCTTACCCATGTCTAAAATGAACGGCTGGGACGTTAAAGTTTTGGGTTTAATCCAGTCGTCTTTCTTGTTCGGGTACGCGTTGACGCCGATATTCGGAGGAGTTCTGGCGGATAAAATAGGCGGAGCGCGAGTGTTGTTGGGAGGTTTATTGGTTTGGTCGTTGGCGACGATGGTGACGCCGTTGGCAGCGTCGACGAAATCTATTCCTTTATTGTGCTTGTGTCGCGTTGTGATGGGTTTAGGCGAAGGGGTGGCGTTGCCGTGCATGAACAATGTGGCCTCGCGGTGGGTGCCGAAATTCGAACGGTCGAGAGCGGTGAGTTTTTGTATGGGTGGGTTTCAAAGTGGATCGATGATTGGTTTGTTAGTCGCGCCGTTGTTGATGTCGAGGTTTGGAATAGCTGGTCCTTTTTACGTGTTTGGTGCGATTGGCGTCGCGTGGGCGGCCCTTTGGAACGCGCGCGCGACGAGTTACCCTCGAGCGAACGAAAGGGTCGGCGAGGAGGAGTTGAAATTTATCGAAGACGGCGGGGCGATTGTTGATCATCTTCGGAGCAGTAGCAGTGAAAGCAGCAGTAGTAGTAGTGGGAAAGAAATAGATGATGAAGTAGTAGTAGTAACAGAAGTGGAGAAAAAGACAACACCGTGGAAGATGTTACTGTCGCATCCAGCCACTTGGGCGTGCGTCGTCGCCAATTTTGTCAACAACTTTGGCTTTTTCATTCTGTTGGCGTGGATGCCCAAGTATTTCAACGACGTCGTAAAACTCAATTTAGCGACGAGTTCCTGGTTCTCCGCGTTACCATGGGCTACCATGGCGGTAAGCGGCGTATTTGCGGGCATTTTAGCCGATAGAATGCTTTCCGAGTGGAAAGTCTCCACGGCGACCACTCGCAAGTTCATTCAATCCGTCGGCTTTTTAGGTCCAGCTTTATGTTTGCTCGTCTTAGGTCTGAAAGGTTTCGCAATCACGCCCGGGTTTGCTTTAACGACGTTAACCGTCGCCGTTGGGTGCACGGCATTTTCTCAATCCGGTTTCCTCGTCAACTTTGCGGAGATCGGACCGAAATATGCGAGCACTATTCACGGCGTCGCGAACACGGCCGGGTCTATCGCCGGTATGGTAGGCACATACGTCGTCGGTTGGATTCTTTCGCGTTCGGTGGAGAGCGGGTGGTCGAACGTCATGTACATGACGTCTGCGACGTACGTCGTCGGTGCCCTCGTCTGGCTCGCGTTTATGAGCGGCGAGCAGGTGTTCTTTTGATTTTTTTTTGCAAGGAAAGAATGTGCTCTTTTAAAGTTAAAGAGTGTGTTTGCGCGTGTACTATGTAACGTAATGTAATGATGATGAGAAATCTTATGCGTGTTTATGATGGTGGAAAGAATACTTTCCATTTTTTGTTTGTTTTTGATTGTTTTGAGTTCAGAAACTCGCCCTTAGAAGACAAACTTCTTAAGCGCGTTCGCCTCTGATTCTTCTCGCCAACTGGACATCCTTCGGCATGATGGTGACTCTCTTGGCGTGGATCGCGCACAAGTTGGTGTCTTCGAACAAGCCAACCAAGTACGCTTCGGACGCTTCTTGCAACGCCAAGACCGCGGAGGATTGGAATCGCAAGTCAGTCTTGAAATCTTGGGCGATTTCTCTGACCAAACGTTGGAACGGCAACTTTCGGATGAGCAATTCCGTGGACTTTTGGTACTTGCGGATTTCTCTCAACGCGACGGTACCCGGGCGGTATCTGTGCGGCTTCTTGACGCCACCAGTCGCCGGCGCGGATTTGCGCGCGGCTTTCGTCGCGAGTTGCTTTCTCGGGGCTTTGCCACCGGTGGATTTACGAGCAGTTTGTTTGGTACGAGCCATTGTGTTTGATTTATAATGAAGATCTCTTTCGTGTCAACGATTCATTTGAACCGATTCGAAAACAAAAGAAGGTTTGAAATCAAGATTTAACGTTTTGTACGACATCAGATGTATCACTGATTCATATGAATCAAAACTTCTCAAAGACACAGATATGTTAAATATCTATCGAACAAGTTCACGCGCGATCAAATCCGTGAACATTAACGTACCTTTCAGCGCGCTTAATGTCGCCGAATATTTAAGGTCTTGCATTTTCGAGCATTTGCGAAAAAAAGGTGCACTTTGCACACCATCATTTAGGGTTGTACATGCACAACAGTCGCACGTATTCGACGCTCGAGGAACTCGGAGAGCAAATGAAAAGCTAAAAAGTTCTGATGCGATAGATATAGGGATGATAGATGGTTACGAGGAGTTATATTGTATAATTATTTCTTTTAAAACGTGATAAGGATCGAGGTTGTTCTTTTTGTTGTATTTTCTTGTCGTTGATTGAATTTCGTCTTCGTAGCTTTTTCACTCGCGACCTTCTCAAACGCTCGTTTTGATGCATCAAATGCACTCTCTATAGCAAAACTGAGAAGTAACCCCTACAAAACAGACAAAAAAACACAAAAAAACACGAAAAACAAAACGAAAACGTCCGTTCAAATCGTCATTTAAAAACAAATATAACACATATTCACAATGTCCGGCAGAGG
>Ga0209309_10002038_pt1 | contig 19018 bp, 19 predicted proteins | sample COGITO_mtgs_1204_2_FD_184807 | JGI IMG/M metagenome (GOLD analysis project Ga0209309, IMG submission 184807) | Pelagic marine microbial communities from North Sea - COGITO_mtgs_120412 (SPAdes) (version 2) | ecosystem: Environmental > Aquatic > Marine > Epipelagic ... | reverse complement strand
CGTCTCCCTGACGGATCGCTCGAACATGAAATTCCCGATGATCGTGGGGCGGTCCGCGTTGAAAAACCAGAACATCGCCGTCCACACCCGTCTTGCCAATCTAACCCGTACCTAACGAAAGCAGGCCCATGCCCACGCGCGCCGCATATGAATTTGCCGGAACGACTATCGATCCGGGCACTCGAAAAACAATAGAGCTGCCGATCAGCGTGATGTCCGACCACACGCCGGTCACCATGTCGGTGCACATTATCCACGGCAAGCAGGATGGACCAACCATGTTCGTCAGTGCCGGCGTGCACGGGGATGAGGTGATCGGCGTGGAGATTGTGCGGCGGTTGCTGCGCGCGTCAAACCTGAAATCACTGCGCGGAACACTGATCGTTATTCCGATTGTGAATGCGTTCGGGTTCCTGAACCACTCCCGCTACTTACCAGACCGTCGCGATTTGAACCGCTCGTTTCCGGGCAGTATGCAGGGGTCGCTGGCGTCACGGCTTGCCTATATGTTTTTGAACGAAATCGTTCTGCGCTGCGATTTGGGGATCGACCTGCACTCCGCAGCGATCCACCGCACAAACTTGCCGCAAGTACGTATCTCACCGGATAATGCTCGCACGGCCGAGCTGGCTGAGGTGTTCGGCGCGCCCGTAATCCTGCAATCGCCCCTGCGCGAGGGGTCGCTGCGCGGCGCGTCCAAGGATATGGGCAAGGACGTTCTGCTCTATGAGGCGGGTGAGGGTTTGCGCTTCGACGAAATGTCGGTTCGCGCTGGTGTCGCAGGTATTCTGCGCGTCATGCGCCACATCGACATGGTTCCAGCCAAGGGGATCGCAAAGCCGAAGTCCGCGTCGCATTACTGCGGGTCAAGCAAGTGGCTGCGCGCCCCCGCTGGCGGGTTGTTACGCTCGTTCAAGGGGGACGGCGATGTGGTGTCCGAGGGCGATCTAATGGCCGTCGTCTCGGACCCGTTTGGCACCAAAGAGATCGAGATCACCGCCCCGTTCAGCGGCATCGTTATCGGCCGCGCGGTCATGCCTGTCGTGAACGAGGGGGACGCCGTGTTCCACCTTGCCCGCGTTAAATCCGTCGCCCGGATGGAGGCGCTGATGGATGATCACACCGACCAGATGAATGATGATCCGCTGTTTGATGAGGACGAGATTATCTGAGGTTTGCCAGTGATGCCGCCTCACCCGACTGGGGCGGCATCAGCTATCGTAATTGCGTCCTGGAATTCAGCTCCTAAACCTTGCAAAATTCTCGCTATACGGGTGCGACACTATACACCTTCGCGTTTTGTTGTCTTTACCATGCGCTGGGTCTAAGCATCTGATCGACAGATAGCGAGGTTATCCATGCTCGGTTCATTTGATGCGATCCTTTTGGCGCGCATACAGTTTGCATTCACAGTTTCATTCCACTTCTTGTTTCCCGCCTTTACAATCGGGTTGGCAAGTTATCTGGCCGTTTTGAACGGTCTGTGGTTGTGGACACGCGAGCATAAGTACCTGGATCTGTTCCGGTACTGGATCAAAATCTTCGCGCTCGCCTTTGCCATGGGTGTCGTATCGGGCATCGTTATGGCCTATCAATTTGGCACCAACTGGTCAGTCTTCTCGGACAAGGCCGGACCCGTCATCGGCGGCCCCATGGCGTATGAGGTGCTGTCAGCGTTCTTCCTTGAGGCCGGATTCCTCGGCATCATGCTGTTTGGTCGGGATAAGGTCGGAGACAAATTGCACATGGTCGCCTGCGCAGCGGTGGCGTTTGGCACCTTCTTCTCAGCGTTCTGGATCCTCAGCGTGAACAGCTGGATGCAGACCCCCGCTGGGTTCGAGATTGACGCAGTCACCGGGCAATTCCTGCCGGTAGATTTCTGGAAGATCGTTTTTAACCCCTCGTTCCCCTACCGCCTGATGCACACAGTCACGGCGGCCTATCTGACGACGGCGTTCATCATCGGGGGCGTCGCCGCCTATCACCTGCTGCGGGCGCGACGCACCGACAATCCGTCCACGCCTGCCACCCGCACGATGTTTTCGATGGCCATGTGGATGGCCGCGATCGTCGCGCCGCTTCAAATCTTCCTCGGCGACTTGCACGGCATTAACACCTTGGAGCATCAACCCGCCAAGGTCATGGCTATGGAGGGACATTACGAGAGCCATCCTGACGGCGCGCCGTTGTATCTGTTTGGTATCCCCAACGACGAAACCCAGACGCTGGATTACGCCATCGGCATTCCAAAGTTGTCGTCGTTAATCCTGAAACATGATCTGAACGCCCCTCTCGCCGGTTTGGATACGATCCCTGATGAGGATCAGCCCCCCGTCGCAATCGTCTTCTGGGCGTTCCGCATCATGGTAGCGCTTGGCTTCGGCATGCTCGGCATCGGCATGTGGTCGCTGTGGGCGCGGTGGCGTGGGCGGCTGTATCACGCCCCGTGGTTGCATCGCGCGGCCCTTGCCATGGCTCCGTCCGGTCTGATCGCAGTGCTGGCAGGATGGATCACGACAGAAGTTGGTCGCCAACCGTTCACCGTCTACGGCCTGTTGCGCACGGCGGACAGTGCGGCACCGCTGGCCGCACCTGCGGTTGGTGCCTCGCTGGTCGCGTTCATCATCATCTATTTCACCGTATTCGGAGCCGGCACGTTTTATATCCTGCGTCTGATGGGCCACGTACCAAGTTCGAGCGAGCCTCGCCTCGCCGACTCGGTCGATGGACCGACCCGCACTGCCGGGATTACCCCCGCCCCCGAGGAGGCAGCCCGCCGCCCCGATGCCGTCGATACAGGAGAATGAGCAATGCCTTTTGTTGAAGGACTATCGTTCGATCTGACAGTCATCTGGGCGTTCCTGATCGCATTTGCGGTCCTGGTCTATATCATCCTTGACGGGTTCGACCTTGGCCTTGGAATCCTGTTCGCGTTGGAGCGTAAGCGTGGCGATCGCGATGTGATGATGAACACGGTTGCCCCGGTTTGGGATGGCAACGAAACGTGGCTGGTGCTGGGCGGAGGCGGGCTGCTGGCGGCCTTCCCTCTTGCCTATGCGTTGATCCTGCCTGCGCTATATGCCCCGATTATCGCAATGCTGCTGGCGTTGATTTTCCGCGGTGTCGCGTTCGAATTTCGCTGGCGGACAGAGCGTGGGCGTGGCGCATGGGACATCGCCTTCATCGGCGGCTCCGCAGTCGCTACCTTTGCGCAAGGCATCGCGCTGGGTGGATTGTTGCAAGGGATCGAGATCGACAAGGTCGCACGTTCGTATTCCGGCGGCTGGTGGGACTGGTTAACGCCATTTTCCGTAACCGTTGGCGTGGCTGTTATGGTCGGATACATGCTGCTGGGCGCAACGTGGCTGGTGATGAAAACCAATGGAGAGTTACAGGAGCGTATGCGCAAACGTGCATGGCCCCTTGGCGTCGCCACAGTTGTTTTTATCGGTGTGGTCAGTCTGTGGACGCCGTTTTTGCAGGACGGCTATTACAATCGCTGGTTCGCGGATTGGCGCATCGGGCTTGCCGGAGGTGTAGGTGTTGCCGTGCTGGTCATCGCCGCCCTGATGTTCCGGTCGCTGACAATCCATCGCCACGAATACAGGCCCTTCGTTCTGGCGCTGCTGTTGTTCGTGCTGTGCTTCGTCGGGCTGGGCGTGTCGATGTTTCCTTACATTGTGCCAACTGAAGTCACTATTTGGGAGGCCGCGGCCCCCGCAAAAAGCCAGATGTTCATGCTGGTGGGTGCTTCGATCCTACTGCCGATTATCCTCGCCTACACAGCATATGCGTATTGGGTTTTTCGAGGGAAAGTCGACCCTGACACGGGGTATCACTGATGTCTGCGACACCTGCCCCATGGTGGCGCCGCATCGCTTGGTTCATAGCGATTTGGGTGCTGTCCGTCACGGCACTGGGGATCGTGGCATACGGCATCAGGTCGATGATACTATAAAAATGGGCGGAAAGTGGTTCCCCACTTTCCGCCCGAATTGCGTGTCACCAATGGATCGCAGATTACAGACGCGAGAGCAGCTCTGACTTCTTGGTCGCGAACTCATCCTCGGACAGCGCACCTGCATCGCGCAGTTGAGCCAACCGGCTGATTGTGCCGAGAATATCATCACCGTTGTTCGACATTTGCGGCTGCTCTGGCACGGGCTGTTGAACGAAGGGCATCTCCTCAACCGGCTGGTTGATTTGCTGCGTATTCGCCTGTGGCTGCGCGTCCTGCCCGACAACCGGGAATGAGGACAGCGCAAACTGACCAAACTGGCTGGAGACGGAGACACCACCGAACGGATCGCTCAGCCCTGATTGCTGCTGGCTGAACCCGCCGATCTGATGATCACCCGTATCCAGCAGGATAATTGCACCACCATCACCGTGATCAAAGGCAAGCCGTCGCGCCTGCGGGAAATACGCATAGCGGGACTGGTTTTGACCACCGGAGGAAGCAGGCTGCCCCAACCACTCGGGCCAAACACTGGACCCCATCGAGGATTTCGCCTGCTCGAAAAACAGGGTCGATGCCATCGCATTTGACAACTCACCACAGAGGTTCGAAACGGTGTTTTGCAGACCCATGTTGAACATGTCGCCCACCATCGTCATGCCGCCGGCCATCCACTGCCCGGAGCCGCCAAGCTCTTGCACATTGAACTGCGCCATGGTGCCGCCACCATTCGCAACGGCCCGAGCCATATGCTCCACCGCGCCCTCAGTAAGACCGTAGCGGCGCGCAATATCACTGATCGCGGCGCGTCCATTGGCTGTCAGATTCGACATCGGATTTCTCACTCATATTGTTCGCGGATACTTGCTGTTAGTGCCTCTTCCGGCAGCGGCCCGGATAAGTCAACTGTAGTGTACAAGGTTTTCGTTGCAGTGCAGCAAAAACAATCTTTATGCTCACAAAAACCGTATCGATATTCAACTACAGCAAAGTCATCCATATCCCTGCAAACATCAGCGCACCACCTAGATTCACCCATGCGTGCCAAATCGCATACCGGTACGGCAACGTTCTGCGAGCATAAAACACCGTCCCCAATACATAGCTGAACGCCCCGGCAAGAACGCAAATAGTAGCCGCCTGAGGCACGCTGGTCAGATCAGGAACCGCGCTGAGACCGATCGCGCCCAACCCCAGATAAGACGCCATAGACCACCGTGATTGAACGTCGACATCAAAAATTTTCTTCCAGATCGCCACGGCTGACAGCACCCAGCAAATCGCCAGCAAGGAAAGTGTCCACGCGGTATCGGCGTGAACGAAAAACGGAGTGAAGGTTCCCGTAATACTAGGGTAAATCGCGGCATGATCGATACGGCGCAACAGCATTCGGCGGCCATGCCAGCCCGAAAAGTGGTACGCAAACGATGCCAAGTTCGATGCGAGCGCACTTGCTACGTATACAATCACCGCTGCGATCAATTTGCCCTCTAGCGAGTTGATCGCGTTGCACACCAGAAGACCGCCAGCCACGACGATCAAAACAAATCCGGCAATATGCACAAGCATATCCGCCTTGCGATACGCCGGAACTGGGCTGGGATAGGTGGATTCAGTCATAGCGCCCCCCGGGTGATTTTCATGCCATCGAGTAACGGGGGTCGTATCGGGTTGGCAAGGCACCAGAGCTGCTGCTGTGCCCCGATCTCAACCGTGTCGCCGCTTAAGCCTCTGGCATGATTAGAGTCAGTTCCCCCTGCTGAGCGAGCGATTGTATTTCCGCAATAATATCGGATTGCGCCCTTTCCCCGTCCTTAACCTTAACATCCTGCATTTGAGCGATCTCCTCGACGAACCGCTCTGCAAGCCGTTTCGATATATTGCCGAGGATAAACTCCACACTATCCATACTGATAGATTGACCGGATTTCAGGGCTTTCAGCAGAACGGCTTCGTCCATATTTCGCACGATGCTGCCGATATCGCGTGGCTCGACACGCTTCACAATGTCGGCAAAGGTGAACATAACGCGCTGCACCTCCGTCGATAATTCAGGGTCACGATTTTCCAGATGCCCCAGCATGTCAGTGCGCACTGAGCCGGAAACGTTGTTCATCAGGCCCGCGATCACGTCAGCCGGGCTTCGTGTGTCCCCTCCCTCCAGCGCGACGGACAGGAAGTCGCGCATAATGACGGCTTCGACCAGTGCCACGACCTTCGGATCTAGGCGGGGAACGCGCGACAGGCGCAGTACAACGTTTTGAGCGAACGCAGTGTCCAGATGCTCCAGCACGGCAGCGGCGCGGTCGGATCGAAGCTCACTTAGAACCACGGCGGCTGTTTGCGGATGCTCGTTTTGCAGAAACCGCGCGACGGCGACAGCAGGGGCCAACCCCATCTTGTCCCAGAGTGAGCGGTTCATCGAACTGTCCACGTCACCCATAATCCGGTTAACCTGCTGGGTGTCGAGCGCTCCCTCAAGCATACGTCGCGCCACCCCCGCGCCGCCTGCGATATCGGCACCGTCACCTAGGGTCGCCACAAACTCGGCCACAACACTGAGAATGGCCGCCTGCGGTACCCGTTTTAAGCCACTTATGGAAACCGCAAACCGACGCAGCTGTGCTTCGCTAAGGTCACGCATCAATGGTGCCGATTGTTCAGGACCCAGCGCCGCCAGCACGATCGCAGCTTTTTGTGATGACGTAAAATCCATTGGAGTCGCATTTTGAACAGCGAGCGGGTTGGTTAGCTTTGTCGTCACGGCGCATAACTCCTAATGAGGGCACCCGCCAACAACGCCCATCCATCGGCGAGCACAAAAAACGCCAGCTTGAATGGCAGAGCGACCACGGCCGGCGGCACCATCATCATGCCCATCGACATCAAAATCGCAGCGATCACCAAGTCGATGACCAAAAACGGCAGGAAGATAAGGAAGCCAACTTCGAAGCCGCGCTGAACCTCCGTCAACATGAAGGCCGGAACCAGCATGTGCAGCGGAGGAGACTCCGGGTCCAGTTCCATGCCGCGCGCGTCTGCCAAGGTGCCAAGGGTATCTAGATCGACCCTCGCCTCCATGAAGCCACGAAACGGTTCAATCGCAATCGGGATCGCCTCCTGCACGTCCAGCGTGCCCTCGACCATGGGTGAGATTCCAGTGGTCCAAGCGGCCATCAGCGTTGGCTCCATTACGAACCACGTCAGGAATAGTGCGAGGCTGACAATCAACATGTTCGGCGGAGCCTGCTGCACGCCGATTGCTTGGCGAACGATGGATAGAACGGTCACGATGAATGGGAAACAGGTCAGCATTACCGCTAAACCCGGCGCGAGGCTGAGAACCGTCACCACAAGGAATAGCTGCACGGTGCGCATAGAAACGCTGTCGCCCCCGCCCAGATCGAGGGCGACGCTCTGCGCTTGCGCTGGACCTGTCAGCACAAGCAATAGCAGGAGGGCGGCGTTAAACCGCATCTTCCAAATCCGCTACCTCAGTCAGACGCACGCCCAAGCGACCGCTGCCATCTTCCATTTCTTGAAGCTCACCTCGGGCAATCAACCTGTCGCCCACATATAAATCCACCGGATCGGTAAGCGTTGTATCGAGCGAGAGCACGGAATCCCGACGTAGCCGCGCCAAGTCTGCGATCATCGGTCTTGCACGGCCGACGGCCACGATGACCTCGATCGGGACGCCTCGGAAGGCTTGCGGGGACGGCCCTCCACTGCGCCGCGGCGCGAGGGTTTCGATTTCTCCCAAGCGGCTTGTAGGTTCCGCATCACGCGTGGTTTCGCTGGTCATAGGTTGCCTCCTGATTTGTCTGCGGTGTTAAGGCCTGCGAAATGCTCAGCAGGACGCCTGCGGTATCGAGTTTGGTCAGACCGGTATCGGTCGCAATTATCGCTGCGCCCGGATGGAGTTCTGCGTCAGCAACAATCGCAATTCCCTCTGGCAGCGCGGCCGCCATCAACTCAGCCTCAGCAGGGCAAAGCCGGATGGTCAGACACGCATGAGGCGCTGCGCTGAGCTCATCGCGAATGGCTTGAGTCACACGCACTGTAAAATCGGCAGCCGCCGCCTGTGACAGAGCCGATTTCGCGATTGCAGTGACTAAATCGAGCAAGTCAGCCTCTGCCGTAGCGCGCCCGGTTTGCACTGTAATTTCTGCATCCGACAGGGTCTCGGCCAATCCAGCCTGCAATCGTTCAACTTGTAATCCGCCCGCCTCAGCCGCCCGTGCTGCGCCGTCGGTAAACCCCCGAGCGTATCCCTCATCACGGGCTGCTGTGATCTGCGCCTCCAGATCCAAAACAGCTTCGGGTTCAGGTTCAGGTGCGCGAGGGTTATCGAAATCATCCAAGCGAAAAAGCCGAGCGGTCATTGAGAAAATCCTTCTGTAAGGTCCGCGTCGATCCAGTTGCGGAGCAGATCAACGCTTTCAGGTTTGCGCCCTTCGACCGTGCCTCGCAGGCGTGCCAGCGGAGTTTCCGGCTGCTCGGCCTCAGCCTCAGTCGGCATGTTTTCTAACTGCAAGAGTTCGGGGGTGATCTGCGGGCCGGACTGCGGGGACGGCAGTTCGACAGGTGCAGGCAATGTCTCAAGCTCACGGCGCGCGGTTAAGATCGGTCGCAAGACGAACAGCCCCAGCACCAGGACAACGACGGACAAGATGCCCAATTGTACGATGAGGCTGATCGGCAAAGTCCCACCGATGAATGGCGGCGTGTAGGCAACGCTGCCAGCCACAGCCCTATCCGGAAATTGCATTGTTTCTATGGTCAGAACGTCGCCACGCGCCACATCGAACCCCACGGCGGCGCGCACCAGTTCAGCCATCGCGTCGAGCTCGATCTGCGGGCGCGGCTCCCATGTCGCCTCGTCACCCTGCCCAGTGGCAATGCCATCGACCAACACAGCAACGGAGAGCCGGTTGATGCGGCCCGGTGCGCTGGTCCGCTCACGCAGAACCTCGGATACTTCGTAGTTCACCCGCTCACGCGTGCGAGTCAGTTCACGCGATGTGCTGTTGCCACCGCTAGCCGCATCGCCGTCTGGCAGGTTGCTTGCGACAGTGACAGCGCCCGGACCGGAGCCATTGGCTTGCTCCAAATCCTCCTCAACATCCGTGCTGATTGCGACCCGGCTATCGGGATCAATCACGCGCTCCGTCACGACTTCGGTGTCGAGAGCGGTGTCTACATTAATTTCAACGAAAGCCCGCCCTGCCCCGACCCGAGCCTCCAGCAAGCGAAGAACATTCGCGCGCATCTGAGTGGCGCGATCCGCAGCATTTTGGGCGGGATTGTTGTTTTCCTCACCCACGATCAGCCCAGCCTGTGCATCGATGATCGAAACAGCCTCAGGTATCAGGTCCGGAACTGCGGACGCAACCAGATGCCGCAAAGCACGAGCTCGATCAGCCGTAAGCGGGCCATTTGCCATGGTCACAGTTACAGATGCGGTCGCTTGCTGGTTACGCCTGAAGGGCGAATCTTCAGTTTGAGAAAGATGAACCCGCGCCGAGCGAATCGCCGGTGCGGAGGCAATGGTACGGGCTATTTCACCCTCTTGCGCACGGCGATACGCAGCGTCGAACATTTGCGATGTGGTGCCAAAGCCTGAAAGAGAATCAAGCAGTTCGTACCCTGCCCCACCACTTGCAGGCAGCCCGCGACCAGCAAGCTGTAATCGCAGTTCGTCGCGTCGATCCTCGGGGACGTAAATTGAGCTGCCCCTAACGTCATGCTCAACCTGCTCCGCCTCCAACGCGGTCAGAATTTCGGCAGCCACCGCAGGCTCCAAACCCGAGTACAACAGCGCCATCTGCGACGTGCCCGCAACCCGTGCCAGTATAAGGAGCAGCACGACGAGGCTGAATGCCGCCGCCCCTGCGATCAGCCGCGCACGGCCAGACATTGCCTCGAATCGGGAGAACAGATCGCTCACGTATATACCTCGCTTCAGGGTCTTCGACGGCACTTCCGGCCCTCGTCTGTTTCTATCGATAAGGCCTCGCATCTTAAGATTTGGTTAGTGGTGCGCCGTTAGAACGGATACTGAACACGATGAGGATCAATTCATGGCCAAGACGGAGATTGAGCAAAACACGAAGCCGAATAAACGGTTTCCGCTCTTGGTGACGCTGCTGATCTGCGGCGTAATGGGCGCGGGCGGATTTGCGTTTATCGCGCTTGATCCGCTGCACCTGACGGCCGATGAAACCGCTCCAGAAATGGCTGAGGAACCCAGCGCGCCCATGACATACGCGGAGACAGCGTTTATCGCGCTTGACCCGCTGCTGATCAGCCTTGGTCCGAATTCGCGCGCTGCACACCTGAAATTCTCGGCCACGCTCGACATTGAGCCGCGATACGAGGCTGAAATTCTCTCCGTCAAACCACGGATCGCGGACATGATCGCAACCTACCTGCGCGCGGTCGAACCGACGCTGCTGGAGCAGCCCTCAGCCTTGCTGACATTGCGGGCGCAAATGCTGCGCCGCGTCACAACGATCGTTGGAGCTGGCAGGGTTCGCGATCTGCTCATCACTGAATTCATTCTCAATTAAAGGAGCCACCATGACACTTTTAGCTGATGGGTTGCTCATCCTCGCAACACTCTCCCTGGCCATTTACTGCATGGTTATTTCACGCCGATTGAAGGCCCTTGGCCGCCTTGACCGCGGCATGGGGGCCGCCATCGCTGGGCTTTCTCATAAAGTAGATGAAATGAAAGCCGCCATCGCGACAGCGCAGGCCCAATCTGGCAGCGCAGTTGCGGGGATGACCCAACAGACCGCCCGTGCGGAACAGGCGGCAGGACGTCTGGAGCTGCTGCTCGCTACGCTTCACGACTCCCGATCCGGAACTTCGGTGCCGGTTGCGAAGCCTGCACGGCAAGCGGCGAAGCCATTCGAAGGCAGCTTGCGCGATGCCTATAAGGCGATGAAGCGATGAGCGCGCGCAAAGCTCCGGCTCTACTGATCGTGGTCGGAATCTTCGTGGCCTCCGCAGGTTTGCGCATCGCAGCAGAGGGACAGGCGTGGGCGGATCAACTTTCCGGAGTCGTCAGCCCAGCACATGCCAGCCTCAACGATGAACCGCAAAACCTTCCACAGGGGGACGCATTCCTTGAGGCTTTGCAACGTCGGGAGGTTGAGCTTGACCAACGCGCCGCCCGTATGGACGCCCGCGCGCGCGAAATTTCAGCGGCAGAGGCTGCTTTGCGTGCGCAGATCATAGATTTGGAGCGCGCGGAGCAAGAGCTAAACGACACACTCGCATTGGCATCTGGTGCGGCTGAGGCTGACGTAGCTCGGCTCGTCAGCGTCTATGAAAGCATGCGCCCTGCAACAGCAGCCCCCTTGTTTTCAGCGATGGATCCTACCTTCGCAGCCGGGTTCCTTATGCGGATGCAGCCCGATGCGGCTGGTGCAATTCTAGCTGAAGTCACGCCAGATCAGGCCTACGCGCTGAGCGCAGTTATGGCTGGGCGGCACAGCGCAGTTGTCAGGGAATAATTCGATGAGCAGTAGAGTTGGAGCAAAAACATGACCGGTGCGTTCGGCCTCATCATCGTTTTTATAATGGTTATCGGCGGCTACCTCTGGGGCGGCGGTAAGCTCGGTATCATATTTTCATCGCTGCACTATGAGATGATGATTATCGGTGGGTCTGCTATTGGCGCGTTCATCATCTCGAACAGTGGCGACACAATCCGTGGCAGCCTGCGCGATGTCGGCCGTGTTTTTACGGGGGTGAAGTGGAAAGCGAAGGACTATTCGGATGTCCTCATCCTGCTCTACGAGTTGCTGCGCATCGCACGAAACAACCCTGTTCAGATCGAGGAGCACATTGAGCGTCCTGACGAGAGTCCGCACTTTCAAAGATTTCCGCGCATATTGGCCGACTCAGCCGCAGTGACGCTGATTTGCGACACGCTGCGAGCCGCCTCAATGAATTATGACGATCCTCATCAAGTTGAAGAGGTCATCGACAAGCGGCTCGAGATACGGTTGCATCACGCACTAAAGCCGAGCCATGCTTTGCAAAATATGGCCGACGCGCTGCCAGCACTTGGGATTGTCGCTGCGGTTTTGGGCGTTATCAAGACAATGTCGTCTATTGATCAGCCACCTGCAATTCTGGGGAAGATGATCGGCGGGGCATTGGTCGGCACCTTCCTCGGCGTGTTTCTCGCCTACGCGCTGGTTGGGCCATTTGCGACTAAGGCCAATGAAATCGCGGAGGAAGACCATAACTTTTACCTACTCATCCGCGAAGTTCTGGTTGCAAGCCTTCACAGTCACGCGCCCAATATGTGCGTTGAGATTGGTCGCCAGTGCATGCCTTCGGAAATCAGGCCCAGCTTCGATGACCTTGATACGGCCTTGCGTGCTGAGGCTGTGGCATGAGAGCAATCCTAGCAACGCTCGTTTTGGCTGCGTCTCCTAGCATCGCGCAGGGCGAGGTGGCAGTTCGATCTGGTGAGCATACAACATTTACAAGGCTGGTGATTGATGCGCCGGCACCTGACGGTTGGTCGGCCTCATTAAACGATCGATCCGTAGAAATATTACTTCCTGAAATTGGTGAATTAAACACAGATAGCGTTTTCAGACGCATTCCACGCACGAGGGTTCTGGACGTTGATGTCACAGCCTCAGGATTAGCCCTGAGACTGGGATGTGCATGTCCCGTGCAAGTGTTTGAATTGGCAAATAGCTCGCTTGTAATTGATGTTCGCGAACCTGGAAGCGAGCCGGCGACAAGTGCTGTTGATCTGAGCACTCTCGTCGAGGAGGTGACGGAAAGTCCCAAGGGTAACCATGAAACCTCCGAAATTAATACACCCGCGCCACCTCCAGAACCAGATCTGAACGATGTGAGAGATCGCCTAGTTGAACAGCTCACGCGTGCAGCGGATCAAGGGCTGCTGAGACTCTCAGATACTCCGCCCCCGCCCAGTGAGCCTGATCCAGCCCCCGCCGAGTTGGAAGAGACAGTTGAGCACGAGCTGAACGAAATCAACGAGGCACCACCTTCGCATAACCCGACGGTAGAAATACACACCGCCTTCGAGTGGCGGGATCAACCTACACGCTCAGCCCGCTCTCCTTGCGGGTTTCCAGAACCGATTACGGCGGGCGCTGAACAGACTCGATACAATGAGTTTATTTCCGCGCGGGCCGAACTTTACGGTGAATTCGACGCAATTGATGAACAGAAGCTAGATAAAACAATCAAACTCGCACTAGGTTTGGGGTACGGCGCTGAAGCGGCTGCTCTGTTAAGCCGCCACTCTGGTTTATTACAATTTGCAGAAGCCCTTCAGGACATGGCACGGCTCGTGGACGGGCGTGAAATTGGTACTGGCCTGATGATCTATGCTGAATGCTCAGGCTCAGCAGGATTGTGGGCAAGGCTGTCGAGCACAGACGGTGAGCTTGTCGCGCGCTACGCATCTCGTGATCTTGAGACGTTAGAGAGTTTCCCTCCAGATTACCGTATGCTGATGGCTGAACTTATGGCCGGGCACTTCCTAGAGTTATCGCAAACAGCCAGCGCGCAGCGAGCACTGGATTTAGCGCTTAGAACTGGGATTTCGCCCTCGCGTGAGCTGCAATTGATTGAAGCGATGGTCGCCTTGAAACGGCGCGACCTAACGATGGCACGTCAGCAGCTCATTGAGCTATCGGTCATGTCCGATTTAGTGAGTCTGAAGGCGCGAACGCACCTCGTAGAGCTAGACGTTGCTGAGGGCACTTCCGTCGATCCAGCAGCCGAACTGGACCTCGCAGCTATCGCCTTTCAACTGCGTGGAACCCCGCTGGGTCGAGAGGCTATTCGCCTGCTCGCATCCATACGCGCTCTTGACGGGGAGCTGTCCCATTCTTTGCAACTGCTGACGGAAAGTATTGCACGTGAACCTGACATGGCGCCGATCTGGCGCCGGGTTGCCGCCGATCTTGTAGAGGGCACCCCCGCCGACAGGCCTGATTACGCCCGTGCCGTGCTACATTATGCCGATTTACTGCCTGACGGCGTTTCAGGTGACCGCGCACGGTTGGCAGCGGCCGAAGGATTGTTGAGCCTCGGGTTGCCCAGCGATGCTGTTGAATTGGCCAAGCCTGCGGTTGATCGTGGGAGTGAGGCGGCGGCGGAGCTGACCTTACGCGCGATCAACAACCTTCAGCGCAATGGCATCTCGCCAGCACCGGAATTGGCACAAGGCCCCGCGCCAGTCGTCCCTTCGGTCACTCTGGCGACTGCAGCACAGATGATCGAAAACGGGCGAGAGTTGCGGCTCACAGCAACACGATTGCTGAACACTGAGCCGCAACCTTGATGATTATTCTTCGGTCCAGCTCAAGGAAGCCCAGCTAGAATGCCATGCGGTCGGGCCGGCATCCTGAACTGGATCCATATGCACAGCGTTGGCCAAGTAAAAGCCCGCGCCTGTTCGCGGTGCCGCCGCAATCCCGTCGTTGTCCGTGGTTAGATAAGTCTCCGTTAGCTCCCCATCCGGATCGCGGTGAAACAGATTGATCCGCGCATTAGGGCGGGGCTCGCCGTTCACAAAGAACTGAATCTGAATATCCCCCTCAACGGTAAATGGATTGTCCAAGGCAACCAGTTCGACCGGCAGTCCTACCTCAAAATCAGCACCCTCAGCAGAACCAACGCCGATCAGCGACTTGGCAGATCGGGAGTATGTTTCACCAAACCCGACCTCCGGCAATCCGCGCTCACGATGCTCATCCAGAATATAGTCCAGCCCCTCTGCGCTCAGGAAGCTTTGGAACTTCTCAGCCTCCTCCCAAGTCAGCGAGGAATCGCGGGTTTCCTGCGCAATGACGTGCAAGCCATCCGTCAGCTCAGTCAGCGCGACAGCCGGCATCGCACCCAATCGACCACGAATGAAGGCACCATCCTCACCCGGTGCGAAATGGTGTAAACTACGATAACCTTGCGGAAAATACGGCAATTGCTGGCCAGCCAGATCGGAACCGACGAAGATGCCAAGGCTGATATCGCCCCCGACCTCAACTTGATGGCTAGGCGCCTCGAACCAATATTCGTGGGCAACGACCGGAACGGTCATGCCGCAAAATGCTAATAGGGCTGCTAAGGTTTTCACGCTGAGGACTCCTTTGAAGGCAAACTCCGCAGACGATCAAACAGGTTGGTCTGCGAAGCAACCCACGCGTTGATATCAAATTCGTGAACGCTTTCTCGCAAACGCTCCATCCGGCTGCGCTTTTCCTCTGCACTCATATCGAGAGCTTGCTGGATGCCACGATCCATTGAGGCGTGACTGTACGGATTTACCGGCACGGCACCCTTTAGCAGTACGGCGGTTCCGGCAAATTCCGACAGGACCAGCGCCCCCCCCAGATCTTCGCGCGCCATGCAGAATTCGTTGGCCACGAGGTTGAGGCCATCAGCCAGCGGAGTAATCCACGCCACATCCGCCGCACGATAATATGCAATCAGATCACGGAACGGAATTGCAGTAGAGATCAGCGAGACTGGCTGCCATTCGAACGATCCGAATGTGCCGTTGATGCGGCCAGACAGCTCCTCGATCCGTTGCTGGACCTCCTCATAAGCCATCATATTCCGGTTCGCACCGACGGAAACATGCATCAGGCGCACTTTGCCAAGCAGATCGGGCCGCGCAGTCAACAGGCGTTCGTACGCCTCCAACTGCTCAACATTGCCCTTGGTGTAATCCGTTCGGGCGATCGACACGATAACCTGCATATCCTCGCCGATTTCGGCGCGGATCTCCTTCACCTTCGCCTGAACCTCGGGGTCTGCGACAACTGACGCGATATAGTTGGTATCCACTCCAACCGGAGATGTGTCGACGATGATGTCGTGGTCGTGATGACGTATGGTGCGCACTGTGTTTCGCTCGGACAAGGCCATGCCGCGCGGTGACATGGACTCCGGCGTTGGCTCCTCCTCCGTCGTACGAGCTGACGTAAGGGACCGCGCCACAGCTTTGAAGTTGTTGGAATATCTGGAGATATGAAAGCCGACAGCATCTGCTTGCAGCAAGCTTTTGATGATTTCTTCACGCCATGGCAGCACATTGAACATATCGGGATTGGGGAACGGCGTGTGGTGGAAAAACGCGATTTTCACGTTCGGCTTTAGCTGGCGTAAATAGCCGGGCACCAGCCACAGGTTATAGTCGTGAATCCACACGACGCCGTCATCGCTGACCTCCGCGGCCGCGGCCTCCGCAAAGGCCCAGTTCACCTGGCGAAAGGTCGGCCAATCGACGGGATCGTAGTTATAACGTTCCTTAAACCCGTGCAGGATGGGCCAGAACGCCTCCTTGGAGCTGATATGGTAAAAGCTTTCCACCTGCTCCTTCGTCAGCGGCAGGCGCGAGACGCTGTACTTCCCGTAACTGTCGTCAATCTCGATCACACGATCGAAATCCGGGTTCGAGGGATCGTCGGCGTATTTCCACGCCACCCAACTTGCCTTTTCCACACGCCCGAAAAAGCTTTTCAGCGTTGGAACGATGCCATTCGGGCTGGAGTTCTCCTTGAGCTGTACCTCTCCATCGACGAGCACTTCCTCGTAAGGTTGACGGTGATAGACGATTACCAGATCAGAACTCATTTAGTTTCTCCATTTGCGTCGGGATGCAGGTTGAAGGCCGCGATCGCCTCCATGATCCCTGCTGCGCCGATTGCTTTACATTTGCGGGCGCTGGCGATGTTTTGGGTGGCATCAAGCAACGCTTGCTCCGCCCCCCCGACAACCGCGCCATTCAGGCCCGTTTTGAACATTGATAGATCGTTGAGCGTGTCACCCGCGACCAAAACCCGACCGCGCGACATGCCAAAGGCGGTTATAAACCGCTCCAACGTTGGCCCCTTGCTGATGCCGCGTGGCAGCACGTCAAAGTAACGATTGTCCGAGATCAACCAGTCCAGCCCCATACCCGAAACCACTTCACACGCCGCATCGTCAAAACCCGCTGGGTCCAGATCATAGCTGACACGATAGCGGAAATCGGTTTTTTGCTCAGTCAGGCCACGTGCGTTGGCCAGCGCAGTACGCACCTGCGTCCCGCTATCGGACCAACGTGCGGCGATCTCACGCTCCAATTCCGGCAAGTTGGTGAGGGTACGCGATCCATCCTCGTGCCTATCGACACGCGCGACAGTCGTTCCCACGTCACCGATCACGTAATCGGGCCACGGCACCCAATTGTCGGAACACAGCGCGTGAATGAATTCAGGGTCACGTCCCGAGACGAAGATCAGGCTGACACTGTCGCGCCGCGCCTCAATCCAGTCATACAGCGCGGAACGATCCTCTTCAGTGCCCCCCAGAAAAGTGCCGTCCAGGTCGGTTGCCAGTGCGAAGGTCGCGTCAGATGGTCGAATGCTCATGGGCGAGGCCCTCCAAAACGAGTGTGTGCCGCTGTCGCTGCGGGATGTTTGATCTTGAAACTCAGCGCACGGGGTTCCCCTTCAATCGGGGCGCTCCAGTAATCTGCGAAGGCATCGCCAATTTTGTGACCGTCCGAAACGATGGAGCGGACCATCTCACAGATCGGCATGTGCAGGCCCTTGGTCCGCGCCAAGTCTGTTACCGTGACAGCGTTGGTGCGCCCTTCTACGACGACAGGTCTGCCCTCGAACACCTCTGCATCCGATAAACCCTGCCCCCGCTGTGTGCCGTAGGAAAAGTTGCGCGACTTCGGTGACGAACAGGTCAGCATCAAATCACCGATGCCGCTTAGACCTGTCACAGTCTCACGCGACCCGCCCATGGTTACGGCCAGTTCCTTGATCTCAGCCAAGCCGCGCGTGATCAACGCGGCGCGTAGGTTTTCTCCGTATCCTGCGCCGTGCAGCATACCGCAGGCGATGGCGATGACGTTCTTCATGGCGCCGCCAATTTCCACTCCCGTCAGATCATCCGAGATATAGGGGCGAAAACTATCGGTCGTTAGGGTCGCAGCCATTCTCGCCGCGGCCATGTGCTGCGCCTCGGTCCCGCGTGAGGTGCAGGCTATTGTCACCGCCGTCGGCTGATCCGCTGCGGTTTCAACGGCAAAGGTCGGGCCGGAAATAGCGCCGATCACGCGCCCCGGCGCCTCCTCGGCCATGATGCCGGTCATCAGCAATCCGCTGCCCGCCTCAATGCCCTTCGCACCGGTGAAAATAGGGCAGTCAGTCGCGGTCAACGGCGCGATCGCGCGGGTCATTTCGCGGATGCTGTCTGATGGCGTTATCAGCAGCACCGCCTCAGAATCATGCAAGGCTGCTGCCAAATCGGTGGTCGCCTTGATACCTGACGCCAGCTTGATCCCCTTTAGGTAGCGCGGGTTTTCGCTGTGCTCGCAAATGGCGGCAGCCACTTCTTCGCTACGGCACCATAATGATACATCCCGCCCAGCATGGCGCGCAACAGAGGCCAGTGCAGTGCCCCATGCCCCCCCGCCAACAACGCAAATACGCTTATATGCAATATCCTCGGCAGGGGGCTGGACTTGGGTGGTATCAGGCATTCTTAGCAATCTCCGCATTTGTGACCCTACCGCAAGGATGGTGCGCGGCGTCGTCATTTCAACATAGGGATGCAAAACATGGTGCACCGCACCAATGCCAAATAGCAACAAGTTCACTATTCATTAACGACAGGGTTGCAAGTTACCCGCGACGGCGGCCAAATATTGCCACCATTTAGCGTAGGAGCGCCCGCCATGTATGTTCGTATCTTGTTAGCCACCACGACTATCATTGTGTTGGCGGGCTGTGGCGGGGGTAGCGGATCTTCTGGTGCGCCCGGCCCTTCTCCTGCAAACGGCTTAACATTAGCGCAATTGTCAGACGGTGAATTTTCATCCAGCCGCAATTCTGGCGGATATGGCAAATCCATGCGCTATCGCGAACCAAACCCCGCCGCACCCGCAGGCGAAAGCCCCGATGCCGCTCTTGCGCGGGTCTTGTCGGACGGGCGGCGCTTTCAGGGGGTTTTGTTCACTGATAGCTCTGAAAACGGCCTGATAAATGCAGTCAT
>Ga0209309_10002037_pt1 | contig 19032 bp, 16 predicted proteins | sample COGITO_mtgs_1204_2_FD_184807 | JGI IMG/M metagenome (GOLD analysis project Ga0209309, IMG submission 184807) | Pelagic marine microbial communities from North Sea - COGITO_mtgs_120412 (SPAdes) (version 2) | ecosystem: Environmental > Aquatic > Marine > Epipelagic ... | reverse complement strand
ACCATTTTGGTTGGCTTCTGCGATGAGTTCAACGGCCATCTGACGGTCAGCGAGGACTATTAATTGTCCTCGCCGTCCCCCCAAATGGCTTGCGCCTTTTTTCGAAGCACCAATAACGCTGCAGTCTATAGTGGACCCCATTAGCGAGACCACTGGACCCGATAGTTAAGTTAAGTCCTGGTGGTTAAATGGGCTGCCGTTAGGCAGCATAATGCACTTTTTTTGGCGTTTTATATCCGAGTGATTGGTGCAATCGTCGCTCATTGTAGAACTTGAAATACTGCTCAAGGCCAGCATGAAGCTCTGGCACTGTTCCAAACTCATTGAGGTAAACGCATTCATATTTTACAGAACGCCAAAGTCGCTCTACAAAAATGTTATCTAAGGCCCTGCCTCGGCCATCCATACTTAGCTGGATGCCTTGATCTAAAATTGTACTTGTGAACTCTTTACTTGTAAACTGACAGCCTTGGTCTGTATTGAAAATAATAGGGTTCTCGTGCTTTCCAAGCGCACTGTGGAGAGCATCAAGGCAAAATTGAGTGTCCAGCGTATTGGAAAGCTCCCAACTTAAAACGTACCTGCTGTACCAATCAATAATTGCGACCAAATACATGAAACCTCTTGGCATTGGAATGTATGTGATGTCAGTGCTCCACACTTCGTTTGGCCTTACTATCTGATAGTTTCTAAGCAGATAAGGGTACACCTTATGCTTTTGATTTCTTTGGCTTGTATTTGGTCCCGGAGCAATACCCTCTAGCCCCATGATTCTCATCAAGCGCTGAATTCGTTTCCTATTGACCTGAAACCCTTCAGTCATAAGGTATTCTCTCATTTTGCGTGATCCGTAGAACGGGGCGAGAATATATTCCTCATCAATAAGCCGCATGTAGTGGAGGTTCTCTGGCGTTTCAGTCCCCATCTGTATTGGCCTGTATAGCGTTGCGCGATTAAGACTTAATAACTCACACTGACGACGAGTGCTGATGGCTGGGTGCTGCAATTCAACCATACAACGCTTCTCATTCAATGGAATGGCCCCAGTTTTTTTTTGAGCCAATCGACTTCCATTTTAAGCTTGCCAATCTCTTGATAAAGAGGCGCGGTTAGTGCTTCAGTATCGCCGGATTCACTACATGATGCCTTTCCAAAAATATCGGCTAGATTGCTCATCAGCTGCTTTTTCCACTGGCTGACCTGCACTGCCGACACCTGATATTCTGATGCTAATTGAGAAGCAGTTTTAAGCCCCTTAACCGCCTCTAATGCAACTTTCGCCTTGAAGTCGGGATTGTGGCGTCTTCTTTTTTGTCTAGTCATATTAATGATCCTTGTCCTATGCAGGACCAGAATACTTAACTTAGAGAGTGGTCTCAAATTTGGGGTCCACTATAAATATAGGTCTTTTTGTTACTCTACTACAAACGATATATCTATCAATTTTATTTAACCGATTAATGAGCTCGTTCCTAGACCTCCAAAATTTCCACCATTTTCTATAGTGACTCTGCCTCGGACCAGTATTCTTTTTTGTTTTTTCATTTTCATTTTCAGCCTTATCTTTTATATCTTGGTAAACTTTATTTTTCAAAATATGGTACAATTCTTTATTATTTTTGACTTCAAATATATTATTTAATGAATTTAAATCTATTACGTAACGTGAAGGACTTCCAGTTGACAGTAGATCCTCACCAATCAGGTAAGGAAAAATATTTTCCTTATTATTTATTTTCGTATATTCATCTTTACTCAGTAAAAACCCTTTATGACCATGTGTTTGTCCTTGGTAGCAAGCTCCTGAATTAGCATTTGTATTTAAATCTTTTGCAGCACTAACATCAATATTAGTGCTAAGAGCGGAGTTAATATCTTTCATTTCAAAATACTCAAAAGGCGAATTATAGTGATCTCCTCTTTGAATAGAAAGCAATTTTGTAGAAGTATCATTCCCTTTAATCCAATTAACAATTGACACATGAACAACAGCGTCTCCAGACCATACCTGCGAAGAAACAGCATCAATAATAGTACCACCATTATTGACCACATAATCTAGACCACCTTCACGAGAATAATTCTGCCGAATAGTGTTAGTTCCTACTAAGCCTGCTCGCTGACCAGCTTTCATAAGTGAGTGAGCCTTATAAATCCAGTATACACAAAGGTCAGCTCTCCCAGGTATTTCTGGATAAGCTAGTCTTATTTTTTCAATATATGAAGCATCCATTTCTTGTTTCATTTTATTTTTTGATTGGTAGGGTGGGTTACCTACAACAACATCAAATTCAGGCCAAGGGCTTAGAAGTGCGTCGGAGCAGTAAATGCAATCATCCAACCTATCCAAAGGTAGTCCTTCATCTAAACTTAGGCCGAGTGTTCCCATAAGACTGCCTATTCTATTATTCCATTTATCCGCTGCAATTTCTTTTGCAAGCATCATTGTGGTTTTTGCAACTTCTATTGCTATAGGAAGTACATCTAAACCAAAAAACTGTTGTGTTGAAACCCTAGATATACCTAGACTTAATGTTTTCAAAGAGTTCTTAGAAAAAGATCCGGACATTTTTTCAATTATTCTCATTTCAATATCTTTCAATGCAAGATAAGATACAAAAAGAAAATTACCACAACCACATGCAGGGTCTAAGACCTTAAACCTGGATAATTCCTCATGTAAATTAATCAATTCCTTAAGAGTTTTAGCTTTTAAGATCTTTTGATTCCATGGTCTAATAATTGTTGGGTTAATTATCTTTTGAACATCTTCCTCACTAGTGAAGTGGGCGCCAAAAGCATGCCTTTCTTGAGAATTCATTGTCCCTTCGAATAAAGCTCCAAATATTGCAGGGTTCACATTTTTCCAATCAAACTCACCAGCCTTTTCTAACAAACTTAAGCTATATTCGTCTAGCTCAATAGGAACTATTAGGTCAAAAAGACCACCATTGAAGTAGTGTATCTCTTTATATCTACCGCCCTTTGCCCTTTTTGGCGATGCCATTTGTTTAAACAACCCACCAATTAAATCATATGCGTTCCCACCAGACTTACAGTCTATTATGAGTTCTGAAAAAAAATCTATAGGTAGTAAACCAAAGTCTTCTGAAAAAAGAGAAAGTACACATTGTAATAAAAATCGCTGAGAATCTTCTCTATTTATGTCTTTTTCAAAAATAAGATACTGGAATAGACTTCCAATAGTTCTAGCTGCTTGTTGTGAAATAGCTTCAATATTATGGTTAAATAGAGGTGTTTTTTCTTTAGGAAGTAAAAAATTAAATGCGCTAATTCTAGATTCTAGATCTTTTATCTTAATATCATCAACTAAAATAAGATGCTTATAAATTAAAAAACGTTCAAAGTTACATAAAATTATATACATTGGTTTTTGACAACCATAACCAATAACTATTTCAGGATTCATCTCAACCCAATAATCTCTAACTTGAGGGAAATGTGATTCCAAGTTTTTTTCTGCTTTACTCTTCATTTCAATTAAAACGCCACTTCTTCCTGCAGGAGACCAGAGGCAATCAGCAAATTTTGTCCTTCCTGAAGAAAACTTAATTCTAGCTTCAAGACATCCATTAGCTTCCACAATACCTCCGTGACCAAAAGATCTAAAAAGTCTATCGCAAAAAAGTTGTGCTTCACCTTTTTCATATCCTTGAAGTTTTGATGCAAAATCAATAAATTCACTTAATTTTTTATTCATAGTATAAATAGTCTTCTATTAAAATAGTTTTATCAAAAGTTCTGGCTATTTTTTCTGAAAATAACTTAGGATTAATGAACCTTAATTCGATCTTCTAAAAATTTTTTTTCAAAAAGGAAGGCTAGTTCGCAACCACTTACTAATATGTTTGTGCAAGAATGTACATTTTTGAATCCTATTGGATACCCACCAATAGTACATGATGATGCATTCAAATAACCCTCCACACCAGCAGTGCCTGTCACTAACTGATTCGTAATAACAATACCATTTCTGCTGCTTAATACTGTACAGTTAGATAATAACCTATCGTTTCCTACAGTTATTCCGTCTTCATTAATTTTAATTATTTTTGACAGGTATTTTCTAAAATTAGCCTTTATAGTTACTGATTTGTCATCAGGGTCTATATCCATATTGAGCAATATTCTTCGTGAAGATTCTCGTACTATTATAGAGTTCCCAATTTGTTCAATATCCCAAGATAGAGAGTTTAATTGTATTACATTGTTAACAATTTTAAATACTAAATCACCCTTGCTATTATGAAGGTACATTGTAAAAACAGGAGTCCCGTACTGTGTCAAGATAACATCAATATATGCGGTATTATCAATATGAAGTAATATATTTTTTCTAGAGTTTCCTGAAAATAATGAGTGAATTACATTATTTCCAATAATTACTTTAATAGGAATAACATGCAACTTAGATCCATTGATCCAAAAATCAGGTTCTTCCAGTCTAGAAGACAAGTATTGGTATTCTTGCTCTTTAGACATAAGTCTAACCTCTCTATGATGGTTAGGACAAAGAAGAACTAAGTTTTCTTCCTTATGTACTTTATCATCGCTATATTGGCGAATATGGTGAATATCACAAATTAAGTTCTTGCATACTATGCAAGAAAATTTACACTTCTGCCTTACAGCTCGCTGTATAGGGTCTGGTATAGATACTCTCATTACTTAAAACTCAATCTTAAAAACTGGGCTTTCCTCTGGATTAGAAGACCGCCGATCATACAGCTTAGTTGTTGAAATATTGCTATGCCCAAGCATTTCTTGCACCTTCGCAATATCTGCCGCATGTTCTAATGCGTTCGTTGCTGCTGTTGCTCGCATAGCATGCGGACCTATATTTATAATCTTGCTCAACAAGCCAACTTGGCTTGCATATCGTCGCACCAGCTTGTAAATGGAGTCTGAATGCAAATGCTTATGCAATATCTTACTTGTATTGTTTTTTACTGGCCGAAAGAGGGGAGAGTCAGCTTCTTCTATTCTACAATCCATTGTCCTGTTGGCATTCAGCAGCCTTGTCGCTGCTGGATGAAGTGGTACGTAACGAATTCGATCACGCTTACCATACACCATAAAGTGCGGTAGGCCTTGGCGGTGCTCGATGTCTTTAACCTTGAGTCTGCACAGTTCTTCTCGTCTGAGACCATGATACAACAAGATGGCCAAAATTGCCCGATCTCGAATGCCTTTGAGTGTATTGTCCGGCGGGGCGCAAAGCATGCATCCAAGTCCCCAAGCTGCAATTTTTCGGCGTATGGTTGCAGCTGCCAGATCTTACCCTTGAAGATAGCACCTAAAGGCCATCGCATGAACGCGAGTGACATCACGAAGGTCATCAACTTGAGTGATGCCGGAGAATTGAGAAAACTGCTGCACATCTTTGAGATAGGCACGCTTGGTGTGCTTATTTTGGATATTGCCAAACCACTCAACTTCAGGCGGCACGTCTTCGAGGTGCTCGAAGGCTTCGCGCTGGAGTTCATGCTGGGTTCGCTGTTCGTGTTTTGTAAGGTCTTTCATGCTAATAATTTAGTATTGATAAAATACATTATCAATACTAAATATTGAAGCTAATAGCAGGGCGTTTTTCATACAAAAACACTTCGTAAGGCCGATAACTTTTATTGTCGGTCCTATTATATTAGGTGTCCACAATGTCCATATAGATGCATTATACGCGAAGCCAATAATCTTATATCCCATTAGCTGCCAGCCAAGAGCAGTGTCAATAAGAGCAACTACAACAAGATGATCAGCAGCGCCAATTCCAGAATTACTGCGACTCATCAGTTAGCTGTACTACTCACATGCCGCTGGCGTAGCGTTGTTTTTGGCGCGGGATCTGTGTCTATGCTAGTAACTTCAGTATACTGTGACGGTGTCGGAGCAATAAATCTTGCATTTTCCAATATATTTTTATGATTTGGCGATAAAGCTAGGGCCTTTTTATAGCAGTCTTGTTCAGTAAAGACTTCACCGCTAATTGTCACAGTTTCGTATGGCAGTAATATAGCCCCAAGATTATTCCAAGTCTGAGAGACTTTGCTATCAAGCTCGAGAGCTTTAACGTAACAGCCTCTTGAAGTATAAAGCTCACCATCAATCTTAATTGTTTGATAATTGTTCAAAATCTCACCAAGACGTGCCCATGGCAGCGCTATATTCTTATCAATAGCCACCGCTTTAATTTGGCATTTCAGTCGATTATAAACTGATCCTTGTGAATCTACGAATTCTTGGTCTTTTAGTAGAGTAGCGCCAACACCACTCCATGTATCCGCATCAAGAGGATTTGAGTCAAGCGCCTGTTGAAAGCAGCCGTTTTTTGAGTATTGTTTGTTAGAAATGATGACCAATTCTTTTTCATCAAGAGTACTGGCCAGAGCAAGCCAAGATTGCGAATGAGTCGAATCAAGTTCAAGCGACTTAACATAGCATTGCTTCTCGCTCATCAATTTTCGACCGACTAAAATACTTTTTTGTTGCGTTAGATTTAAATTACATCCAAGCCCATGCCATGTATTCGCGGACTTATTATTGATAGATAATGATTTGACATAACACTGAGCTACCGAATATTTTTTATCATTTACTAAAATGTTTTTATCAGTGATTTCCACAATTCGTGCCAAGTCATACCATCCAGCACTACTTCTATCATCAATCATCAGTGAGCGTGCCAAGCAATCGATTTTGCGATGCGGTATGTCATCAACCACAACGGTTTCATTTGTTTCAAGAGTTTGGCCAAGACGGCCCCAAGCATACGAGTTTTGTATATTGCAGTCTAAAGCTTTGAGATAGCATTGGCGATTGGTATAGACATTACCGTTAACATTGACATACTCATTTGCACTTAGTTTATCGCCTTGGTTTACCCAAAAGCTTGATGTTTTGAATTTAATATGCTCAAGTGCCCTAGCCACAAGGTTTGAACAGTTTTTTTGACCATTAGCTTTAGCGCCGAGAAAAAAAACCGCAGTGCCGAGATGATTTTTTGAGATAAGAAGACCATGCTGCTTAGGATCAATATTTGATAGATCTGTTGTATCAAGTCCAGAGGCTACGCACAGAGGCAGAGTAAGGGACCCAAAGTGGTCGCTTACAGTCAAATAAGGGCTCTGATCTATATAGTGGAGGCTTGCCAGCTTAGTCTGACTAGCCCAGTCAGCACTTTGGGGTGTTGAAGATACGCTTTTCTTATCCAATGCTTGGGATAAAATTACACTAAACGGTTTAGTCATTACAATGCTAACTCCTTAAACGACGTGAAGCATGATTACAGACAAAGCGAAGAGGTGCCCAGCTTTAGAGACCGAGGGTATTTTAATGGTGTACTACCTTGATGTGGGCGGTTTTACACCAGAATATTAAACATACTTAGATACAATGTAAAGGCATAATGCATACTATTGAATAAAACTATTAGTATTTTGATATTGGGAGGAAGCTAGACCCGTCATACTCGTCATTGTACTGGCTAATGAACGGACGAAACTAACTATTGTTACGACAACAACCTTTAATAAAGACTTATTGATATTATTCGTACTAAATTTAGATTCTATATCTGACTAAAGAGGAAAAAGCGAATGTACGATGTTGATGGTTTTCGTATCAATAATGCAGTACCAAATCGTGTTACTAATACCCTCCAAGGAGTTCGTCAAGTCTCAGGTCGTGCATTTCAAAAAATCAGCGAATTAGTATCGCCTCTCACTCGTTTGGGGAATTGTGTATATGATGATATCAGAAAATATTCAGATGCTTATTTATCTGTGTTTAACCAATGCGAAACTACACTTGCAGCACTAAATGCCATTACTCCAAACTCTGGCTTAAAACACGATCTTGCGAAGGTTACGGCCAGTGTTGCCGCAGTCGGTACCACTCTGCATGCATGGCAGGCTTGGTCTTCGCAGGAGGCGAATACAAACACTATAGTAAGAGAAATTTCTAGCACCATTATAGGCACAGCTATTACAGGCGTTTTTGTCTTTGCAAGCGCGAAAACAGGCGATGATGAGGCTGAACAAGAGAGGGCCGAAATTCTTTCGTGGATTGGTCTTTCTTTGAGCGTGGTAAAAATAGCGCTTGATTTTGTAGGCGACCGTGCCTCGATATTCGAAATGAGTGTTGAGAGACAAGCTAATGAAACAGTAAGGCGTCAATTCAACCAGCTTCAGGAACAACGCGCTCAACCTGAGCAGAACCGTGCTGAACTTGAGCAGAACCTACAACGAATACATACGCTTGAAGTACAAACACTAAATGATGCCCAGACAATAACTCAGCTTCGAGCGCAGGAAAAAACAGATCAAAATCAGATCCGTGAATTACAAGAGGAAGTACAAACACTAAATGATGCCCAGACAATAGCTCAGCTTCGAGCGCAGGTAAACACAGATCAAAATCAGATCCATGAATTACAAGAGAAAGTACGAGCCAATAATGAAGTGATAAGCCCTCTTCAAACAAGGGTTTCAAATCTTACAGAACAACTAAGCCACGCTGATGGCATACGACAAAGAAGACCTTTTACTGTCGCGATTGGCCAGAGACGGCTTCTACCAAAAGATAATAATCCTACATACTTTAGAGTATCCAATTTAGAGTTTCTTAATGCTGAAGATAGAGCAAATAAAAGTTTGAATTCTGGTATTTCCTATCTTGGGGAAATCGATCACACCAAAGCTTTTCAATTTTTTGATAATGCTTTGGTAGATTATAGCGAAATTAAGCTGAAAAAAGGCTTGGCCGCAACTTACAAATGTTTAGGACAGGCGTATGAGCATTTGTCGTACAAAGAAAATCCACACGAAAATTTAAATAAAGCGCTTTCATATTACAAGGACGCCCTCAATCTCAACAAAGAACTTGGCCGCAAAGAAAGTCAGTTAACAAATTACAGAAACATAGGTAATTTACTTATGCACCCGGATGTGAATCAAGAAAATGAAGCTATAAAATGTTATGACGAGGCGTTAAAAATCCATAAAAGGCTGGGCCTGAGCAGCCCAAAAACATCTGAATTATTAGGGTGGGGCCATGGGTACAGAGAGCGAGGCGATTTATCCAGCGCAATTAAGTTTTACAATGAAGCCCTAATTGAGGTCGAACAACTCGGTGGACAAGAAAGTCTCATGGACGCTTATAACTGTGAGGCTATCCAACACCATGTTGTAAATGATTTTAAACGTGCAATTCAATCATATATTAAAGCATTAGAAATCAGTGAAAAGCTTTACTTAAAAGAAGAAATTGCATCTATTCATGGCCATTTAGGGTTGGCATATGAAGATGACGGGCAGTTAGAGCTCGCTATTGATTCTTATAAAGCAGCTTTAGATTTTGATCTCCAAGTTGGCGTTAAAACTATAGGTGTTGCTAATAATTACAGCAATCTTGGGAATGCATATCGATTGCTAGGTAATGCCACTCAAGTTATGCAGTATTATGATAAGTCCATTCTTTGTCATGAGGAAGCTTTACATATTAACCAAAAACTGGGGGCTAACGAAGGTGCGGCATCTAATCACGGTAATTTAGGTCAACTGCTCGAAATTAAGTGTAAATACGAACAAGCTTTAACCCAGTATGAAAACGCAGTAAAATTATTTGGTGAAGAAAAATGCCCGAAAAAAGCAGAAATAGTACAAAATCTGTTCGATAAATTAATTTTAAGCTTGAGTGCACCCGTAAAAGAAGACTAATCAAAAGCGAGTCACTACCTATTAAAAGACCGTGAAGAGTCGCTTGGTAAAGTGATTCGAGAGGTTCAGTTCAAAGATGGAGTTGAGCAAAACCAAGCAATAGGCTGCTTAAAAAATTGCTCATGCACTACTTTTGACAACAGCTCGTTCCACACGTTTATGAACTGAATCTGTGGATAAATTTTAGCTAAAATATTTTGATTTTTTAAAATTGGTCTCTCAATTTTTATGAGAGTAAGGCAAGTATAGAATATAAATAATGCCCCGTTAACTATCCAAGTGCAACATCAGCTGAAACTAAGATTTTAAAAAGAAGCGCTAGCTTGTTGATGACTTGCCTTCCCCAATCTCGATCTCACGTCTTAAAAAAGACATTAACGGCATTGTCATCAAAAGCTTGCCCCTCTTCCACATACTGCAGTACCGTTTTTTCACTTTGCCACCGACCTTGTTTCATAATCGATTTAACGCTAGCACCTGCTGCGCTGGCGCTGGTGGCAAGGCCTCGTCGCAAGCTATGACTAGAATAGGCTTGCGGTTGAGTCCAGCCGCACGCCTTGGCAATGGTCTTCAGCACACTGTTGAGACCACTTTTGGTCATGACAACGGTTCTATCTGTCTGGCCTTGTTTTGTACTTGGAAATAAAGCGCCGGTTTGTATTTGAGACAGATCCAGCCATTGTCGGGTCAGTGCTATCGGGCACGTCCTGCTTTTAGCGCCAATGGCTGGCAAAAAAACTTGATGCCCCTGCCCTATCTGATCAGTTTTTGATTGTGGAATGCTAATACGAAGGCCTTGCTCTAAAAAGTGCACATGTTCCACGTGGATCGTTACTAGTTCGCTGCCGCGTAAGGCGCCGTAAAACCCAAGCACGAGTAAGCATTGATTTCGACAACTGACCCAAGACTCTTCGATTTGTAGCCAATCAATGGCTTGCTGTAATTGCTCAAGCCGTAATGCAGGTGCTTGCACGCGTGGTCGGCCATGGGTTTTTTGAATGCCTTGCAGCGTTTTACTGATCAATGGGTGTGACGTTGGATCGATAAAGCCTTGGGATGTGTGAAACAGTCTCAGGGCTGTGATTCGGCGTTGTAAAGTTCGTGGGTTTAGTATGGTTGCATGTTCATGCAGATATCGAATGATTGAGGCGGTGTCAGCTGGAAGTTGACCACCCCAACATTCAAAGTGACGAATATCGCGCTGGTAAGCGGCGCGAGTGTTATCAGAGGTGGCGCGCTGCACGTAAGTGAGTGGCACAGCGTTGGTTGTTTGCTTTTGGAGTTCCTTGATCATCCTCGAATCCTTGTGTGTGTACCCAAGTATGAAATCAGATTTGAAGCCAAGAATCAAGACAACCCATAAGGCCTCTTATGTAGTCTTAATAAAGGCTTGTTATCGATACTGATAAAACATACTATTACGGTTTTAATCATGTACCGAGAGACGGTACGAAAAATACAAAGGTATCACCATGGGGCGAATTGGCATTACGTATTACGATGTGGCGCAAGCTGCAACCACCATCATGCAACAAGGCCAACAACCCACCATTGATCGCATTCGAGAACGTCTTGGCACTGGCAGCAAAACCACCATTGCCACTCATTTAAAACAATGGAAATACGAGAATGAAGGCGAAATAGTCCTCACGCGCACGTCCTTGCCTCCAGAGCTGTTGTCGATGGTGCAAGGGCTGTGGGACGGCATGAAGCAAACAAATGAAACTAAAATGGACAACTTAAGTACGCAGCATCAAACAGAAAAGCAGCAGTTACTGAAGACTCTTGATGAGCTCAAACAGCAGATATTATTGCAAGACAAAGAGCTTGAATCGTACCAGCAGGTACATTATGAGCTGACTGAAAAACAGTCAACACTTCAGGCCAGCCATGAAAAACAAGCCCAACAACTACAACAGATGAAGGCGATGTTGGCTATTGAATCGGCCAAGCTGCAAGAAAAAGAGCAATCTATAAAATCACAGCAGCACCAGATCGAGCAAGCCTTTACCAATTTGGAACATTTTCGCGCTGCCACGCAAGAGCAACGCCAACAAGAACAGCTTCAAGCTGATCAACAACGCCAAGAGCTTCAATCTCAAATTAAATTACTTTATGTAGACTTACATCAAGCCAATAAGAAGCTCTCACAAACCGCCGCGCAGTGCCAAGGTCTTGAACAGCGAAATAGCTTTCTTATAGAAGAAAAGCAGCATTTGGAAAATCAGCAAGCAAAGCGAGCTCTAGAGTCTCAGTCTGCGCTGCGAGAGCGTGATGAACTCAGCTCTCGCATAACAAAGCTCATCGCAAAAAATGAGTTTTTAGCACAACGAATGGCTTTACATGATAATGAAATCATAGAAAAACAGCGTCAAATTGTTGCACTTGAGTGGCGTTTGCAGCAAGCAGGGAAACAAGACCAAGAGGAGATTGAAGCTTAATTAAAGCACTATCTGATAGTGAAGAAATTTTTCGTTCTAGGCGCCATGCCACGGGCTGTCCAGGGTTAAAATGGCCACCTATTCTCTCAGGGCACTCAACGTCAGCATAATTAAACAATCAGTCATATCTTCGGCATACAGCAGTAGCGACTATTATTTATGCAGAGGCTGAAAAGTAGCCTTGGTGTCAAATTAGTTGGCCGCTAGATGTGACCGTTTAGTTGGCCGTGTCCAAAAACACCAGAACAAAGGTATCGCGAGGACCTCACTACAAAATATTAAAAAAATGACTTTTTCAATTGTACTAATCAAATATTTATTTAAATAATTTGAAGAGTACAATTGAAATTTAACTAACAATTACAACAACTTATACAAAAAAGCACTCAAATTCCCGGGCCGGGAATTTGAGTGCTTTCATGGAGATTCCCGACCCGGGAATCTCTTGATTTATTCTTGAATATTGAGCTTCACTAAAATACTTTTAACTATATCTTCAACTTTATCTTTAGAGATACCTTCAAATTCAAGCTTCGTAGCTCCTTTATTAGTCACCGAATGCTTTATTTTAATGCGCCCATCCTTCGAAGTATAAATCGCAGGTTTCCATTGTTTGGGTTTTGCAATTTTCTCTACAACTGACTGTTTCAACAACTTAATTATTTGGTCACATCCAGCAAGCTCACTACCCGACTTTGCCGCGCCACGAACTCGAAGTAATTCTTTTCCTTTTTCTACAACAGTCTCCGTATCACGCTTCAATAAGGCTTGAATTGATTCTGCATATGAAAGGCTCATATCTGATGGGCTAGGTAGAATCTTGACAAAAAGAGGATCGAGTAATGCACAAGCTTTATATCTTGAAATATGAGATGAGCTAATACCATAAGCCAATCCAAGCTGTGTCCAGTTTTGATATTCGCCAGTTTCGAGTATTCTTAAATATGATTGCGCTTTTTCATAGGGACTTACATCTTTGTGTTGGTTTTCAACAACACTAAGCGCTCGAACATCTATATCTGGGACCTCACCAACTAATGCTAGATAGTCACGGTTAAGCAGCTTGACAGTTGCTAGACGACGAGAACCTTCTATGAGTTCATAGCGACCATCACCTTTCGGTCTCACTGTCCCTGCTTTCTGTTGGCCGTATTTCGTAATTGAAGGCAGTAGATCAGATAATGCTATTTCATCCAGAAATTCTTGGATCCGTTCATTTTCTGGAGAAACGTCAATCACATCTGGTGATAAGGTCTTTAAAGTAAAATTAACTTGGACTCCGCTTACTGGCATTTTAAGTGCAACGCCTTGACCCTCCTTTCGCAAAGTTTCAAGTTGAGTCTGAAGTATGGAACGTTCTTGATCAAAGTTTTGTTGTGCTGCTTTAATTTGTTGTTCCAAATTGTTTTTTTCAGTTCGCAACCCTTCAACGATACTTACACCTGGAGTCTCCCCGGTCATTACTCCAAGAGCTGGTGAAGGTCGCCTTCGTCTCAATCTTGGCTCGGGTTCTTTTGTACTTTCATCTTTTGATAAAAGGGAATCAATATTTCCATATTTGTCTTTCATGATTACTCTCCTACGACTATTCAACGCTTTCTTTATTAACTTTCTTGGCATTCACTATTATTTGATCCAGTTTATCTATGGGATCGAGAGATCTTTCAAAGTCTCCGAAACACGTCTCCCACACAGCTTTATGCATTTCTTCAAACAATCGGTCAAATTTTTCTTGGGTTTCTTTTAATCGCTTTCGATTGTCGGTTTCAGAGGGATTTTGTTCGTAAATTGAATATGTAGAATTATTAGCTTTACCAATTTCGTCGGACGAATGCGCCTCGCACGCAAGAACATCTCCTCGTTCGACATTAAAAACTCGTCGAATAATTTGCCCCATAAATTTGGCATAACTACTTTTTGAAAACTTCGTGATGAAAAATCGAAGGTCAGGAATATTAGGATAAATACCAATGTCGCGATAAGTTTCAATCGTTTCAGCAACAAGCTGTACGAACTGAAGTGTTGAAGCAAAATCAAGCATAGATGCAGGTGTTGGAACAAACACGACATCACAAGCGCTGACAACATTTAATGTACTGATGTTAAGTGAGGGAGTACCATCAACAACAATGAAATCATATTGATCGCCAACCTCAAGTAACCCTTTACGCAATTTCATAATTTGATGCTGGTATCCAATACCTGAACCGCTCATAACTTTAGGCATCATCAGATCAATAGTAAGGTTTTGCAGGCAACTTGGAATAATATCAACGTTATTCCAGTATGTGGACTGAATTGCATAATGCAAAGTAGAACTACTACCTATAGGCAAACCAGCGTCCACCAGCGAATCATCATCTTCAAGTAAATAAGGCGCTATTGTATTTTCATAATGCACATTATCATCTGGTCGCTTACCAAAGAAAAAGCTCAAAGAACCTTGGGGATCTGTATCTATAAGAAGCACTCGATAGCCTTGCATGGCAAGATACTGAGAAAATAAGTGACATGTTGTCGTTTTTTGACTACCACCTTTAAGATTGAGTACACCAACAACTGCCGCATTTGAACCTTCTGGTTTACGTGGCGCTGTAGCGAAAACAGATCTCATATGGTTTATATGATTCATTGTATATCCAGCACGTACTTTTCGAGCTGTATCATTTCTGTATTCAGGAGGGGGTAGGCGTCCATCACTTTCAGCTGCATATAAAAGCGTGTGGCTTATCCCTGCTAGCTCAGCTGCTTGAGTAGTGCCGTACCGCCTCTTCTGGATTCTCTCATCCACCAAGGCTTCTTGTAGCCAATCTTCATTATGGCGTGAACCTTGAGCTTTCTTCACGAGCGCTGGAATTTCACTCATAATTGTCTCGCCACGCCGAATAACTTTATCTATCTTTTTTAAAACTTCATTCAAATACTCTTTATGTTCAACTTGACTCATTTAACGCTCCTTGTTTCAACCACTGTTAATACTTCAAGACTATTTTAACTAAAATTCATCAAATATCAATTTAAATACCATTTTAATGAATATAAGAATGAAAACATATGATTAATGAATTTAAGAATGCGTATCAAATATTAGATTTGAGGCTTAAATTCCCGTATACGGGAACGTTTTGGTGCTATAAAAATAACTACCTCAAAACACTATGCTCTGCGATATAAAAAATGTCTTAAAAATAAAAGAGGAGGGGAGTAAACCTACTGTATAAGTGATTACTTTTTAATATCATTAAGGTGTTATTCTCACTTATCCACAGACGTAACTATTCCAGAATAAAAAATACTAAAAAAGAACGTAACTATTCCAGAATAAAAAATTTCAAGAAATATAAAGGGAATCTTTAAGTTATCCCCATTATCCACAGACGTAACCATGCTAAAGCAAACTTTCTTAGAAACGTAACTATTCCGAAAATGGACGTAACTAACCTGAAAATAGACGTAACTAACCCGAAACAAAACGTAACTATTCCGAAAATGGACGTAACTATTCCAAGGCTTAATTTTTGCTACTTGAATTTTATTTATAACATAATGAATTTATTGATATTATCTTCACTATAAGAAGTATGATGTCATATTGGCCAATAAACAAATAAACAAATAAACAAATATTTTACCGCAATTAAATCTTAAGTTTATTAATTAGCTTTAAACAAATACTTTCGAAGTTGAACACACATCAAATATTAAATAATAACAAGTTGAATTAAATTGATATTTGCACAAATCTCTATCAGTAGTTATACTTCAGCACTAATTCGTTTATATAGGCAGCAAGGGCACTGCATGGGACAATTATCAAGTGGACTTATTTTTGAAGTACCTTCAGAACGAGCTGAACAAATAACATTACTTCGTTTTCTTAAAGGATTAAAAGAAGAAGAACTGTTTTTTATAAAAGGAGTAGTAGCTCTTTGCCTTTCAGAAAGCAATAATAGAACGAGTCTAAAAACACTTACAGAATATTTTGAAAATCAAGGAAAAAAAAATTCATTTAATACACTTAAAGTTAAAGCTCGAAATCTTGCTAAACTCAACATTTTTTCAACAACATACGAACCAAGAGAAAGAAAAAGACCAGCCGCTATTTATAGACTTAATGATATAAGTAAATTACTTGATCAACCTTCATTGTCATTAGAACCAATATCATCAAAGAAAAAAGGATCCAGAAAAAAAGCAGTGTTATACGAACAAGAAACCCACTTGTTAGGAAATAAAAACTTTCCAATCACGTACAGCCGAAAGATTAATCACATTATTATGCGGCGTTGCACTAACGATGAAACTTTCCTTGGAAAAAAAATAGCAATACATTTACCTGGCTACAACGAAACAGTACAAGTCATTCAAAGAACAGCATCTGGAATTCCACCGATGGATGGATCAGAAGACCGATTACAGCAAGCACTTTTAACCATGTTTAAACAAAATCTTAAACACCAAACGCAATTGGAAGGCAAGCAATTCCTAACAACAGTTCAAAATTCATTTCTTATCGATATGAGAGAAGTTTGTCAGTCAATGCAATTAAAGCCGTCATCAGGTAACATTCAAGTTCAAGCAAAAAAGCTTTATCAATTAAGATTTAACACTTTTGAAATTCATTTTGATCCTGAAGGAATTGCAGCACAAAGCTTCAATATGCTTTGCAAAGGTGATTCAAAACTAGAATATTATCGAAACAAAGAAGAAAAAAAAACATATCAACTCTTTTCTGATAGGCTAGATCAATACTTTTTAAAATCACTTGAACCTGTAAGAGATCAAGTGATTTCTATTCACGGTGAACAAAAATCACTTCCATTTTCTGAATTTAAATCAAAAATAACTGATGAAGATTTTAAATCTGGAAAAGAGTATCTTTATGACCATACTGGACGACTCTTTAGATTCTATCGAATTAGTTTTCATGACCTCGTATTTGATGAATGTTTAGATGAAGCACTTGGTCAAATATATATACAACCACCTTCGTTACTACAAGAAGACAGAATTATTGCACGCCAACTCACTTATCTCGCACAAAGAGTATTTGGAAAAACTAGAGATAACCCTTTTGAAATCACATGGAAAGATCTTTGTACTGAACTACAGCCATGGAGAGTTGAACCAAAACCATTTTATCAAGCACTTACCAAAGTCTATAACGAAGAACTGTCTAGAATAGGGGAGCAATTCATCCCGGAAGCTGGTCAAAAAATTATGCTTCATGGCTATTTTTTTAAAACTATCTGTTCTGAAAGAATGAAACGAAAAAGAGGACAATGGCGAATAAGAATATGGAGAGATACTGCACACCCATTTACAGGCGACCAAAATAAAGCTAGAAAAAATATTAACGATTTAAAAAAGATAATTAATTAAATATAAAAAAATTTTACTAAAAATGGGTGTTGAAAATTTAATCATTATTGGGAACTGTTACTTTAAAGCCTAACTCAACACAATAAATAAATAAATATTTATACACTATTTTTCTGAAAAACTAAACATTTTTTCGAATAATCAATAGTTCCTACAGTTTTTCGAGAGCACTTTGATATCAAAATAATTTGAAGGGATGGAATCCATAAGCAGAATCTGTGACAATGCGTTTGCTAAAAAAACAAGTCACACCCTATACAGGATGGATTCTGCTCATGGAAGAACTATTAAACTCAATTTTTAACTCAATGTCCAGCGTCAATTGGCCTCATAAGAAATTTATGAAGACGATACTGGTGACACTTATGTATTTTCAAGGTCGAGCTAATTTTCTCAACCTCTCAAGATTTTGTAATTACTGCGATATTACAATTGGCCGCTGGTCTCGTAAACCTTTTCCATATTTGCAATTGAACCGTGAACTTCTACTAAGAACACAAGATTTAGATGATGATTGGATTGCAAGCATTGATGCTAGTTTTTTACCCAAAAATGGTAAAGTTACAGAGCCCTGTGTGTCAACCTACTGTCATACAACCTCTTGTATGAGTTAACATAGATTTGGGCGGTCAACCAGTAGGGACCCATAGCAATGCCAAAACCAAAATCAACACAAGTAAAACCTGACCCGAAGCTCGAGAAACGCGGGCGTCGTCAGTTCACAACTGAGTACAAACTCAAAATTCTCGCTGAAGCGGATGCCTGTAAACATGGCGATCTAGGTACGCTGCTGCGTCGAGAGCAGCTCTACAGTGCACAGCTCCAGAAGTGGCGCCGTGAGCTTCAAGAGCAAGGGCCAGAAGGTCTGAGTAAGTCTAAACCTGGACCAGCACCGAAGTACACTTCAGAAGAAAAGCGTATCCAATTTCTAGAGCGTCAAGTTCAAAGGCTTGAGAAGAAGCTCTTAGTGGCGAACGAGTGTATTTCACTCCAAAAAAAAGTTTCGAGCATACTCGATCATCTGAGCAGCGAGAACACGCAATGAACCTTGTTCTCAATGATTGTTCAAGCCATATAAGCCGTTCGAGAGCTTGCCAAGTGTTGAATTTAAACAGAAGCACGGTGCATCGCCGGTCTAATCCTGATCAACCAAAACCGGTGCGTCAAGAAATCAAGTCACAGCCTCGCGGATTGTCTGTGCTTGAACGGGAGCAGCTTTGGGCAACGATGACTTCAGACGAATTTATGGATCAGCCGCCATATGAGATCTACCATTGTTTGCTGAGTCGTGGAGAGTGCTTGGCTTCAATAAGCACAATGCATCGTTTGTTGCGAGAGAAGGCAGTAAGCGGCCTGCAATAAGTAGCTATAACAAGCTGGCATATGCAGTGTAATCAAAGTGAATTTTTGATATCAAATTATCTTCATGGTAGTGCCAGATTAATTTTCTGATTTGCTGAATCAGTGAGGCC
>Ga0209309_10002029_pt1 | contig 19095 bp, 14 predicted proteins | sample COGITO_mtgs_1204_2_FD_184807 | JGI IMG/M metagenome (GOLD analysis project Ga0209309, IMG submission 184807) | Pelagic marine microbial communities from North Sea - COGITO_mtgs_120412 (SPAdes) (version 2) | ecosystem: Environmental > Aquatic > Marine > Epipelagic ... | reverse complement strand
GTGATCCCGTGATTGTTCCCCGCGAAACCGAGTTGGAACGCGGCGAAGAAATCTTTCGCCCATTTTTCGCCTTCCTCTTTCGTGATCGTCATTTTTTCTTCTTCTTCTTCTTCTTCTCAGGAGGTGATGCGTGTTATTCCCGCGCGAGAGGAGTGTGTTCTTTTGTGAAGCGGGGAATCGATCGATCGATCAGGGGTGCAGAGAATTAGAATTATTCTCTGCTCGGTCAAGCTTAGGGTGTTAAACCCTAAACTCCAAAAGCAGCGCTACATTAGAGAGATAAAAAAAACGACACATCACAGACAAAGCACGCAAACATCATCAAGAATGTTTGCTTCTTCTCGCGCGCAAGTGGTCGTTTCGCCACCCAAGAAGGTGCGCGCTTTCATCGTCGTCGTTTCGAGTTTCGGTTTTGGTCGTCGTCTACTTCGTCGCGGGTGTCCGGTGGATGATGATGGGATTTTTCTTCTTTCCTGTTTGTTGTTCGCGTTTCGCGATTGTTTATCATCATCATCATCATCTGTCGTCGTCTGCGTGCGGGATCGAGAGAAATTATATCCTTTTTAGTTTTCGAGATTCTGTCCGTCTGTCGTCGTCGCGCGTTCGATGATGCAACAATGCGACATCGAACGCTTTTTGGTCGCCGGTTTTAGTGCTCGAGAAAGAACACCCGCCGCGCGTCTTCAACTCGTTCTTTTTAACATCATCATCATCATCGCCAAAAACTGACTCACCAAAACGTGTCTTTTCCAATCAGGTCCAATCCATCAAACGAACGAGAAAATCCTCCATCAAATGTAGTAGCGCTTCATCATCATCGACGACGACATCCGAAGAGGACAACACTGATTTTTCGCGTCGCCAAGCGGTTTTATCCACCGCCGCCGGCGCGTTTGCGTTGACCCAAAACGTCAACCCGTCCTACGCCTTGTCCGGTTTCAACGTCGTCAAAGAAACGAGAGACGGATATCAGTTCATCTACCCGGTCGGATGGCAAGAAATCTCCGTCGATGGGCAGGCGAAGGTGTTTAAAGATATTATTGAACCGTTAGAGTCTATTTCGTTAAATATTTACCCGACTGAGAGAGAATCGTTGAAGGATATTGGCACCGCGCAAGAAGTCGCGGAGACGCTGGTGAAGCAAGCGTTGTCGGCGCCGGGGGCGTTGGGGAAGTTGTTGAGCGCGAAGGAAAGAACAGATAAGGACGGTCATTTGTATTATTCGTTTGAGTTTGTTTCGAAGACGAAGAGTTACGAGAGGCACGCGTTGACGACGGTGACGATTACGCAGGGGAAGTTTTTCACGTTGACAACGGGGAGTTCGGAGAGAAGGTGGGATAAGATGAAGGAGAGACTCAACGCGGCGAACGATTCGTTTCAAGTTTACTATTAATCGTGAAGTGGGTAAGATATAACACACGCACACACACACACACACATTCGAAGAACATGACACGCGGCAGATTATTACTATACTCATTATATAATATTAAGTTTAAAACTACCTAGGTACACATATACAATAAGCTTTTCTTCAAACAATCAAAACGTCGCCTTGTCACCTTTGACGTTCATTCGACCGCGCTCAGGGGACGCTTTCACGATTTCAATGCCTAGTTTTTGCGCAAATTTATCCAAGACGAAGTTTTCTTTTTGCTCGCTGATGGAAACGACCACACCTGGAGCGCCCATGCGACCGGTGCGTCCGGCGCGGTGGACGTAATGGACTTCGTCGGTGGGTAACTCCAGGTTGAAGACGCAATCGCAATTTGGTATATCTAAACCTCTCGCCGCTAAATCGGAAACTAATAACGCGCGAACCTCACCAGACTTGAACTTTTTCAGCACTCTTTCGCGTTGTATTTTGTCCATGTCGCCGTGTAAGGAAGCTACGGGCATGCCTCGCGCGGACAATTTGCCTTCGACATCTTTCGAACGTCGTCCAAAGTTGACGAAAATGAGACATCTCTGCACGTCCATCGCGTGAACGGCTCTTCTCAACACGTCTACTTTACGATTTAGATCGGCCTGGATGAACAAATGTTGAAGGTGTGGTGGTAACGCGACCGCACCGCGATTCATCACTTGTTGCTCTTCGGCGTTGATCATGACTTGTTTCTTCATTTGCGCTTCTCTTCGAGCTTTTTCGACGATATCTTCTTCTTCTTCTTCTTCTTTTCCATCGTTAATGTTTTCTTCTTTTGTTCCTTCTTTTCCGTCGTCTTTTGTTTTATTTATATCATCATCGTCGGCTGATTCAACCGGTTTATTCATCTCGTAATCTGCCAAGACGAGTTTCAAATCAGGTGCCACGTACGCGTACGCATCCATCGTCTCTTTCTTCAGAGTAGCTGAACATATGATGGTCCTCCTCCCGCCTTTCGCGCCTTTGCCGCAGTGTTCGTTAATCCTTGCCATGTCTCGTCGAAAGTTACTCGCCAACAAATCGTCCGCCTCGTCGATGACGAGCGTGCTCACGCCGTGCGTTTTCAACACTCCCATGCGAGACATTTCTGCAATTCTTCCGGGCGTTCCAACGACAATAAACGGTCTTTTCTTCCTCAAACCTTCCTCTTGCCGCCTCGCATTTGCGCCTCCAATCAACTGTTGCGTAATATCTTTCCCGTACGGTCCTAGCACGGTTTCTATTGTTCTCACGATTTGCATCGCCAACTCTTGCGACGGCGCCACAATCATCGCTCGAACATCGTTCACGTGCCTCTTTTGATTTCGATCCATCTTCTCCATCGCCTCTTCTTCTCTCAAGATGTCGCAGAATATCGGTATCAAATACGCCAGCGTTTTACCGGACCCGGTGTGCGATTGCATCGCAATCGATGGCATAGATACACTCCACGCTTTAGCATCCTCTTCGCCCTCTCCCCCGAGCTTCCTCAAATCAATCAATTCTGGCAAAGCCGCTAATTGCGCCACCGACGGCTTCTCGATGCCCGCGTTGCGCAGTAAATCTACGATTTGCTTCGGGACGCCCAAATCTGCAAACGACGACGTTTGCTTTTGTTGTTGTTGTTGCTGCTGCTGTTCGGAGGATACGCTCGCAGAATAATACCGCTTTTGTGGCAGCCGCCGGTACAATTTCTGTTGTAATTGCGCTCTTGTGTTTCCCGAAAAAGCAGACGAGGACGACGACGTAAACGAACAGCTCGTCGCCGAAGAAGAAGCGCATCGTTGGAATGGCATCGCTGCTATCCTCGTCGTCGTCGTCGTCGTCGTGAGTGCTACGGTTCTTCGTAGTCTCTGAATTAGAGTTATAATGGTTGTGAAAGCGAGAGAAAAAAGAATTCGATGATTTGCTTTTTTTTCTGAGGACATCCTGTGTTGTGCTTTGTGATAAAAATAGTAGTGTGTCGGGAGCTTTTGACTTCTCGCTATTTATATATCTGTGCATCTATTGCGTGCGTGACTGCATGCGTGTTTTTTTTCTCTCTCTCTCCCTTCTCTCTCTCTCTCTCTCTCTATAGTCTATCTATTTCTTCTCAGTCGCTGTTCTCTTCCTCGGAATCTCGTTGCTGATTCTCGACCAATTCGGCGAATTCAGCGTATTGTTCATCCGTCGGCTCAGGAGAACCTTTTTCTCGCAAGTAGTTTACGCACTCGTGGTACTCTTTGTAACGAGCGGAAGCGATGTCTACCCAGTCGTTAAGAGGCACTTTCGCCTCTTCGACTAAGTATTCGAGGCAATCGAGGCGGCCATACCATGCAGCGTTTCCCACGCATTCGCCCTTTCTCTCATCAGATATCTTTCTTTCTTCGACGAAATATTTCAAGATGTCCATGTGACCATGGTATGCTGCCTGATGTGCCGCTTTTTTTTCCGTCTCTCGCGAAAGGTTCATTTTGTCGAAAAGAAACCGAAGACAGTCGAGGTTTCCTCCTTTAGCAGCTAGTTTACACGCCTGTTCTTCATCACACGGGCACTCGTTAGAGAAGCAGTACTTCAACATCTCGAGATTACCTATAGCTGCTGCCACTTTAATCGTCTGTTCATCCCACTCGCAATGTTTCACTTCTCTCGCCCACTTGAGAAACTCGAGTTTGTTCGTTTCAGCAACTTGAGAGCAAAACCAGGCTTGATCTGTCACTCTTCCGCTTTTATTTTTCTCTCCCCAGGGAAAGTGATTCCACGCCCATTCCAACGTCGAAATGGATGAACATTCCCAAACAGGAATTCTTAATTCCGATAGGTTTACCCCGGCATACTTAAGCACACCCAGACTCTCTGTATTCACCAGTGAAAAGAAACACCGATCCGTCTCGTTCAATTTCGGAAGCACGTGCGATACAAACACATCCTTGTGATGCACCACCAATCCCGTCCATATCGGTCCATATATATTGGTCGGTCCAAGCTTCAACCGCTCCATATCCGCCGCAGCTTCCTTCGCGGCCTCTTCTTTCTCCTTCTTCTTCTTCCTCTTCCGCGCGCCGGATATCTTTTTCCCTCCCATTATTCTTCTTCTTCTTCTTCTTCTTAAGTCGGCGTTCTTTTTCGAAGAAATATCGATCTCTGTCGTGTTCAATTTCGGAAGCGCGCGCGAGACGAACGCATCCTTGTGACGCATCCTCGGAAAAGACACGAACGTAAAAAAAGCGAGAAAAAACTCCACACAACCAAACACCGAACGCTCTCGAAACGACGACGACGACTCAAAGCGAAGAGCATCGCACCACTGAGAACGCAAAAGAGAGAGAGGCGCGCAGAACAAAAGATCTTTTAAACAGAGTTCAAAAATCGGGTGGTGGTGGTAGCGCAAAAGCGACGAGAGAAAGCGTGACGTAGGGGATTTGTTCTTCGTGTTCTCCGTTTGAATTCGAAACGAACGGAGGAGCGAAATGGACCGATTGCGTCGAAAAGTGTTCGCGAAAGCAAGCAGTAGTTCTGGACCGATTTTGATCGATTTGAAGAAAAACATACCACCCGGAGGTGACCCGTTGCTCTCGGGTTGGGTGTTAAACGTCACGTCTCTGGTAGAACGAGTTCCGTTTTCGCAATACGCGCCGAAAACGAAAGAGCAGGTGTGGCAAATTCTCGTGTCGATTCTCGTCTTGGTGATTAGCGGGAGGTGGTTTCTCGCGCAGTTCGCGCAGCACAGAAGAGAGCGAGAAGGGTGGTGGCATTTCCTGAAGAAATCGAGGCACGTGCGGTTGATATTACCTCCCGAGTGCGTGACGGAAGCGCCGATGCGGAGCCCGCTGAAACGGGTGACGAGGAAGATTAAAAAGTACATAAAGAAGAAAGGAAAGAAAAGCGGGAAGAACGGCGGGATGAGTAACGGAGGTATTCAGCAGTATTTTATGGACGACCAGGACGCGTATTCGCCGATTTTAAGCGTAGACGTGGACTTGTTGCCGGAAGACGCGATGCCGTTGCTGGTGTTTGTGAATTCGCGGTCTGGAGGACAGACGGGGAGGCATCTGTTAGAAGCGATGCGACAGAACTTGAACCCGCTGCAAGTGGTAGATTTGCACAAGACTGGTCCCGCGCCAGCGTTGAAATTATTCGCGAGCGTACCGAACGTGAGGATTTTAGTGTGCGGCGGAGACGGGACGGTCGGGTGGATTTTGCAAGCTTTGGATGATTTGGCGCAAGAGGATTTAGACGCGAAAATGGCGCACGCGAGCGATGCCGTGATGAACGCCTCGGGAGGCAGTAACCACAGTAGCATGAATGGAAACACCGACGCGTCTGCTTCAAATACTAATAACAACAACAACAACAATAATAATAATAGTTTAGGCGGTGGAGGAGGAGGATTATCGACCGCGTTTAGAAAACCGCCGGTTGCGATTTTGCCGTTGGGTACCGGGAACGATTTAGCGAGAGTGTTAGGTTGGGGTGGTGGGTTTGGTTTCCAGGAAATCATCTCGGAGATTTTGTTGCAAGTGATGGAAGCGCACCCGACGTTGTTGGACCGATGGACGGCGACTTTGACGCCCTTACCGAAGAAGGAGCTTTCCAATCCGCAAACGCCGAAAAACGTGAGCGGAACGACGACTCCGGGAGGAGGCGGAAAGAGCGACGGAGAAAAGAGCGGCGGCGACAAAACTCCCGGATCACCGACGACGCCGAGGTTTGGGTCCATGGGAGGATTATCGACTGGAGACAATAAGGACGGCAAAACCAAAACATCTCTCCCGCCAAACTCCCCGCAAGTCCCGAAATCCATCGACGAACACGCGTCGGATGGCAAATCCACCGGTTCTCTCGTCATGGGCCCGAACGGCCAATCCGAGATTGTCTTCCAAAATTACCTCGGTATCGGCGTGGACGCGCAAGCCGCCTTACGGTTCCACCAAACTCGAAATTCCAAACCCAACCTTTTCTTCAGTCAAGCGACGAACAAAATCCTCTACGGCGTCTTTGGAGCGAAAGATTTCCTGGAACATTCCATGGCTGGTTTGCACCGCGATTGCTTAATCTATGCCGACGGTGTTCTCCAAGATATCCCGCAAGAAGCCGAAGGTATTGTCCTCCTGAACATTAACTCCTTCGCCGGCGGCGTACGCATGTGGGAAAAAGATGGCGATTTTGGCGCCTCCTCCATGCAAGACGGCTTGATCGACATCGTCACCGTCCACGGCGCGTTACACTTGGGTCAACTCAACTGGGGCGTGGACAAACCCGTCCGCATTTGTCAAGCGAGAGAAGTTCGCATCGAGTGTCTGCGAAAACTCCCCATGCACATCGACGGCGAACCGTGGGAACAACCCGCTTGCCAAATGGACATTCGCTTAAAAAACAAATCCACCATGCTCCGCCGAACGGTCGACAGTCGAGGCGCGTCCATCCTACAAATGCACGACGCCTTAGAGTGGGCAAATTCAAACGCCATCATCTCCCCGGACCAAAAAGAAATGATCATGAGTGAAGTCCACCGTCGCGCGGAGCGAGAAGACGACGACCACCGTCGCCAGCGCGAAAAAGAGAAGCGCGAAAAAGGCAGCTACAACAATTTAATGGGCCTCGCCACGGGAAGACGACACCGCAACGCTCGCGAAAAAAGACGAGGGTCCATGATGTGGGGCAGTCGAGACGCTTTAGCGTATTAGTTTTTAGAGAGAAAGAGAGAGAGAGATGCACATTCGATACTTTTGTTGTAACGCATATACTAAATACTCCTTTATAAGTATCAAACGATTCAGACGACGACGCTTCGTTTCCTCAAAGAAAAAGAGCAAAGCTAAAAAAAATGGCAAAGCTGGGCGAAGAGGACCCGCGATGGATCGTGTCCGACCGCCCTGATGGCACCAACATCAACGGTTGGCACTGGGAAGAGACGAATAAGATGACTTTTTGCAAAGACTATTTCGAATCGCAGTTGAATACTGAACAGAACGTGTCGTTCGGGGAGAAATGGTTTCGATTGGTTTCGGAAACGTTCGGGAACAAATCGAATGTCGTCGTCCGAAAGTTCTCGATCTCGAACGCATCCGTCGAGGGCGAGTGTTCAGTCTCGACGAGGAAAAAAGGGAAAAAGTTTGGCGTGTTCGATTTGAAAGTGACGATGCAGTACGAGGTGGAGGTGGAGTGCATGGTGAAGACGAAGAAGAAGAAGAAAAAAGAAGAGGAAAACGTGGACGGATTAGACGGAGAAGAGGAGGAAGAGGAAAAAGAAGAAGAGGAAACGAAAGCGTGCGCGGTGAAGGGCGAGATTTCGTTGAAGGAGTTTTCCAGCTTGAACGAAGCGGAGGAGTACGAGTGGACGACGAAGACGACTGGTGGCGAGGAAGAGGCGAAGGCGATCGTGAAGACGTGGTTCACGAGGCCGGTGTTAGAGAAGATGTTTGCGGAAACGCTGGAGACGTTTGTGGAGAAAATGAACGAGTTTTGCGCGGAGTGATTTCGCGAGGATTGACGAGAGGAAAGGGTGGGCATCATTTAAGGGGAAACTCACACATAGCGAATATAGCAACTACGACTACTACAGCCACCACCACCACCGCCATCACCACGCGCGTAAGAGCACTTACGTAAAACAGACAGGAATAAAACAGACAGGAATATCGGTTTTCAATGAATAAAAAATATCTATTTCTAAAACTATCTTATCAAGCGAACGTGCCGTTCGTCCTCGGAGAGTTCGAACACGTCCGCGTGGTCTACAAAGAATTCTTGGTAGGATTCACCCATCGTCAAAGGTTTTTTGCACAACTTGAATAAACTCGGTTCGGATTTCGAGCGTAAACTAATCCAGGTGTTCTCGTAATTGTCTTCGTGTTGGAACCGTTCGGAGAGGAATTTCGTGACTTGTTCGAAATAGCGCTCGCGAGCGTTTTTGAATCCGGCTCCATCGAACCCGATTTCTCTTCGGAGCGGTTCGTGAAAGTTTGGAGAAGAAGAGGTTGGTAACGGTTTCGGACCACTTCTTCCCATGATGCCACCTCGAGTGAAGCTTCCGGGAGAAGTACCTAAACTTCTCGGTGAGCTGCCTAAAAATGTGCCTTCTCGCACTCGAGGCGAAACAGACGCCGCGTGTTTACTACTCGTGGACGCGGGAGATTGAGCGTACGCATAGAACGCCACCGGCGGAGAATCCGCTCCTGCATTAATCACTTCCCCGGTTTTAAAATGGAAAGCGGGTGAAAATGCGCTCGTATCGTTCACGTCGAATTTATCTCGCAGTCTATCAATCTCCTCTTCAAATTCTTGCGAAACGCGATGCGCGTTTGGCGCTCGCGGCGGTTTTTCCGTGCTCGATGCCAAATCAATCGCGCTAAATGCCGATGATAATCCACCACGTCGCGGTGACGATATCGATGATGGTCTGCGAAACTCATCCATCGACCTTCGCCTCGCGCATTCGTCCTCCAAATCCTCCTCGCCAACGTCGTTTGTCGCGTCGTCTGCGTTGGCGAAAACGCCGCCGCTCGACATCAACCCCCCTAACTTTGGCGTCCCAATCTCCAAATCCTCCTTAGAGCTGAAGCCTCTGGGAAACGTCACGCTCGGTTCTCTTCTCAGCGCGGAAAGTTGGTCGCCGTGACCATCCTCGTTTTCCTCGCCGCCGTCGACGCTGCTTTCGTCCTCGCTCAACTCGAACGACCGCCCTTCCATCTCGCCGACTGACGATCACAACCACTTGCTCCCGTCTTTTTCCTCCTTATTTTCCTCCTCTTTCTCGTCGTTCGCCTCCTCAGAATGATGCTCTTTGCTGCGATGCTGTTGATGATGCTCAGGTTGCAACTCTTTTAGTCTCGCGCTAATCTCCAAAATCTTCGATTGGTACTCCGGTACCAACTTTTTGTTTTCTTTTATCGCGCTTCTGTATGTTGCCAAATCTTCCTCCGAAACAACGCCTTCTTCCCCTTCGTCGTTTCGTCGTAAACTTTCTCTCTCTAAATATCGATTGCTTTCCTCTAACTTTTCCACCGCGTTGGTGAAGCGATCGCGTGCAATCTCCAGAAGTTCCACCGAGTCTTGCTCGAGTATTTCTTTCGATGATGAAATTCTCGAATTCTGCATCTATGTGTGCACTCGCAGTGCGCGCGCGTGTTCTTCTTCCGCGTGTATCTTTCTCTTTCCTCTCTCTCTCTCTTTACTAAAATCTTTCTCTTTAAACCCCAAAAAAGCAAAACTTTTCTACACCACGACGAGGAAACCGTGAGAGAGAGAGACAAAAGTGTCTCGGACGTGTTGCGAATTTATGCCGCAAAACTCCCCAGAACGAAACCTTCTCTCGAAGCGCGCAAAGGGAATCGACAGACACGCAGACAGAGACGAGCGCGTCTTCTGGAAGTCTCACAACGCGGTCCAAAACAACTTTACACAGTAGTAAAATGGAATCCTTACCTCAAACGGCACCGACGATCACGATCAGAGAACTCATCGAACGCATATGCCAAACCTCCCATCGCGAATTCGAACTGGTACTCGACGCGTTATCGAGGAACGACGGGAAATCGATCGCACCGATCGAAAAGAAACGAGCGCTCGTGCATCACTTAAACGCGCTGAAGCAACGCCTCGTACGCGCGCACGCCTTAATAGCCTGGGCACCGAAGAACGCGAAAGCGACGCTGGTGGCGGAGAACGCGTGCAACGCGTTAGACGAGCACGTGGAACAGTTTCGAACCGCAGCGGATGCGTTGCACGGAATGCACCAGAGGTTGCTCTGGGCGCGAGCGCCGATGTTTGACGTTTCGGCGAGTTTTGACGTTTTGTGCAGAGGCGGGTTTGATTGTTTAGATCGCGTGGAAGGGATACGGAAAGTCGCGACGATGCAGAAGTGGAAGGAGGAACGCGAAAAGGAGATTATGATGAAGAAGACAAAGAAAGGCGAAAATACGAGCGGGGACGGCGGCGCGGAGGAGAAAGAAGAAGAGAAGAAGAAGGAAGAAGAAGACAAAGAAGAGGAAATAGATTTAGCGAGGAGGAAAACGTTGGATGCGAAACACGCGTTGATTGTGGAGAAACACGCGTTGAAGAGGTTTCCTTCCATGGAAGGAGACGAGGACGGCAAGATGAAGTTTACCATTTTCGACGTCGTCTCGGGAGAGGTGCGGTGCGGGGTAGAGAACATGTACGAGATGACGCTAGTTTTAGACGACGCGCCGACGGAGAAAGAAGTTCTGTGGACGTGTACTGGAGTGGAAATTTTGTGCGGTGAGGAATCGATGATGGTGAGTGACGACGATGGAAAGAGGAAACGCATTAGCTATCAAGCGACGAAGGAGGAAATTCAAAGTTTGACGTTCAACGCCACCATGCGCGCAAAAGGCGACGGGACGGAACAACATCCAGCGAGAGGGATACTTGGCGCGCACGAAGCTATGATGGACGCGGTGACGCGGCTGGTTTGCGCAAAAACGCTCGCGCAAGCGGGTATGTTGAGAGATTTAGCAGAGGCGAAGAGCGATAAAAGCGACGAAAGCGGCAGCAGTAGCGCAATCGAGTGGACAAAAAGGGGCAAAGTGGTCGCAGAAATCGTGAAACATAAAGGCGACGTGACAGGTTGCGCGATAACGCTTTGGAACGCGAGGAAACGGTTGGACGTGAAGTTTGAAGTCGATAAGCGCAAAATCACAGCTTCCGTCGTCAGCGTTCAAAAAGAAAAAGAAAAGGAAAATAAGAAGGACGAATCGGCGGAGAAGGCGACGCTACCATCCGCGGCACTCAAGACATTCGAAGATACGAGAGAACCGATTGATTTTGACAACGGTACGATTTCACTCCTCAATGCTCTCGATCTCGCGAGCAAAACCGCGACAGTTTCGACGTTAACATCCATCAGAGACTTTTTAGTCAACTCCAAACAGAAAGAGACGTCAACGCCAAAGAAGAGTCCTCAAAAGAAGAAAAAAGCGACACCACCGGCGGCGTCGAAGAAACGCAAAGCGACGGCGATTGAAGAAGAAGAAGAAGAAGAAGAAGAAGAGAGAGAAAAAGATTTTTTCAATTCTTTGGGCGGCGTTACGTTTTCTGAAGTCGATGATGCGACTTTGACATTTTCCATCGTCTTTGATCGAGACGAGGTGGACAAGAACAGCAAAGAACTAGCGTCTGTTTCTGCGGTGGTTTCGGTAAACAAGTACAAGGGTATCGTCCAGTGCGAGTTTCAAGCCTATCCAGATTCCATCATCGACCGAGACGACGTCGACGATATCATCTGTTACGGTTCGTTTAAGCACGAACTCGCAAAGCGCTTGGAATCCGCGAGCGAATCCAACGACCCGCAAAATGTCGGTTTGGTCTTTCTTGAGCTAATTCCGGAGATGCGCAAGATTGCAAAGATGTTTATCGTTCGAAAATATCTCGAACCGTCCCTGAGCGCGTTGTTCGCGCCTTATTCCATCGAGAATCTGAAGGAAATTTTGAAAACGACTCGACGCGTTGCGGGCGCGAACGTCGCTGCGGTTATTAAAGCCGACGACGATGAACACCTTCTGGAAAAGGACGGCACTTTCGTGTGCGTTTGGGAAGACGGTGCGACGATGAGCGTCAAATGCGCAAAGAGACGATCGACGCTCGAGCGATGGCGCGTCGATTCGTGTTCAGAGATTACTCGAAACGGCGAAACTCTCGGCGGCGGTGGTGGTGGTGGTGGTGTCAAGCGCGCCAAAACGACGAAAGGAAAGACGAAAACGACTCCTTCTTCATCGGAAGGACCATTCGAAGGCGCGGCGACGATTTCGATCGAATCGCTCTCGAAAATAGCCGCAGATGCTGTCAAGCGCGCGTTGAAATAAAATAAAATACACATTTCCGCGCTCTTTAAAATCTACTAAAAGTGTACTTCAAAAATCAGTTATTAAACGTAAACTGAATCCCGCCGTCGGAACTCATCATCTCCTTCTTCGATTCTCCTCCTCCTTCCCCGTTGCTGTTTTCGCTCGGTTTTGGTTTCTTGCCGTACGAGCGTTCCTCGGCGGTCATCTCGCCCTCTCGCGTGCAGAGTTCCGGTTCAACGCACTCGCACTCCGCCCCCGTGACTAGTTTCACCCGCATCTCGTACCCTGGTCCGCACGCGCCTCCGGATTCTTTGAAGAGCGATTCCGCGGACATGCTCCCTCCCCCTGCCTTTGCGTTTTCAGCTTCCATCTGTTTCATCATCTCCTCGTACGCGTTGTTGTTGCCTTTTTTGTTCAACCCTGCGTGGGCTACACCCAAACGTGACGATGAAGATAATGACGATGGTTCGACGAAAGCGAACGGCCCGGAAACGGCGAGAAGCACAGAGAGCGACGCTGAAATCGTCGCCATCCGTGCGCATCTCCTCGTCTCTTCGTCGAAATCACGCGCGTCGTCGTTCCTTTTGTTTTCGGAAAGGGAAAAACGCTTCTCGGACGATGATGATGATTGTAACGACTTTGCGGATGAACAGGTCGACTTTGCCCGTCGTAAAAAAAGTGCTCTCGTTCGCGACGACGACGACGACGACGCTCTCGTTGTTCGCGATTTGGAGCTCGCGTTATCACACATCGCGTTTTGCCTCGTCGTCGTCATCATTTTCGGTGTTGTCATCGTCGTCGTCATCATTCCGCTCCTCTCGTAGTAGAGCGTTCTGTTCTCTCTCGTATTTAGTGAGGGGATTTGGAGTGAAAAAAAGTGGATAAAATCTCTCTTCTTTTGGGGCAAAAGCGAAGGAAAAAAGAGCTGCACTTTCTCACACGAACAGAGACGTATTACTCTTTTCTACTATTACTCTTTCTTTTCATTCGTGCGCGTCGACAAGACCAGAAAACCGATAGATAGTGCAGGCGCATTTTGTCTCATGTCCTCCTCTGCTCTGGCGTCCTCTTCCTCCTCGGTGTTCGTCTCTGAGTGCGGCAGGACAAAAACAAATCGTGGGAAGAGGATGCAGCGGAAACAATCTTGGAAAAAAAACGATCTCGTGCGCGTGAAGCAGCGGGGGAAGAAGAACACGACGACGACGACGATTCAGACGACGGAAACGAAAGCGGAAGCGACAAAAACGATGCGAGAACAACGGCGAAAAGACGAGCGACGGAGAGAACGGAGCAAAGATTTCAACCTCTCGCCTTCGCACTCTGCGTCGGAACGGAAAAACTGGTTCCCAGTCGCGTTTAGCAAAAACGTCAAGTTTAATCAGATGATCCCTTTTGATTTGTTCAACGTGCCGTGGGTTTTATTTCGAACGAAAGAAGGCGAAATTGGATGCGTGAAAGACGAATGCGCGCACAGAGCGTGTCCGCTCTCGCTCGGGGTGCAAGTGGAAGAGGGGCACATTCAGTGCGCGTACCACGGGTGGGAGTTTACCACGAGAGGGGAGTGCGTGAAGATGCCGTCGTGTAAGACGGTGTTGAAAGGCGTGTACGTGGACGCGTTGAAGACGGTCGAGCACGACGGGATGGTGTTTGTTTGGGCCGGGGATGAGGGGGAGGAAGTGCCGGATGAAAAGGATCCCAGGCATCCGACGAACTTGTACGTCGGGGAGAAGAGTTTACGAGCGCCGGGTGGAGGGAGCGTGAACGGGACGCCGTTTTTAACGTGCGCGGAGATTGAGTTGGAGTTTGAAAACGAGTGCGACGTGCTGACCGAACGATTGTTTACGTTGACGCAACGGGCGGTGAATAAAGCGAAATTGGTCGAGGAAAAGACGGGGAGTTTGGAGAAGATTTTTGATTTGGTGGACGTGAGCGCGCAAGTCGCCAAGGCTTTGCGATGGGGGTGGCGGCCGGTACCGAACGAGATTAAATTTGTTCCGAGTAGCGCGTTGGTCAGTTCAATTGATATTCAGAGGATGTATGGGGACTCTATTCCGAGACGAGTGCATCAAGTGCACGTGTGTTTACCGTCTAGACCGGGTAAGACGCGAGTTTTGTTTCGAATGGCGTTGGATTTTTTACCCGAATCCGCGATGGTGGCCGATAAGGTTTGGGAGAACTTAGCGAGGCAAATTTTGAAGGAGGAGTTGAACGACGTCGAGGAGTGCGAGATTGACGGGGAGTGTCCGCTGATGAGCGTGGACGAGGAAGAGGCGATGGGGGATTATTTAAGTTACCGCTCCTCTCTGAAGAATAATAATAGTTCAAGTAGTAGTAGGTCATCTAGTAGCGGCGGTAAGGAAGAAGAAGAAAAAGAAGAAGAGGCGCAGTAGAGAGAATTTCAGAGAGAGAGGACGATGATTATGGTTATTTATAATAATAATATGTATTGCGCAGCTACCATGGTACACGTATAACTAAGTATGTTCTTCTAGTGAGGATGATTCACATTATCGCAGCGAGAGACTCGCGCTCGCGACTTTGTTCTTCTTCTTTAACTTCTTCGTCGTCTTCTCCGTCGTCGTTCCCTCGTCGCTCTTCCTCTTGACAAACTTCATAAACTCATACGTCACCCATAACTTCCCACCAAACGTGATTGGTTTAATAAACGCTCTCAGCGTCAAACTCTCCGCTAACGCAACCGTCAGACGCGTCGGATCGGTTTTCGCTAACATCGGTATTCTTTCCACCGCTCGGCGCGCCGGTTTCGAAGACGTTTCCAGCATTTTCAGGAACACCGGTTGGACGTTGTTTTTAATCACGTGCACGTTTGCAAACGGTTGGCAGAGCGTTTTTGACGGTTGAATGCCGTACGCGGCGACCCACGTGGACGCGGCGAACGCGATGGAGAAGATTTCGTGGAACCTGTTTTTACGTAAATTGTTGTTTTACGTTGTTTTATCCGCGTCGAAGCAGCGCACGTTAAAGAAGAGAGAAATGGTATCAGAGCGCGTCAACATCATCATCATCATCATCCGATGATGGAATATATTTCAGAAGAAGAAGAAGACAACAAAGAGAACAAAGAAGAAAACAAAGAAAGCACGCACGCGAACGCCAGCGGGATATCTCTCGCGGTCAGGCCTTTGTCGAGAAAGTATTCCTTGATCCTTCCCATTCTTCTTCGTTTCTTCAGGAGTCGTGAGAGAGGTAGTCGCAGGGAGTAGAGATATCTTTTCGTGGTGTCTGTCTTTTTTCTCGTTTTTTTTTTACTCGCTTTAAACTTTAGGGTGTTCAACCCTAGCCTTTTTGACGAGACCAATTTCCGCAAATTTACGACGAACACTTATTTGCGCGCGCAAGAAAGCGCTCTTTACTTTTTTATACGCGCGCAAAAAGAGAACAAAAGTCTCTCAGACGGAGAAAGAAGAGGACAGACAGAGAGCGAAAAGTGACTTTTTCTGTTTCGTGAAAAGAGTGCGATTGTTTTGGTCTCTGAGAGTTGTTTCTGTGAATTATATAGCACACATCAAATCACAAAAGCCGCGGCGAAGAGATACGAGGATGGAGGACCACGAATCCGCGACGTTAATGACTGCAAACGACGACGAACGCGTCGCGCTGCTTCTCAAAAGCGGCAGTAAAAGAATGATGACACCCGTATCGTCATCATTCACACAAAAAAGAACCGCCGCTCCAACGATGAAAGCGGTATCGATCGCGTGCTTCGTCTGTTTCTGCGCATTCGCATTCGTGAGTCGTAATCACCCTTTGAAGACGTATTTGGAAAATCGACTCATCGTGCAAACGCTCGGGGTGAAACCAAGCGACGTGGCGTCGTCGTCATCGTGCGAAGATATCGTGGAACGAGAGACACAAGCGATGACGTTTTACGCGACGGATTTATTCGGGTGGTCGCCGTTCGTGGAGACGAGATTGGACGCGTCGTACAAGAGGCGAAGTTTGAAATACTCTTTGAGTAGGAGCTCGGCGAGCGCGGCGGAGAGCTCGGAGCCGTCTGAAAAGGAAGAAGAAGAAGAAGAAGAAGAAGACGAAATGGTGGCAATCGCGAGTCCGACGGAAATTGAGAACGAGGTTGGTGGGACGGACACGTCGGAAGACGAGAGAGGGGAGAGGCAGCAGCAACAGTTGGTCGTCGCCGGGAGCGAAGAAGAAGAAGAGGTAGAAGGAGAAGAGGCTGCGACGACGACAGCGACGACGACTGACGAAGATAATAACGATGCACCCGATGACGATGAATCAACCGCAAAGACGACGAGTGAAAACGAAGAAGACGGAGAAAGCTCCGTGGGAAGAAAAGAAGTGCGAGAATACGAAAACGAAGACGAAGAGAGCACCGAAAAAGCCGCCGCGGAGAAGTTGGCAAACGCGAAAGAGCTGCTCTTTGTTCCTCCAGACAAGACGCCGTACAGGTATGCGTTTATCGATTGGTTAAAGCCGGCGTTACAGGACGATCCGCGGATTGCGAATCACATCAATGATGCCGATATGGTGTTGTTTACGGATTCATTCGCGGATGCGAATCCGTACATGGCGAAGTTTTTACACGAAAACGACGTCGAGGACGAAGAATCGCGAGCGAAATGGTGGTCGGAGCAAAAAGACAACTCGAAAGTGTTGGCGCAAAACTTGTTCTCGAGAATGTCCAAGGAAAAAGATCAAGCGAGCAGAGCGGTTGCATTTTCGAACTTTTTGTTCCCGTCTGAGCGTTTTATTTTGCGTGAAAAAGACGAGATTGGAGTGCCGGAATACGCGCAGGTCGGCAGCGACGCCGTGGTGGGCGATAACAAGAAGAATTCGAACGTCTTCATAGCTGTAACGGATGTTTCGCCGGCGCATATTTGGGAAAAAGCGTACAAGACGAACGGTATTGCCATGCTCGTGCCTTTTACCGCGAATTCGGACATTGCTCGAGCATCGCTGAAGTTGAAAAATAACTTTTTCTACGAGCGCGAACGACCGGAAATGTTTTACACCGGCGACTTGGAGTTTCTTCACGACACCATGCAAGCGCCGATGAAAAACTTAATCAGCGCAGAAGGTCAGAACATCCACTTGGGTAAATCGAAATCGTTGAACTCCGATAACGACGTCAAAGATTACGCCGAAGGCTCCTTGCGTTCGTCGTTTTGCTGGATTCCGAGATCGTACGATAAGGCGCGATTTGAGACGTCGACGAGAGTCATCGACTCGATTGCAGCCGGATGCATCCCAGTCGTTGTCGTTGATTCGATCGCGGAGTCTCTCCCATTTAAGTGGGCGGTGGATTATAAATCTTTCATGTTGCAAGTGCCGGAAAAAATCTTCGTGGAGAACCCGTTGGAAGTCGCGGAGGCGGTTTCTAAAATTTCATCCAACGCGTTGCAAGCGATGCGCTCGAAAATGTTGAACGCGAGAGCGAAACTCGTCTGGAACGACCGAAACGATGCCGGGGATGCGTGCGATAAAGATACGGGTCGATGCTCGTTAGCGCCGAAATTATTTTTGGACGAGATATTGTATCGCGTGAAGCAAAATAACGCGGAGATTCAATCCGCCATGTGCGACAGACGCACGGACGGAGATGGGAGCTCAGATTGGGTCGATGGCGGCGTGTGGACTGGCGAGAAACTCTGTGCACCGTGGTTGGCAAAGACTGGATTGTGCAAAGCCTCAAAGAAAGATTCAGAACGCGAAGAGAGAGAAGAGAGTGCGTCATCGAAGGAGGAGGACGGGGGAGAAACAGCCGCGGAGAAGGCCGTTGACGCCACCACCAATGAAGAAACAGACGAAAAAGCTCCGGAATCTGGAGGAGAAGAACAGGTTGACGAAAAAGAAGAAAAAGAAGGAGAAGAAGAAGCTGGGTCCAGCAACAGTTTTGACATCAACGAAGAACTCGAAGCGGCGATTTCGGGGAAGTCTCGAGCGGAAAAAATGGAAGAAATCGAAGCGGAACAAAAGGCCGCCTCGGAAAAGGAGAACCTCAAGAAGGCGCGGAAAGAATCCGAACGCAAACAAATCGAGGAAGCATTGAAACGCCAAGAGGACGGAAACTACGAGTTGGAGGAGGAAAAGTCAATCAAAAAAGAAGATTTGAAGGAAGAAATCGAGGAACAACCTGAAACGGCGGAGGAAAAGATGGACACGAGCGCTATGGAGAGCAGCATCGAGGATGAAATCGCGGCGACGGTACAACCAGAAGCTAAGATTAGTACGCCTTCGAACGACTCAATCGCGAGTGAGGGAGAAGAAGAAGAAGCCGGTTCTGATGTAAAAAAGGAGAGCGACGACGAGCAGGAAGCGAGAGAAGAAGAGGAACGCAACACGAGCGCGATGGAAAGCGAGATGGAAAGCAACATCGAGGACGAAATTGCCGCGACGGTACAACCATCCGCCGTAATCACCAGTGCTGCTGCCGAAGAAAGTAGCGAAGAAGAAAAAGAAACAGGAGGTGAAGAAGAACAACAGAAGGAGAAAACGCCCGAGGAAGAAGCGCAAGATCTCGCCGAGGACTTCGCCTCCGCCTCCGATTCCGGCCAAGACTCCAAATCCTTCGGCGAAGACTTGTACAACAAACTCATGGGCGGCAACTCCATCAAGAGTGCCACCACCGACGATAGCACAACGTCATCATCACCAACATCTAGCGCCTCAACGGAAGACAACACCGGCATCGATTTAGACCAGTTCGAGACTTCGTCCAAAAAAGCCTCGGACGTCGAGGACGGAGACCCCGACGGCGACGACGCTTCGCGCGACGACGCCGACGACGGCTGGTCCAGCTCTTTGGACAACGAATCCTACTAAAACGTAATACTACGAATACTACTACTAACACTACTACTAATAAACGCCGCATTTATATGTAGTAAAAGGCGTGTCCGCGTTGTGCTCTCGTATATATTCTTC
>Ga0209309_10002027_pt1 | contig 19104 bp, 17 predicted proteins | sample COGITO_mtgs_1204_2_FD_184807 | JGI IMG/M metagenome (GOLD analysis project Ga0209309, IMG submission 184807) | Pelagic marine microbial communities from North Sea - COGITO_mtgs_120412 (SPAdes) (version 2) | ecosystem: Environmental > Aquatic > Marine > Epipelagic ... | reverse complement strand
GATGCCTGCAAAATTCCACCGGGGTTGTTACGCAGATCCAGCACCATGCCTTTGATGGGCTGATCGATGGCTTCGTTTTCTGCATACAATTGCTCTATCTCTTCTTCGAGTTCGGTGCCGGTGTTGACTCTAAACTGCGAGATGCGCAGGTGGACATAGCCAGGGGCGATGATTCGGCTGCGCACACTGCTAAGGGCTATCACTTCGCGGGTGATGGTAAGGTCGAAGGGTTCTTGTCCTTCTCTGGCAACGGTGACAGTGACATCGGTGCCGGGTGCGCCACGCATCATCTGCGCTGCTTCTTCGGGCAACATCTCTCTTAGAGGTTTATTGTTTATCTGAATAATGAGGTCGCCTGCCTTGATGCCGGCTCGATCGGCGGGTGAGTCATCGATGGGGCTGATTACGCGAATGTAGCCATTCTCTCTGCCTACTTCGACGCCGAGCCCACCGAACTCGCCGGTGGTTGTCTCTTCGAGTAGATCGAATTCATCGCCGGCCATATAGGCGGAGTGTGGGTCCAGCCCCGCGAGCATGCCGCGTATGGCGTTCTCCAGCAGTGTCTGGTCGTCAATCTCTTCCACATAGGACATGCGTATTCTATCCAGGGCCTCGGTGAACATTCTGACTTCGTTTAGGGGTAGCGGAAGAACCTGTTGCTGTGCCTGTTGTTGTTGCTGTGTTTGAGCACTCGCTGATGTCGAAAGAGCCAAGCCCAGAAAGATCGACAGGGAAAGACTCGCGGCTGTAGAGCCAGAAAATAGCTGCCTTGCCGAGAAACGTGAAAAGGTGGATGGAGTAAAAGTCATGGCTAATTCCTGATAATTCTCTACTTGCCCGAAACGGAAGAGTGGGCTGTCTAGACTTGTTTATACGACGATTCCTAGTGTTTCAGTTTATGTCTTAATACGCAAATTGGATGGGAGAGCCTCGGGCGTTTATCTGGGGGGCTAGATAAGGCTCTATCAAAGGGGCTTTCTAGGATCTTTATAGCGGTATATCTGGGCGTTAGCTCAGGCCCATGGTTAGGCCGACACAGTGGAATAAGCCTGTCACTTCGCGAACCAATTTGCCGGGTTTTGGGCCTCGCCGTGATGACGGATTTCGAAGTACATGCCGGGGCGGGTCTGTGCATTGTCCGGCCCCCCTGTGGGTTCATTGGCTAATCCCGAGGTTGCGACGATGTCGCCGGTATCGACCCAGTCGCCGGCCTGTTTGGACAGTGCCTGATTGGCGCCATACAGAGACATATAGCCCTCGCCATGGTCGATAATCACTAGCAGCCCCGTGCCTCGCAGCCAGTCGGAGAATACCACGCGCCCCGGATGAATCGCCTGCACCGGGGTTCCCTCGGCAACGGCAAGTGTGACTCCCTGACGACGCAGGTCGCCCTCGCCGTAGCGAGACCCGAAGCTGCTGAGCACCTCGCCCGCAACAGGCATCTGCAGTTTGCCGCGCTGCGCATCGAAGGGGGCATTTCTCATTGCGCTGGGAATATCTGCAACGGCGCGATTGATCTGTTCAATTAATTCTTGCAGTTGCACCTGGTCCATTTCCAGCTGTTCCAGTTCTGAGCTGCGTGCGGCGATATCGCTGCGTAATTGGCGCAGGGCAGTCTCGCGCTGCTGTTTCGATGCGTTGAGATCCTGCAGGGTGCTGCGTAGAGTTTCCTGTTCGGCTTGCAGAGTCGTGGCCTTGATTGCCAGTTCTTGATTTACGGTTGCTATCTCATCCAGGGTTTCCTGAAACGATGCGATGCTGTTCAGCTGTGCCTCAGTAAAGAGGCGATGATAGTGAAGCATGCGTGTGGTTCTGGAAATATCATTCTGGTTTAACAGAAGTTCTATGGTGCTTTGATTGCCCGATAGATAGGCGGTACGAATAGCCTGTTCGAGGATTTTGCTCTGCGCGGCTTTTTCGCCATCCAGTGTTTCAGCCTGTCGCGAGAGGGCGCTGATCTCAGATTCTATGTCGGACAGCGCGGATTCGGCTCTGCTAACCGATTGGCTGAGATCTGAAATTTTCAGGTCTGCCTGCTGCAGATTTTCGATCTCGTTGGACTGCGTAGACCGTGCCTCGACGAGCCAGGATTGAATCTCGTCTATGGCGCCGCCTAGCGCGACAAGCTCCTGCTGCGCGGCTTCGGCATCGCTCTCTGCCGCAAGCAGAGAAGAAGAGTTAGACACGCTCGCGGCTACAAGAGTTGCCAGCAGAGCGATCCTGAAAGTTAAAATTGAATTGCGCAGTAACTCATTCATCGCAAAAATCTTGTTGCTTTTAGAGTTTGCTGACTCGCTTTTCTTCTACTCTTTATTACTGTTTCTTCTGCTTCGTCTACTGTTTCGTCTACTGTTTCTTCTGTCCGAGAAGAACTTTCCCGGTCATTTCTTCGGGTACAGGCATGTCCAGAAGTGTGAGTAATGTGGGTGCTAGGTCCGACAGGCTGCCCGCGCTTATGAACTGCCTGCCACTAGGGCCAACATAGACCAGGGGCACGGGGCCGCTGGTATGGGAGGTAAGTGGCTGATTGGTTTCGGGGTCTAGCATCTGTTCGACATTGCCGTGGTCGGCGGTGATCAATAGTTCGGCGCCGGTGTCTTCGATGGCGGCTACGATCTGTGCCAGACACTTGTCTACGGCCTCTACGGCCTTTACTGCCGCATCGAAATCCCCCGTGTGCCCAACCATATCGCCATTGGCGTAGTTGCAGATGATCGCGTCGTATTTCTGCGAGCGAATGGCGGCGACAAGATTATCGGTGAGTTCGAAGGCCGACATCTCCGGCTGCAGGTCGTAGGTCTTCACATCCGGGGATTGAATCAGTGTGCGCTCTTCATTATCGAAGGGAGCCTCGCGTCCGCCATTGAAGAAGAATGTCACGTGGGCATACTTCTCGGTCTCGGCGATGCGCAGCTGGGTCTTATTCTGATCGGCCAAATATTGGCCAAGTACGTTGTTGAGTTTCTGTGGCGGGTAGGCGCAGCTGGCGGCTATGTCGGCCGCATATTCGGTAAGCGTGACGAAGTCGCCGAGTAGCGGCATGGCATTGCGTTGAAAGCCATCGAAGTCATCATCGACGAAGGCGCGGGTTAGTTCGCGCGCGCGGTCTGCTCGAAAATTCATGAACACGACTACGTCGCCATCGGCAATCGTAGCCGAGGCATCGTCTTTCGCTCCGACCAGGGTGGCCTGCACAAACTCATCGTCTTCGTCGCGCTGGTAGGCGGCGGCAAGCGCAGCGCTGGCATTGTCATACTGGTGATCTGCCTTGCCCTCGGTAAGCATGTCGTAGGCTGGCTGTACCCGGTCCCAGCGATTGTCTCTGTCCATGGCATAGAAGCGGCCGCAGATCGACGCGACTCGCCCCTTGTTTGAGCCGGTAAGTGTCTTCTCTGCGCGAATCAGGCTGGGCAGTGCGCTGCGCGGTGGCGTGTCACGGCCGTCCAGAAACGCATGCAGATAGATTCTCGGCGCGCCGTTGCGAATGGCGAGCTCTATCATCGCGATAATTTGATCTTCGTGGCTGTGAATGCCGCCCGGTGACATGAGCCCGAATATATGCAGCGCCGAATCCGCCTCGATGGACTTCTTTACGGCGTCAGTCAGGACGGGATTGCGGAAGAATGTCTCTTCCTCTATGTCTTTGTCGATACGCGTCAGGCTCTGGTAGACAACCCTGCCCGCGCCCAGATTCATATGGCCTACCTCGGAATTGCCCATCTGTCCTGCCGGCAGGCCCACGGATTGTCCCGAGGTATCGATGAGGGTATGGGGCCTGTCCTTCCACAGAGCATCCCACACCGGGCTATTTGCACTGTGAATAGCGTTGCTGCTGGTCTCTTCCCGATAGCCCCAGCCATCCAGTATTAGAAGTAGCGCGGTCTTTTTCTTGCCGGTATCGATATCAAGCATGAGGTGCTTCGAGTTCCTGTTCTAAGCTGCTTATTGGAGCGCATTATTATCCTCGAAACCGTCAGGCATAGCGAGAAGCTTGCGCCTGCTTGAGTTTCTCGCTGTGGTAATTCCGCCAGCAGACAATGATGTCTGGCCAGTCGTGCGCAGACCTTCTTAAAGCCGCGGGACACGTGTATACTTGCACCCCTTTTTTGCGGCCCTTATCTTAACTGAAGCGTAGCGCAATCGTAGTCTAAATCCGTAGCTACGCTCAGCCGTTCGATAGGTGTCTTGTAGAGTTTGATGTACAGGTGGGCAAGCAGGTCAGCCCCGGAATACCGAGTAGACTATGGCGCAATTTTTAGAATTTATTGGCAATCACCTGGTGCTATCCAGCTTATGGTTGGTTGCGTTCGGTGCGATTGTCTTCTACCACCAGCGCACAGGCAGCAAGGGCGTTGGACCGCAGCAGGCGGTAATGCTGATAAACCGCAGCGATGCTATTGTGGTAGATGTGCGTGATAAGAAGGAGTTCGAGAGCGGGCACATCGTCGATTCGATCCATATTCCCCTGGCGAAGCTGGATCAACGGGTTACCGAGCTCAAGAAATACCAGGATAAACCGGTCATCGTCGTCTGCAAGCTTGGGCAGCATTCCGGCGATGCGGCGAAGAAGATTCAGGCGGCGGGGCATGAACAGGTGTTCAAGCTCTCCGGCGGCGTGACCGAATGGAAGGCACAGTCGATGCCTCTAATCGTCTAGGCGCCACAATTGTCCAAGTACTACAATCGTCTAAGAACCACAATTGTCTAAGGGCCACAATTGTTTAAGTACCAGGAAATTGCAGCATAACTACCAATAAACAAATCGTTAAAATATAGGATTGAACATGGCAGAGAATGAAGGCAACACCCAAGAAACCGCAGCAGCAGAGCAGTCCGAACAGCGACAATTCGCCTTGCAGCGCATCTATCTGAAGGATTCATCTTTCGAGTCACCGGGCAGCCCTGCAGTCTTCCAAGGCGAATGGCAGCCGAAGATTAACTTCGATATCAAGACCCGAAACGCCAAGATGCAGGACGACCTGTTTGAGGTGGTATTGGTGCTGACCGTTGAGGCCACTCAAGAAGATAAGCCGGCATTCGTAGTCGAAGTGCATCAGGCGGGCGTATTCACGGTCAGGGATTTCGAGGGTGAGCAGCTTGAGCAGCTTCTGGCTACTTTCTGTCCAAATATTTTGTTCCCTTACGCGCGCGAGGTTATCGACTCGCTGGTAGTGAAGGGAAGCTTTCCTGCGCTGATGTTGGCGCCAATCAACTTCGAGGCGCTCTACGCGCAGCAGAAGCAGGCGCAGCAGGACGCGGCCGCGAATGCCGAGGCACCAGCACCTGAGGAAGTTAACTAAGCCGGCTATTTGCCTGTAGCGAAGCCTAGCTGACGCCAGGCTTCGTAGACCACGACGGCCGTCGCATTGGAGAGATTTAGGCTACGGCTTTCGGGCAACATGGGGATGCGCAGCAACTGCTCAGTCCCCAGCTGCTCCCTGATAGCGTCAGGTAAGCCGCGGGTCTCAGGCCCGAACACCAGAAAATCACCCGCCTCGAACCTAGCCTCGTTATAGTGCGCCGTTGCCTTGGTGCTGATCCCGAATAGCCGACCGTCTCCATGCTTGCCCATGAAGTCCTGCCAGCCGTCATATTGCGAAATACCGGCATACTCGTGGTAGTCGAGACCGGCTCGCCGCATTCTCTTGTCATCTAGCTCGAACCCGAAGGGTTTGATCAGATGCAGGTGTGAACCTGTATTTGCAGCTAAACGGATAATATTTCCCGTATTTGGGGGTATTTCAGGCTCAAAAAGTACGATATTGATCAAAAATTCACCAGTTTGGTAGACAGTGCTCACTTCTCGCAGCATAAAAATCGAGAAAATTGGATTTGTAGGTTATTCGAATCTTTCCCGCTTTTTGCCCGAGCTTTTATCAGTCAAAAGCCACTTCTTCCCAAGCGCCTGAATATTATCCCTAGTTTATCCAACTGATTAGAGCATATTGTTTTAGAATTTAGTGGCTTAAACGATATTCCTGTATGGCTTCCTTAAACTCTTGGACGCGTTTGCGTGCAAGACGGGATCTTTAGCCTCCGAAACAGAGCAAAGTCTTGGGATTCCGAATGTCTTTACTGATTATATGATTCGTCGCCAAGCTAATAAGGCAGCACTGCGGTGCCATGCCGCTTGGTTTGAAGCATCTGCTAGCTAGCGGATATTTTAGTATTGTCTTCATCGGCACCCAGTTCTTTAATTTTTCGTGTGAGGGTATTCCTTCCCCAGCCAAGCAGATTCGCCGCATCTCTTCGGCGTCCCGCCGTGTGTTTAAGTGCAATATCGATCATAGTGCGCTCGAACATCGGTGTAGCCTGATTCAGGATGCCCACGTTGCCCAGGCTGAGTTGCTGGTCTGCCCATTGGTGCAGACCATTAGTCCAGTCGCCGCTCTGACCAACAGTGGCTTCCTGTGCCGCAAACTCGGGAGGCAGGTCGGTCATATAGACCTCACGGCTAGATGCCATGACGGTTATCCAACGACAAAAGTTTTCCAGCTGGCGAACATTGCCAGGCCAGCTTAGTCCGGTGAGGTATTTCTCTGTTTCCGGGCGCAGTGTCTTCACTTCTACATCCAGTTCCTTCGCGGCCGTATGCAGAAAATGGCTGGCTAGCTTTGGAATATCTTCGCGTCTGTCGCTAAGGCGTGGAATATGGATGCGAATGACATTCAGGCGATGAAACAGATCTTCGCGAAACTCATGCAGCTCAACGAGCTTCTCCAGATCCTGGTGCGTCGCGGCGATGATTCTCACATCGACCTTGATTGAAGTGTGTCCGCCAACGCGATAGAACTCGCCGTCGGAAAGCACGCGCAACAGGCGTGTTTGGGTGTCCGCCGGCATGTCGCCGATCTCATCCAGAAACAGGGTGCCGCCATCGGCCTGTTCGAAGCGCCCGGTGCGCTGGGAGGTGGCTCCGGTGAACGCACCTTTCTCGTGGCCAAATAATTCGGACTCGATTAACTCTTTCGGTATCGCTGCCACATTCAGGGGCACGAAGGTCTTACCGCTGCGCGGACTATGCTGATGCAGTGCTCGAGCTACCAGTTCCTTGCCGGTGCCGGATTCGCCGTTGATTAGCACGGAGATGTTCGACTGTGAGAGTCTGCCTATGGCGCGAAAGACTTCCTGCATTGCCGGCGCCTCGCCGATGATCTCTTGTTGTTTAACTATCTCGGCATCACTGGTTTCTTCGCTCTGCTCGCGGGCGTGTTCCAGCGCGCGATTTGTCATCGCGATCGCTTCTTCGATATCGAAAGGCTTGGGTAAGTACTCGAAGGCGCCGCGGCTATAGGATGAAACGGCACTATCGAGATCGGAGTGTGCCGTCATGATGATCACTGGAAGCTCGGGATGCTGCTCCTGAATCGTTGATAGCAGGTCCAGCCCACTGATGCCGGGCATACGGATATCGCTGATAATCGCGTCGGGTAATTCCTGCTCGAGTCTATGCAATAGGTCATTGCCGTTCTCAAAGGATTCGGTATGCAAGCCAGTCTTGCCCAGAGATTTTTCCAGTACCCAGCGGATGGATCGATCGTCATCCAAAATCCAGACAGAATTATTCGAGTTCATAAATCAGTACCTTTTCAAACAGTAGGCTTGCGCCCGAAAATAGTTGAATTCTAAAAATAGGCGTTCTGCATTGCTGTTAAGTTCCAGCCGCTGCTACAGGCAGAATCACCGTAAAACAAGTTGCGCCGGGTCTGCTCTCGCATTCTATGACCCCCTTGTGCTGATTGACGATCGAATGTGTGATCGACAGGCCCAGGCCGGTACCCTCGGCACGGCCGCTAATCATTGGATAGAAAATAGAGTCAATCATCTCCGGCTTGATGCCAGGGCCGTTATCGATAATCTTTATACTGGCCGCTAATCTGTGAAACTTGGCGCCTATGGTCGCATTCCGAATAATGCGGGTGCGCAGATAGATGCGGCCGAGGTTATGTTCTACCTCCGGGCTGAACAGTGCCTGCATCGCGTTTCGCACGATATTCAACATCGCCTGAATCAGCTGCGATGAATCAGCTAATACAGTTGGTATGCTGGGGTCATAGTCTCGAATTAATTCGATGCCGTTCCCACTAATCTCTGCCTCTACCAAGTTGCGTACCCGCTCCATAACCTCATGTAGATTGACTGGCTCCATCTTTAGCGGCTGGCGGGAGCCTACCAGCCGGTCTACGAGCTTGTGCAGGCGATCTGCTTCCTCGATGATTACATTGGTATAGTCGCTCAGCTCTTCGCTGTTGAGTTCCGCTGCCAGCAACTGGGCGGCACCACGAATACCACCAAGAGGGTTCTTTATCTCATGAGCGAGGCCGCGAACTAATTCTCTTGTGGTCGCGTGTGTGCTATTCAGCGACTCTTCGCGACTTATTCGATACGAATGCTCAAGAGACGTTATTTCTAACAGAGCCCTGCGCTCGCCGTTCTCTTCGAAGGGCGTTATTGTGTAGTCAACGTCTACAGTCTTGCCGTGCATCAGCTTTAGCTGGGCCTGCCGCTTGGTAAAGCTGTTGCTGTTGGCCAGGGCTGTCTGCATCTCACCTATATCTTCTGCCGCCTTAATCAACACATCGCCGATGAAGAGCATATTGGCTTTGCGCACGCTGATCTCCAGCAAATTCTCGGCAGCTACGTTCAGATAGAGCAGGCGCAAGTCCTTATCCAACATCACAACACCTGTCTTCAGGTTGTCTAGTAATCGCTTGTGCACATTGTCCTGGGTCACTGTCGCTACTTCTCTATCGATGGTCTCGCGGCGGTTTTGTTGGGTCTCAACCCTGCAGCCCTATTCATGGAGCGGGAGAGTTACCCACCAGACCGCGAAAGCTTCTCACTACATGCTATGCAATAAGCAAACCAAGAGAAGCTATAGTGGTGAAGACCACTGTTTACGGGGCTTATCCAGAGTTTTGGATCGGCAATTCCGGCTGCGAAAGTTAATAATGCACCATATTAGTGCGCATGCCGACGGGCTGCAATATTAAGGAACACAAAAAAGCCCGGTCAATGACCGGGCTTATGTGTAGAGCTAAGCTGACTACTAAGCAAGACCTTCTTTAGTGGTCTTGATAATAGCCGCTGCGACCTTGTAGGGGTCAGCGTTCGAGGCAGTACGTCGGTCTTCAAGACGTCCTTTCCAGCCATCTTCAACTGTGCCGATTGGAATGCGAATCGACGCGCCACGATCGGATACGCCGTAGCTAAATTCATCGATCGACTGAGTCTCGTGCAGACCTGTCAAGCGATGATCGTTGTTGGCGCCATAGACGCTGATGTGACGATCGATATTCTTGCCGAATTCCTCACAGATCTTAGTGAAGATAGACTCGTCACCGTCTTCACGCATCGCGCCATTGGAGAAGTTGGCGTGCATGCCGGAGCCATTCCAGTCTAGCTCCTTACCTAGTGGCTTGGGCTCATAGTTGATCGACAGACCGTAGCGCTCAGCTGTGCGCTCCAGGAGGTATCTTGCTACCCAGATTTCGTCGCCAGCTCTTTTCGCGCCCTTGGCAAAAATTTGAAATTCCCACTGACCGGCAGCAACTTCGGCGTTGATGCCTTCGAAGCCAAGACCGGCTTCAAGACACAGGTCCATGTGGTCTTCTATAACTTCGCGGCCGAACGCATTCTGGGCGCCAACGGAGCAGTAGTAGGGGCCTTGAGGGCCGGGGTAGCCGCCCGAAGGAAAGCCGGGAGGAAGATTAGTCTTTAGATCCCACAGGAAATACTCCTGTTCGAAACCGAACCAGAAGTCTTCATCGTCGTCATCGATAGTGGCGCGGCCATTTGATGGGTGGGGTGTGCCGTCGGCATTCAATACTTCAGTCATTACCAGGTAGGCGTTCGCGCGATCTGGGTCTGGATAGACAGCTACTGGCTTGAGTAGGCAGTCGGAATCATTGCCTTCGGCCTGTCGAGTGGAGCTGCCGTCGAATGACCACACCGGGCACTCTTCGAGTGTGCCGCCAAAATCCTTGCGGACTTGAGTCTTGCTGCGCAGTGTTTGAGTTGGCTGATAACCGTCAAGCCAGATGTATTCTAATTTAGATTTCATTTTCTATCCCTTCTCCTAATCGCTATCGACTATTTGATAATGTGTGACTTGTGCTCTTTTTCTTGCCCCCTCGGCTTAGGGCCTACTGCTTTATACCGACACGGCGAAGCTGAGAGAGCCTATCAGCTTTTGCTGTTTCTTTAGCAAGGACCAGCGACTAAATATGCGCTGCGTAATCAGCTATACTTCCGCGGCTTGCCTTGTGTGCTAGAGGAAGAGCAAAATATATGCCATTACTGGCATCGCTGCAAAGCCCTATTTTACTGGGCGAGCGAGATGCGAATCAAATAGATTGCACTATAAATGTGCATCTACAAATATAACGCACAGATATGGTGCAAAAAGTGTGTTATTCCTTGATTGTTGCGCCCTCAAGCTACCGTTGCTGCTGCGCGCTGCACTATTTGGGCAACAAATAGAGTCTAGGCAACAAATAAAGCCTTCTAAAGAGTTGATAAAGACAAGATGTTATTCCTCATCAAGCTTTTTCCGGAAATTACGATCAAGAGCCGCCCCGTGCGCAGGCGATTTATTCGTCAGCTGCTTAAAAACATAAGGTCGGTGATCGTTGAGCTCGACCCCGGGATTACGGTTACTGGAGAATGGGACAATCTAGAGGTCGAAACCTCGACGGATGATGCCCAGCTAGTGGCGCAAATCAGCGAACGGTTGGCCTGCACGCCGGGAATCGCGAAGTTTCTGGAAGTGGATAAGCATCCTCTTGGAGACCTGGATTACATATTGGATCTGGCGCTGAAGTATTACCGCGGGAAATTGCAAGGGAAGACATTCGCCGTGCGCTGCAAGCGCACAGGCAAGCAAACTTTTCAGTCTACCGATGTCGAGAGCTATGTGGGCGCAGGCCTCAACAATCAGACTGAGGCGGCCGGGGTGAGACTAAAAAACCCGGATGTGACCGTTCTGATAGAGGTGCGGCACGACTCGGTATTCATGGTGAGGGAACAGAAGACTGGCATGGGTGGTTTTCCCCTGGGCTGTCAGGATTCGGTGCTGTCTCTTATATCCGGAGGTTTCGATTCTTCGGTTTCCAGCTATCTATGCATCAAGCGGGGTTTGCAGACCCATTACTGCTTCTTCAATCTGGGCGGCAAGGCGCACGAATTAGCGGTAAAAGAGGTGGCTCTCTTTCTGTGGATGAAATATCACGCGTCTCATAGGGTGAAATTCATCTCCGTACCCTTCGAGGGTGTGGTCGAGGAGATCCTGAACAATGTGGATAATGCGCACATGGGTGTTGTGCTAAAGCGCATCATGCTGCGCGCCGCCGAGAAGTTGGCGCAGGGCCTTCATATCGAAGCGCTAGTAACCGGGGAGAGTGTAGCGCAGGTATCCAGCCAGACCCTGGCGAATCTTTCTGTTATCGATAGGGCGACTGACTGCCTGGTGCTGCGGCCGCTGGCAACCTCGGACAAGCAGGAGATTATCGACATCGCCCGTGCGATTGGCACCGAGGAGTTTTCCAAGGATATTCCCGAGTATTGTGCGGTTATCTCGAATAAGCCAACCACCCGCGCGAAGCTGGAGCGGGTCGAGTGGGAGGAGAGTAAATTCGACATGGCGGTGCTGGATACGGCGCTGGAAAATGCAAGGCATCAGCTTATCAGCGAGTTAGTGGATGATCTCAGCGCAGAAGCTGCCCAGCTAAAGATCGTATCGACGCTAGATAGCGATAGTACCGTAATCGATATTCGTCACCCCGACGAAGTCGATATTAGGCCGTTTCCCCTGTCGGGTGAGGCCCTGAAGGCCGAATTATTGAACATCCCGTTCTATAGGCTTAGAAGCAGCTTTACCGACCTGGATAAAGACAAGCGTTATCTGCTGTATTGCGGTAAGGGCATGATGAGCCGCCTCCATGCCGCTAATCTAGTCGATGAGGGCTTTGGCAATGTTGCGGTACTGGAACTGGAAAGCGCCTCAAAGCAGTAGAATTAGCTGTAATAGGCCTGTTCTAAAATCAAATAAATCCCCGAGATTACTAATCTTTCCCTGCTGTCTCGTGTATACTCGCCGCCTTTTGTGTAGCCGCTCGCCAAGGCGGGATTCAGGCTGCATCTCTCGTCTTTCTTAAGGGTTACGGGCTTAGGGTGACGAGTAAAATTTATTTAGTAAAACATTGGTGGAACTACTGTGATTGAGAAGATTCGAAATATTGCGATTATCGCGCACGTTGACCATGGCAAGACGACTCTGGTCGATAAGTTGCTGCATCAATCGGGGACCCTCGAGTCTCGCGGCCAGAGTGTCGAGCGTGTCATGGATTCCAATGATCAGGAGCGTGAGCGCGGCATCACGATTCTTGCGAAGAACACGGCAATTAACTGGAACGGTTACCACATCAATATCGTGGATACTCCGGGGCACGCCGACTTTGGTGGCGAGGTTGAGCGGGTGCTGTCTATGGTCGACAGCGTACTCCTTCTAGTCGATGCAGTTGACGGGCCGATGCCACAGACTCGCTTCGTAACACAGAAGGCTTTCGCCCAGGGCCTTAACCCGATCGTAGTCATTAACAAGATAGACCGTGACGGCGCCAGACCTGACTGGGTAGTCAACGAAGTGTTCGATCTCTTCGACAAGTTGGGTGCAACAGATGAGCAGCTAGATTTTCCTATAATCTATGCTTCGGCCCTGGACGGAATTGCGGGCCATGAGATGGATCAGATGGCAACGGACATGCAGCCGCTGTTCGAGACAGTCATCGAGAAGGTTCCGCCACCCGATGTAGTTATTGACGCACCATTCAAGATGCAGATTAGTGCCCTGGACTACAACAGCTACGTAGGTGTGATTGGCGTAGGTCGTGTCACTGGTGGCAAGGCGCACACCAACCAACAGGTAATCATCATCGATCGTGAAGGAAATTCACGTAAGGGAAAGATTCTCCAGGTTAAGAGTCATCTAGGTCTGGAGCGTATCGATGTCGCCGAGGCGCAGGCCGGAGAGATTGTTTGTATTTCCGGTATCGATAAGCTGAATATTTCTGACACGCTATGCGATCCAGATCATCCTGATCCGATGCCGCCACTGTCTGTGGATGAGCCGACAATCAGCATGACGTTTCAAGTGAACGACTCGCCATTTGCCGGGCGCGAGGGCAAATACATCACCACGCGTCAGATCAAGGATCGCCTCGAGAGAGAGTTGCTCTATAACGTAGCGCTGCGCGTAGAGCAGGGTGAGACACCGGATAAGTACAAGGTCTCGGGTCGTGGAGAATTGCATCTTTCAGTGTTGATCGAGAGCATGCGTCGCGAAGGGTTTGAGCTCGCGGTGTCCAGACCAGAAGTTATTCTGCATGAAGAAGACGGCGTATTGAAAGAGCCTGTCGAGTCACTGGTCATCGATTGTGATGATCAACATCAGGGCTCGGTCATGGAAGAGTTGGGTCTCAGGCGTGCAGACCTGCAAGACATGCTCCCAGACGGCAAGGGCCGAGTGCGCCTGCAGTTCTTGATTCCTACTCGTGGATTGATTGGCTTTCGCTCTATGTTCTTAAGCATGACATCGGGCTCAGGTTTGATGACTCACGTATTCGATCATTACGGCGATTACAAAGACATGGAACTGGCTGCGCGCTCTAGAGGTGTCTTAGTGTCCATGGTGAAGGGTAAGGTACTTGGCTTTTCGCTATTCAACCTGCAGGAGCGTGGCAAATTATTCGTAGGACCAAACGTAGAAACCTACGAGGGCATGATCATCGGCTTGCACAGTCGCGAGAATGACCTGGCTGTTAACCCAATCAAGGGCAAGCAGCTGACGAATGTACGTGCCTCAGGAACAGATGAAAACATTGTTCTAACCCCGCCAACTACACACACGCTAGAGCAGGCCATGGAGTTCATTGCCGATGACGAGCTCGTCGAGGTGACTCCAGAGAATATTCGGCTGCGCAAGAAATTGCTTACTGAAAATGAGCGCAAGCGACATAGCCGTGGATCTACCGCCAGAGGCTAGCGTAGCGAGGCTGACTGGCCTAACATAGGGTTTTGCACCCTCAGCGATGAGGGTGCTGTAATCATCTAGTTAGCTTTAGGTTGTCGCTATGCAGATACTCTATCCCGAACTCAAGCCCTATAAGCGCCACCAGCTTAAAGTCTCCGATCAACATGAGCTGTATGTCGATGAGGCTGGAAATGTCGACGGTATCCCTGTCTTGTTTGTGCACGGTGGACCGGGCGGTGCCTGCGACGCAAGTTCCCGCCGCTTCTATGATCCAGCCGTCTACCGCATTATCACCTTCGATCAGCGCGGCTGTGGACGCTCCACGCCCCATGGCGAGCTAGGCAATAACACAACTGAAGATCTAATCGCCGACATGGAGAAAATACGCGAGTTTCTTCAGGTAGAGAAATGGGTGCTGTTTGGTGGTTCCTGGGGTTCTACATTGAGTCTGCTGTACGCACAGTCTCACCCTTTGCGAGTACTCGCCCTCATCCTGCGCGGCATCTTCCTGTGCCGGCAGTGTGATATCGACTGGCTCTACAAGGATGGTGCGCGAAGAATCTTCCCTGACTATTGGGAAGAGTTCGAGGGCCATATTCCCGAATCGGAACGCGGCGACCTACTGCAGGCTTATCACGACAGGCTGACCGGTGATGATGAACTCGCACGGATGGCGGCCGCGAAGCATTGGTCGGCATGGGAGGGTAACTGCTCTAAATTACGACCTAGCCCCGAGGCCTTAGCTAGCTTTACCAAACCCCACAATGCGCTGGCTCTTTCTCGTATCGAGATTCACTATTTTATGAACAAGGGTTTTATTGACGAGAATCACATTTTAGAAAATATGCAGCTGATCGCTGACATACCGGGTCGAATTGTTCACGGCCGCTATGATATGGTCTGCCCCCTCGACAACGCACTGGCCTTGCATCAGCAGTGGCCCGCGGCAGAACTCCATATCGTTCGCGAATCTGGACACTCCGCATCGGAGCCTGGAACTGTAGATGCGCTGATACGTGCAACGCAAGACATCGCGAAGAAACTCGAGCGAGAAGCCTAAAGCAATCGGCTAGCTCGCGCTAACAACAGGCGGGCAGGGGAAGCATGTGATCGCACTTATTCAACGCGTCAACTGGGCGCAGGTTCATATCGAAGGTTCTCTGCATGCCGATATTGGGCAGGGCCTACTCGCGTTGATTGGCATCGAGAAAGACGACGACGACAGGCTCGCCCAGAAGTTGCTAGACAAGATTCTGGCCTACCGAATCTTTGCCGACAACGATGGCAAGATGAATCTCGCTCTTAAAGACATAGGCGGAGATCTACTGCTCGTGTCGCAATTTACGCTTGCCGCCGAGACCGAGAAGGGTCTACGCCCAGGCTTTTCTACTGCAAAGCCACCGGCTGAGGCCGAGGTGATTTACGATAACTTGCTGCGCTGCGCTAAAGATCAGCATGAGTTCGTTGAGTCAGGAAAGTTTGCTGCGGACATGCAGGTTAGGCTAGAGAACGATGGGCCAGTTACGTTTATTCTTAGGGTTTGACCTAGATGCCTCTAAGTAACTCTTTAGCACCTAGCCTACTTTCTGAGTGCTTCCCACCAAGGGTTTTCTGGCAAGTAGCTTAAGTCAAATACTTCGCCTATCAATGGGCTAGCAACATTGACATTTTTTTTCGCCGCCTCTTTAGTGGTGCGAATTATGGGCTCATCCCAAGGGTGAATAGACAGGTCGAATTTAGACCAGTGAATCGGAAAAAGGACTTTGGCTTTTAAATCGATGCTAGCCTGAACGGTTTCATTGGGGAACATATGCACCTCAGACCACTGGGCATTGTAAGCACCGTTTTCAATAAAGGCTATATCAAACGGGCCGTATTGGTCACCTAGCGCCTTAAATGTCTCTGAATAACCCCCGTCGCCACTGAAGTAGACTTTTACTTGTTCTGACGAGATTATCCATGAACCCCACAAAGTTGAGTTTCCTTTTCCCGGCGCTCGTCCGCTAAAATGCTGGGCAGGTGTTAGGGTAAATTCAACATTCTTGTAGTCTTCACTGTCATGCCAATCAAGCTCGCTAATTTTATTGGCATCAACCCCCCACTTCTCCAGGTGAGCTTTTACTCCCAGAGGAACAAAGAAACGATCAACGATCTCTGCAAGGTCTTTGATCGCTGTGGAATCGAGATGGTCATAGTGGTCATGAGAGATCGTGACAACATCAATTTTTGGCAAGTCATCGATGCTTGTTGGGTTCTCATATGCAAAAGGTTTGCCGAAAATAGGCAGCGGCGAGGCTCTGTTGAAAACGGGGTCTGTCATCACAATCAAACCAGCGGTATTCATTAGTAGTGTGGAGTGGCCGAGCCAAACAAATTTACCTGCGGTTAATGAATCTCCCTGAAATTTAAGCGTTGGAATGGCTGTTAAAGGATTCTTGCCTTCAGGGGGAGATAAGAAACTCATTATTGTTGAGCCGTTCTCGGAAGAGTTCGGAAATGATGATGAGTTATCATAATCTGACTCTATGTTTTGGAATCTACCATTAACAAAGTTTTCTGAATCTTCAATAGCGCTTTTGCTTCTCGCATTCGGGGAGGCGCCAAAAACAGGCGAGAGATTGAGAAAAGAATAGATCAGAAAGATAAAAATGAATAAAGCGTAGATTAAATATTTAACTAAGCCAGGTATGTTGTAAAAAAATTCCAAAAAGAGTCTCATGCCTTAGCTGGCCGCAATTTTAAATGCTATAAAATTTTGTAAGCTGTATTCCTGTGGGTTCGAGAAAATGCCCATTGTTCGGATCAGTTCAGGGGGCTAGTCTTCTGCGTCTACTTCGTCACGAGATTGACGTTTTTCTACCATGCGTCCGGCAATTATTCCTACCTCAAATAGCAGCCACATCGGTATTGCCAGCATCGACTGGGTGAACGGATCGGAAGGCGTCAGTAGCATGCCGACGATGAAGCAACCGACGATCACATAGGGTCTCTTCTCAGCAAGCGAGTCTGGCTCGGCAATGCCTGCCCAGATTAGTATGAACACGGCTATGGGTACCTCGAAGGCGATGCCGAATGCGAGGAATATGGTTAGAGCGAAACTGAGTACGCTGTTGATATCCGGGGATACGGATATGCCCTCGGGTGCGACCGATATGAAGAACGCAAAGGCAAAAGGAAATAGCACATAGCGGGCGAAGGCAATGCCGCCGTAGAAAAGCAACACGCTGGAGATAAAAAGCGGTATCGCTACGGTCTTCTCGTTCTTATACAGCCCGGGTGCTATGAATGACCACAGCTGGTAGAGCACATAGGGTGCCGCAAGAAGAAACGAGACATAGAAGGTAAGCTTGAATGGCGCGAAGAAGGGCGAGGTCGGATCGATTGCTATCATCGTAGACCCTTCCGGCAATGCCTCGATTAGAGGATTGACGACATAGGTGTAGATATCATTCGAGAAGGAAAAGAGAATGAGAAATATCACGATGATCGCGATGACGCTCCGAAGAATGCGATCTCGAAGTTCGACCAGATGATCGATGAGTGTCAATTCTTTGTGTTCGTCAGCTGATGTCATTATCTTTGGTGGTTTCTGCAGAGTCTTCTGAATTGGCTAACTTGGGGTTCTTGCCACCGCTGTAGATTTGCTTGGTTACTTCATCAACCTGATTGCTTGCGTCTTTTAATTCGTCGCTAAGCGATTTGTCATTCTTGGCTAGAGATTCTACGGCAGCGCTCTCGTCATCGCTGTCTTTCTTGGTGGCGTCGCTTGTAGCCTTAGAGGCGCCAGGGTCGAAATTGGCAGAGTTTACGATGTTGTTAACAGAATTTTCCGTATCTTTTGCCATGCCTTCGATGTTGGACTTGGCGTCTTCGATCTCGGCCATAACAGTTTCATTGTGGAGCTGGCGGCGTATTTCGTCGGCGTTCAATTCTCTTTCTATTTCGTTCTTAACCTTATAGAAGCTGCGACGGAATCTGCCTACCCAAAGGCCGGTCGTGCGCACGGCGCCGGGCAGGCGCTCTGGGCCGAGCACTAGCAGCGCAATGATAAATATCAGCAGAACTTCGAAAGAACCGATGTTAAACATAAGACATAACCGGATTCGCAGGGAGCGCCAGCGAGTAGAGAAGTGATGCTCGTGGCATCCGAAAACCTTGCGGTGATCTACTTACTTGGTTTCAACTTTTTCGGCAGTGGAATCTATGGTCTCGCCATTGACGCCATCATCGGTTTCGGAAGATTGCTCTTCTTCGTCTTCCTTGATTGCAGTCTTAAAGCCTTTTAAGGCGCCGCCAAGATCTGAGCCCAAGTTCTTAAGTCGCTTAGTACCAAAAAGCATGACTACGATTAAAAGAATAATCAGCAGTTGCCAAATTCCAATTCCACCCATGATAAACCTCCAAATCTGATGTGCAATTTACTGCGCATCGGTAACTAGTTTTGTCGCGAAGCCTTTTCGTCAAGGCCGGATATGTTAAATCGATCTTCTAATTCCGCCAACACTTGTTGGGGAGTCAAATCAAGATGGCTAAGCATGACCATCGTGTGAAACCATAAATCTGCAGTCTCGTTAATAAGCGCCTGCTGGCTCGACGCGTTCTGCGCGTCGCAGTCTTTGGCGGCCAGGATAGTTTCGGTTGCTTCCTCGCCTACCTTTTCCAGAATTTTATTTAGGCCCTTCTCATGCAGGCTGGCCACATAGGACTCACCGCTAAAAGACTTCTTTCGCTGTTCTAAAATTGCCGCTAACTCTTTAAGCACGTCACTCATGTTAAGTACGTCACTCATGTTAAGTACGTCACTGGTTCAACTAGTCTTGTATAGCTGGTCTGGTTCAACCAATACTGGATCAACCGACTCCCAGGTTTCATTAGTCAACTTCTTATAGAAACAGCTCTCCCGCCCTGTGTGACAGGCGATACCACCAACCTGTTCAACTCGGTAGCACAGTGAGTCATTGTCGCAATCGAGCAGAACTTCTACAAGCTTCTGCACCATGCCTGATTCTTCGCCCTTCTTCCACAGCTTGGACCGTGAGCGTGACCAGTATACCGCACGGCCCTCGGAAACGGTC
>Ga0209309_10002025_pt1 | contig 19107 bp, 17 predicted proteins | sample COGITO_mtgs_1204_2_FD_184807 | JGI IMG/M metagenome (GOLD analysis project Ga0209309, IMG submission 184807) | Pelagic marine microbial communities from North Sea - COGITO_mtgs_120412 (SPAdes) (version 2) | ecosystem: Environmental > Aquatic > Marine > Epipelagic ... | reverse complement strand
AAAAAGGGGAAATTATGTTGATTGACGACCACATAAACCTACAAGGCAGTTCGCCGTTAGCAGTTCGCGGTATTGAAAAAATGGGCGAACGCTTTGTCGATATGAGCGCTCCTTATGATCCCGAAATGAACAGTACGATTGAAGCAATCGCTTCAGAAAAAAACATCAACTTACACAAAGGTATCTACGCTAGTGTTGTTGGACCGCAGTTAGAAACCCGTGCCGAATACCGGTATTTAAAAATTATTGGCGCCGATGCTGTGGGGATGAGCACCGTCCCAGAAATTATTGTTGCCAATCATTTAGGGTTGCCCGTTTCTGCCGTTTCGGTATTAACCGATGAATGTGATCCAGACAATCTAAAACCGGTTGATATTTCTGATATTTTAGCCATGGCAGCAAAAGCCGAACCCGATATGATTACATTATTCACCGAAGTAATAAAAAAACTATAACAATTATGAGCTATCTAGAAACAACACACAACGTATATAAAGAAGCCGCTTTAACGCCCGATGTAGGCCTTTGCTGCACAACCAACCCTATTTGGGAATTACCGGGGCTTAAAATCCCGAAAATCATGCAAGAAATGAATTATGGTTGCGGAAGTACCGTTCATGCTCGCGATCTTTCTAACAATCCAAAAATGCTATATGTAGGCGTTGGTGGCGGAATGGAACTTTTACAATTTGCCTATTTTAATAGAGAAAAAAACGGCGTTGTAGGGATTGATGTGGTAGATGAAATGTTAGAAGCTTCTCGTAAAAACTTTAAAGAAGCCGAAGCCTTAAATCCTTGGTTTAAAAGTGAATTTGTGGACTTGAAAAAAGGAGATGCCATGAACTTACCAGTAGAAGACAATAGTATCGATGTTGCCGCCCAAAACTGTCTCTTCAATATTTTTAAAGAAGATGATTTAAAAAATGCTATTCAAGAAATGTATCGCGTTTTAAAACCGCACGGCCGTTTGGTTATGAGTGATCCTACGTGCGAACAAGAGATGAATGAAACGCTTAGAAATGATGAACGACTTCGTGCTTTGTGTTTAAGCGGAAGCTTACCAATAAAAGACTACGTAAAAGCATTAACCGATGCTGGCTTTGGCACCATTGAAATAAGAGCTAGAAAACCGTACCGTATTTTAAGCCCGAAACAATATCCTACTGACGAGTTAATCTACATCGAATCTATCGAAGTAGCTGCTATAAAAGATCCTATGCCCGAAGATGGTCCGTGTATTTTTACTGGCAAAGCTGCAATTTATTATGGCGATGAAGATTATTTTGATGATAAAAAGGGACATGTATTACTTAAAAATCAGCCTATAGCGGTTTGTGATAAAACAGCTGGCGACTTAGCAAATTTAAATAGAGATGATATTTTCATCAATGAATCTACCTTTCATTACGATGGTGGTGGATGTTGTTAATAATTAAAACTTCTTTTATGAGGAAAATTATAATTCTAAGTGTTTTGGCGCTAACAATATTCGCTTGCTCAGAGCCAAAAGACGACACAATTTCTGTTGCTGGATCTACGACCGTTTTACCGGTGGTTTCATCCGCTGCCGATTTGTTTATGAAACAAAATCCAGATAGCAAAATTATTGTGAATGCTGGCGGATCTGGAGTAGGTGTAAATCAATTAGGAAGCCAGCGTATCGAAATTGGGATGATTTCGAGAGATATTACTAAGAAAGAAATTAGTCAATATCCTAACACATCGTTTAAAACTCATGCTATTGGGCGCGATGCTGTTGTTCCTGTGGTTTCCTCAGAAATTTATAATGCGGGAATAACATCCCTCACCTTGGATCAATTAGCTAAAATTTATAAAGGTGAAATTTCAAACTGGAAAGAATTAGATGGACCGGATAAAGAGATTTTAGTAATCGATAAAGAAGCTGCTAGAGGCACACGCCATGTATTTATGGAAATTGTGCTTGGTGATAAAGAAGCGCAAGCAGCCGGCGCAGATTTAGTTCTAGGTGCCAATAATGAAGAACAAACTGCCCTCGTGCAAAGTGATGCTGCACTCGGAATTTTATCAAACGGGTGGTTAAATGATGATGTAAAAGGCCTTTCTATTAAAATGCCGGACGGAACGCTTATAGAACCAAGCCTTGAAAATATCGTTACCAATAAATTTCCGATAACAAGAGATTTGGTTTTAATCACCAATGGAACTCCCACCGGGAAAACAAAAGAGTTTATTGATTTTATTTTGAGCCCTGAAGGACAAGAAATTGTAGTTAAAAACGGATATGTTGGCATTTCAGAATAAGATAGGAAAAGGATACGTAATTGCAAGTACTTATGTGAGTATTGCAATTACGCTCCTTATTTTTATCATCTTATTTTGGTATAGTTTTGAAGCTTTTAAAGAAATTGGTTGGGATCTTTTTACACGTAATTGGAATCCTGCTACTGAAGAATATGGCATGCTTTCCATGCTTTACGGAACCTTAATGGTTACTGGTATTGCTCTTTTAATTGCAGTTCCAGTAGGTATTTTAACAGCTATTTTTACTTCGGAAATTATTCCGAAACAGTATCGTTTATACATAAAATCTGCAATTGAGTTACTCGCCGGAATTCCGTCCATTATTTATGGACTAATTGGTATTGCTTTTTTTAGCACATGGATATCTTCTTGGTTTGATTTGGCTTCTGGAAGAACCTTGTTGACAGCTGGGTTTTTACTAGCAATAATGATTTTACCAACAATTATAACCCTTAGTGACGATGCTTTTTTTAATATTCCGAAAAAATATAGAGAGGCCTCAAAGGGATTGGGTTTATATACTTATGAAGTTCTCCAAAAAACAATATGGCCGCTTGCGAAAAAAAATATCGCTGGGGCTGTTTTGTTAGCGCTAGGAAGAGCTTTAGGCGAAACTATGGCTGTTATGCTATTGGTGGGTAGTATTGATAAAATTCCAGACCCTTTTTATCAAGTTACATCACCCGGCCAAACGATTACTTCAAAATTAGGACGAGAAGTTGGTGAAAGTGCATTTGGGTCTTTACACTTCAGCGCGTTGAACGCTATTGGTTTTTTACTGCTTTTATTGGTTATAACCCTTACTATTTTCACTCAAATATACTTCAGAAAAAAGCAGGAAGTCTTATGAGCAGAAAGTTAAAAAACAATCTTTTTAAAGGTAGTATTTATACCGCTTCTTTTCTATCTATTGCCATGCTATTATTTTTAATTAGCACGCTTATTGGTAAAGGAGTAAGTGCCATGAGCTGGGAGTTTTTAACATCAGAATCTTCTGATTTTGGCTCTAAAGGAGGCATTTTTTATCAAATTATTGGCAGTCTTTTATTAACCCTTTCAGCCGCTATAATTAGCTTTCCGCTGGCACTAGGCATGGCTATTTACAAAAGTGAATATATTAGAAAAAACGCATTTCAAAATATAACGAACACCCTTATTTACAGTTTAAACGGTATTCCTTCTATTATTTTTGGAATTTTCGGACTTATCTTTTTTGTGAATATCCTGAATATGGGTATTTCTTGGTTTGTAGGCGGTATTATTCTGGCGATTATGATTTTACCGACCATTATCCTTTCCTCCTACCAATCTATCAATAGTATTCCTGTTTCTTATAGAGAAAATGCAGCATCGCTGGGATTAACCAAATGGCAAGTAATACATACAACTATAATTCCTAGAGCTATTAATGGTGGTTTTACGGGCTTGTTAATAGGATTGGCGCGTGCGATAGGAGAAACGGCTCCAATTATGTTTATAGCGACAGCCTTTTCTGGGGTAACATTCCCGAACAGCTTTTTAGAACCCGTAAGCAGTTTGCCCACTCATATTTTAGCCTTGGCACAACAAGCTACCAATCCGCAAGCTCTACAAAACGCTTGGGGCAGCAGTTTAGTTTTAATTATTTTGGTTTTTATTTTTAGTATTAGCGCATTGGTAAGAAGAGTTCAATATTCAAAAATTAAGTATTAATGGAGACAGAAAACACCATACAACATCAACCTTTAAGTGACTTGGCTGTTACAAATTTAAATGTATCGTTTTCAGAAATTGATGTATTAAAAAACATTTCTATAACATTTCAGAAAAATAAAGTAAACTGCATAATTGGACCTTCTGGAAGTGGAAAATCTACCCTGCTAAGAAGTTTAAATAGAATAAATGACGACGCTCATAAAATAAAGACAAGCGGAACGATTCATTTTAATAATGAAAACATATTACAAAAAAATCAAGATCTAACAGAGTTGCGAAAAAATATCGGGATGGTTTTTCAAAGTCCGTGTGTTTTCCCCAAATCTATTTCAGAAAATGTAACCTTTGGAATACAACAGCATAGAAAACTATCAAAAGCTGAAAAAGCCACTATAGTTGAAGAAAACCTAAAGAAAGTTTCACTGTGGTCTGAAGTACACACACGGTTAAACGAATCTGGAAATATATTATCTATTGGACAGCAACAGCGTTTATGCTTGGCTAGAACACTCGCAATACAGCCAAAAATTATTTTAATGGATGAACCAACTTCTTCATTAGATCCGCTTTCAACTCGCGCTATTGAAAATTTAATGGTTGCTTTAAAAGAAACCTATACCGTAATTTTAGTAACGCATGATATTAGCCAAGCGAAACGGGTTTCGGATCACGTTTTCTTTATCTGTAACGGTGAATTAATTGAAGAAGGTAACAAAGATCAATTTTTTAATATTCCACAAAAGGCAGAAACCAAAGAATATTTAAAAAATGAAGCGTGTATTTGTTAGCTACTTTTATACATTAATAGGCGGTCATGAAATCTTCCTTTAAAGCTATTTTTAGCCAATGAACAACATCTTAACATCTATATTCTTTTTACTTTTTTTAACTGCCGGCGTTGCCCAAAACGGAAAAATACTATCAAAAATATCAGTTGATATTTCAAATACACCAATTTGGAACAGAATTTCCGAGGACGGTGAACTAAAACCCAAATTTGAGCACCTGAATACTTTAGATTTCTACTTTATAATTTATAAAAGTGATAGCTTAAAAGTTCGAGGCTGGTTGGTTGAACCAAAAAAAGACGGGAAATATCCAGTCGTGATCTTCAACCGTGGCGGAAACCGTGATTTTGCAAAACTAACCATCGCCACCATGATTTTTTATACTTCTAAGTTGGCAGAACAAGGATATGTTATCATTGGGAGCAATTATAGGGACAAGGACGAGTTTGGTGGCGCAGAAATTAATGATGTATTGAATTTAACTGAAACCGCAAAAGAAATTAAAAAAGCAGATTCAAATAACATTGGAATGTTCGGTTGGTCTAGAGGGGGGATGATGACCTACCTTTCACTTAAAAAATCTAATAAAATTAAAACTGCAATTGTTGGAAATGGAGTTTCCGATTTATTTGAAACAGCTACATCGCGTCCAAAAATGGAAACCAACGTTTTTGCAGAATGCATCCCGAACTATTGGGAAAACAAACAAACCGAATTAAAAAACAGATCAGCTGTGTATTGGCCAAATGAGTTTAATAAAAATAGTAGTCTCTTAATATTATCTGGTACACAAGATAAAAGAGTGAATCCAATACAAGCCGAAACGTTAACTTCTAAATTAAAGAAAATCAATTATAACGTTGAATTAAGGGAATTTGAAACCAACCATTATTTCTCTGACAGAAAAGACGAACTAAACAAGATAGTGATTGATTGGTTTAATCGTGAGCTGAAAAATAATTAAAAAAGCCGGATAGTTGTTCGAAGTTTCGAATATGATGTGTTTTCATTTAAGAAACCGTGTTTGTATATAAGCTGTGGCTTATATACTTTATTGTGCAACTTTTTTCAATACCATCTTATTTGATATGGATACCTTTCATAAGTTTCATTGTCTTCGTTTATTGTATTTCCCTTTCTTCCATTTATTTCTCCTAACTTCTGTAATTCGTTTGCCTCTTTGGTTTTTCCTATTTTTCTTAAACAGTCAGATTTAAAAATTTGGACTTCGGAAAAGTCTGGGTAGATTTCTAAAGCTTTGTCGAATATTTCAATTGCTCCCAAATAATCTTTTTGTTCATACTTACTAATACCGTAATAAAACAAGTCTAAAGGATGAAGCCAATCTTTGCCTTTGTCTTTTAGTTGATATTCATAATCTTTTTGGAAAATTTGTTCGGCTTTTTTAAATTCGTTCAATTGTAAGTAGGAAAGTCCAATGTAAAAGTCATAGGAATGGTCCATTACATAACCATACCCAAATCTTTTTTTATAATTTTGGAAATCTGCAATAGCTTCTCGATAAGTTTTGGCAAAAATACATTTTATAAAAGCGCGATAATCTTGCCAAGCTTGTCTGTCATATTTTACAGCTTTATCAATATATTTCATTCCAACCTCATATTTTGCTTGTTTAAACATAGGCATTGCCTTTTGTTGCCATAAATATGCTATTGTATTATCTTTTTCAAGTCCTTTATCAATTTCTTCTTGCCATTCTCTTGAATACAGCTCGTGTTTCCAGGCTCCGTTTTTCAGGTATTCATCTATTATTTGTTCTTGCTTCTCTTTATCAACTTTTATTTTAGTCGGTTGAATTTCTTCTAAATCATTAGATGGCGTCTGTTTTTGTTTACAAGCGGAAACTATTACAATCAATAGAATTAATAGGATTTTGATGTTAGTTCTCATTTTTGTTCAAATGTTGCACAACTTCTTAATACGCCTTCATAAAATCTTCTCCAAACACAATTCTCAACTTATCAATAAGCTCTTGCGCATGTTCCTTGCTGAAAACCATGGGCGGTTTTATTTTTAATACGTTGTAGTCTGGGCCGTCGGTGCTCATTAGAACACCTGCTGTTTTCATCCTATCAGATAAATAAGCAGCGTGTTCAGCCAAGGGATTTTTATCGGCATCATTCAATTCAAATCCTAAAAAGAGACCTTCTCCCCTTACTTCGCCAATAATCGGGAATTCTTTTTGAAGCTGAAGCAATTCAGACTTTAAAAACGCGCCGGTTTCCAAAGCATTTTGTTGTAGGTTTTCTTCTTCGATCACTTCTAATACCGTCCGACCAATGGCACAGGAAACGGGGTTGCCACCAAAGGTGTTGAAAAACTCCATGCCAGTATGGAATTTTTCGGATACTTCTTTTGTACACGCTACAACCGCTAATGGATGGCCATTCCCTGCTGGTTTTCCCATGGTGACAATATCGGGAACAACATCGAACAATTCAAAAGCCCAAAATGTTTTTCCCATCCTACCAAAACCGGTTTGTACTTCATCTGCAATGCAAAGCCCGCCAGCCTCTCGAACTGTTTTATATATTTCTTTGAAATAATTTGAAGGCGGTACAATCTGTCCGCCACAACTAATCATCGATTCGCCAATAAATGCGGCAACATTCCGCTTCTTTTCTTTTAAATCGTGTACCATCTGCTTGGCATAGTTCGCATATTCAATACCACAATCAGCACCTATATGCTTTCCTCTATAGGAATCAGGCAGTGGTAAAATATGGGTATGCTCAGGTTTTGGAAACCCGCCTTTTCCTTCAAATTTATAGGAGCTCACATCCATTGCCGAATTTGTGTTTCCGTGATATCCAACCTCAATGGCTAGTATATCTTTTTGTTTGGTAACGGTTTTAGCCATTCGTAACGCTAATTCGTTGGCTTCGCTACCAGAATTGACAAAATGAAGCACCGGAAGTTCTTTTGGTAGCTTTTTCAGTAACGCTTCGGCATAACTTATTATTTCTTTATGCAAATACCGGGTGTTGGTATTTAATACCGCCATTTGTTGCTGTCCAGCGACTACTACTTTCGGATGCTGATGCCCTACATGATTTACATTATTGGCAGTATCGATGTATTTTTTTCCATCGGAATCTATTAAATACACACCTTCTCCCCTAACAATGTTTAAAGGTTCAGAATACGAAAGACTCAAACTTTTCCCTAAATGTTCTTTTCTGAACGAAATGATTTCTTCATTGGTGTAGGTTTCCGGCGTATCGTGGGTTTCTTCAGTAAAAAGCAATTTTGGGTTTTGACAAATACTTTTCCAAACAGCTTTTTCAGAAGGAAATGCTACACCCGGAAAGTTTTCGGTATTCCCTAATAAATCGAGCATGACTTGAAAATGAAGATGTGGCGTCCAAATTCCGTTTTCTGAGGTATCTCCAATATAACCAATTTGCTCTCCTTGCTTTACTTGTTGCCCAATTGTAGTCATGTGTAAAGACGACAAGGTTAAATGACCATATAACGTATAAAAAGGAGTCCCGTTAAACTCGTGTTGTAACACCAACAAAGGGCCATAATCTTTTAAATAATCATTATGATGCAGGATCACTACTTTCCCGTCATAAGCTGCGTGAAGGGGTGTTTTAGCATCTACCCAAAAATCGGTGCCTAAATGTACGGTACGATATTGTGGCCCATTATTTCCGTTCATTCTAAACGCATTGGTGGTATAAAAAGGGCGCACTTCCATATATCCGTTCGCTAAAATACTTTCCGGATTGTCTTTTTCAATTTGCTTTAGTTTGTACTCGGTAATATCGGTATCGCTATATTCTTCTTTATTACCAAGCCACGTACTGCCAATACTCATATCAACATGAGTTACTTTCTTAATTGAAAGTGTGGGAAAAAGTGTGTTTAACGATATTTTGTTGTTTGCGATCCAATTTTGAAACTCCTTTTCTTTTGGGTGCGGCGTGTACCCGCAAGCATTTCTGAAATTATACAAAACAAAATTTTCATACGTTCCATACCAATGCTTTAATAATTGCCACGCATCGTGTTCACTAATAAAATGATAGACATTTTCTGAAACATCTGCTCTTCGCAAGGCTGCTTTTGTGACCGTAATCACTAAACGCATTCCTACTAAGGTGTATAAACATTCCAATTCTTTTTCTGAAAATTGATACTCCGTATTATATCCTTTTACTAGTTCCACAGCTGCGGCGAGTGGATCTGGCGTGTTCATAATAGCATAGGCAATAACAATAGCCAAATCGTTTACCGTTTGTGTATAAACGGCATCACCAAAGTCAATAACTCCGGTAACTTCAGGATCCTTTAAAATTGAAGAAACGAGTATATTATGATCGTTTACATCGTTATGCACCACGCTTTTAGGTAAGGATTGATACATAGGTTGAATTTCCTGAAACCGCTTTTGGAAAAACGAAACCATATCCTTTTCTATGTCTTTAAAAAGGTCGGTATATTTTTGCGTCCATAGGGAGTCGGTCAAATTCCAATCGAACGTTCTTTTAGCTTCTGGGTGCTGAAAATCTTGTAACGCACGTGTAATTTCCCCCGCTTTTTGCCCTAAACTAACCCGTAATTTTGACGTTTTTGGATTGACGGTTGCCCAAAGTCTTCCCGGGACCCAAGTTAGCAGTCGTGCTGTTCTTTTTTCTTCGGAAATAGTGATAGGAGTTAATAAATCACCTTCATTGTTTTGAATCACTTCGGAAAACTGACAAGTCGTTTTTTTTGACTCTAAATGATTTAAAATTGCTGTTTGAAAGTGTAAAAATCCTTCAAAAGCTTCAGGAGTTGAAATTTTTAAAAGATAGGTGTTCCCATTTTCAGCAATCAATTTAAAATTTTCATCTTCATCGCCATTCAGTTTTATAGCTTTTGCCTTAATAGAATACTTAGTTCTAACAATATCTATCACTTTTGCCTGTATTTCCATATTCTTTCAATCAGTCCTTTTTCAAAAGTAAAAAGATTGTTTCTGCAACCCTAATTTATACTATTAAAAGAAACTGAAAAATTACATTATCCTGTACACTTCTATATTTTATCGTGCTCCTTTCAAAAAGCTAAAACTACTTATTGATAGAAAAATCCCATAATATGAGGGGTTAGCTTAATTTTTATCAAAAAATTGCTTAAATTTCACTATTAAAAAAACAGGTACAATATTTACAAACCTTAAGTAAAGGGTAAAAAAAATTCTTAAACTAAAGGTCAGAACACCTTATTTTCCCTCCGTATACTGTAATTTATTATTTTAAATTTTATAATTCTATATAAAAATAAGGATTGAATAAAAAGTGAGATAGATCCAGGAAACAACCTTAGACTAAAGCGATTCATATTGGAAAAGCCGAATACAAATTATATAAATCAACTCTCAGGAGATGATACTAGCTTCAGAAAAAAATTTGTCAATCTCTTAAAAAGTGAATTGGTGATAGAAATCGATAAATACAAAAAGGCATTGTTAGAAAGAGAATATTCTAATGCTTCACAATACGTACACAGGTTGAAACATAAAGTTAGTGTTCTAGGACTTGAAAAAGGATATACGTTAGCTTCTAATTATGAAAATGAATTAAAGGAAAAGAAGGACTCTTTTTCTAATCAAAAAAAATTTGATGACATGCTCACAGAAATGGTTGAGTTTCTTAAATGTTTATAAATATGAAATGTATATTAATAGATGATGAAGCTGCCGCTAGGAGTATTATTGCACATTTATGCTCTCATGTAAAAACAATAACTGTTATTGAAGAGTTTCCTAGTGCTATTGAAGCTATTAAATTTTTAAACAAAAACGAGGTTGACCTTATTTTTTTAGATATACATATGCCCAATTTTACAGGTTTTGATTTTATTGAAACATTAAAGAATCCTCCAAAAATTATTTTAACAACGTCTGACAAAAATTTTGCTTTTGAAGCTTTTGGATATGATTGTGTGATAGATTATCTATTAAAGCCTGTAACGCTCCCTCGATTTTTAAAAGCTATAAAAAAAGCAGGAAATACACCCAATCAAAATCTTACCAAAGTTTCAAAAGTTGAGACCCAACAAGATCACTTATACGTTAATATAAATAGGAGACTTGTAAAAATTGAATACAATAAAATCTATCTAATTGAAGCGAAGGGAGATTATATTATAATTAAAACAGAAAGTGAAAATTATACCGTTCATACTACGTTGAAAAAAATTATAGAAAAACTACCTGACGCTACTTTTTTAAAAATTCATAGGTCGTTTATCATCAATTACAAAAAGATAATAGATATAGAAGACAATAGTGTTCTAATTAATAAAGATGTAATTCCTATTAGTAGATCAAATAGACCCGAATTGATGAAAAAATTGAATCTGTTGTAAATCAGTTAGTTATTTATAATTTAGACAATTTATCGTAATTACCATACCGTTTATCTACACAAGTCAACCTCCTAACGAAAAAAAACCTACTTTTTTTCATTCTATCATATGTTTGCTAAAGAAAATCACTAATTCTTTAATAACATATTGATGAAAAAACTAATTTTTCTCATATTTCTCGCTTTTATAATTCAGATTTCCTTTGCACAAGTAGGGATTGGCACAACTTCTCCCACAGCGCAATTAGATGTGAATGGCGATATTAGAGTAAGGAGTACCATTCCTGAAATTGAGGAATCTATCGTTCAATCTTCAATTTTAGTGGCATCAACAGATGGTATTATTAAAAGAACGACGTCTAAGATGGTTTTTGAAAGCAATAATAAAACGCTTGTAAAAGCAAATCTTTCAAACACCTCTACCTTAGGAATCTCATTGTCAAATAATAGCTCTGAAATTTTATCTTATAATAATGAAGTTACAGATTTAAACGATGAGTATAATGCATCAACGTTTGAGTTTTCGCCAAAACAATCAGGCTTTTACGAAGTCTATGCAATGATTAACATGACCCCAAAAGCATTAGTAATTTCTACATCAACAAATGTTGGATTACAAATTAAAAAAGGAACAACTGTAATTGCAGAAAATTCGGCTGCCTTAGTGGGTGCAACATTTGGCTTAATCAATGTATATGTACAACCCATTAGAGTTATCCACACTGTAATAGAATTAACACCATTAGATGTTGTTACTTTTCATATTAACAACGGTGGATTACTGAATATTAATATTGACCTACTTAGTGAACACAATGGGTATTTTTTTATTAGACAAGTTAGGTAAGTAAGTTTAACTCCCCAGCACATTTGCTTACCGAGGTTGGTTGATTTTTGTTAGCGAGGCATTTCAACAAAGTTGAAATGCCTTTTTTACCCACAATAATCTAATTATCAATGTTTTTAAATTTATCATCAAACATCTAAACGAAACGCTTAAACCCTTCATCTATACATAATTACTATTAGTCGAATAGTTTGTAAAAAAGTTAGGGTAACGTTATATATTTAATAAATCATTAAAAAAATATAATGAAAACTGGTATTATATTCTCTTGTTTTAATATTGAACATACATTAAACGCTCAGAAGTTAATACAAGTGTTATCTAAAAAAGAACAGTATTATTTTTGTTTTGTTAATGACTGTAGTTCTGATAATACAGATCAAGTTTTAAATAGCATTAAACAAAAAGTTCCTCATAGAACATTTATTATAAATTTAGAAAAAAAATCTGGTAGATCTGAGGCACTAAGAGCAGGTGTACAATATCTTGAAAAGTTAAATTATATTAGTTATATCGGGTTTTTTAAAAATGGCCTTTATTTTGATTTTAAAGGTCTTAAATCTATGATTAAATCGCTTCATTTTAGTGAGAATACTTCTATTGTTTTTGGACTAGAGAAGAAAGATATTATTATAAAAGAAAAAAAATCCTTATTGGAATACTTAAAAAGAGGATGCCCTTTTGGCAAAGAAATAGATGAATTTTTAAGACTAAAAGATTCAACTATGGTGTTCTCAAAATCTATTGCCCCAATTCTTTTTGACAAACCGTTTGTAAGCAAGCATTTCTTTTACTTAGAAATACTGTTACGGTTAAAATTATTATTTGGAGAAAAGAACTTAACCAAGTTTATTCTAATTAAAGACTTAAAACTAATACAAACTCAGAATAAACCGTATTTAAGTTTTTATCAAAACGTGAATTTTCCCTTTCTTTTATTCCGCTTTTGTATAAACTATACCTTGCTTAGAAAAAGCTATTTACTCATTCGGTAAATAGCTTTTTAATTACAAAATCCCCTTCTGCTTTTTATAAAAAGCATCAGCCTGCAGTTGCATTAACTCGCGGGCTTTTTTACGCTTGTAATCGTAGAGTTCTTGTTCTTCAGCAATATCGGCGTACACCCTATTGTTGATGTCCTGATCTGTAGTAACTAAAATTTCTCTTTGGGCTTGTTGCTGCGTAACCCAAGATTTTAAAGCACTTTCTTGCTCTTCTAGTTTTAAATCGTAAGCGCCTTTGGGTGATAATAGTTTAGCAATGATTGGTGAGGTTTCAATCGCTAAAAACAGTAGAAATATAAAGAATGAGGGTAACCAAGGTAGTTTATCAAGGGCGTTCACTCGCGCCATCAACCCATCAAAACCATCGATTACCGGTTGGGTTTCGGCAACTTTGGTTTGATACGCATCAGAAACTGTTGCAATTTGATTTTCTAAGGCGGTTATCTTTTCGGTATTTGTAGTCCGTAATGTCTGTAAAGCGGCCAGTTCTGCATCGTGCTTGTCGCGCTTTTCTTTGTAAACAGGTCCTTTGCCAATGAGCTCAGTACCTTTTCTACCTTCGGCTTCGGCGATATAGGTTTCATATAAGGCGTTTACTTCGGCTTCTTTATCGGTTACTTCTTTTTTAAGGGCGTCAATTTCGGTATTTAATGTTTCAACCGTTGGTGTGTATTGTAAGGCCAATTGATCTTTATTGGCGAGCGTCATATCATTTTTTTCTTCAAGAAGGACTTGATTAATTTCCTTTTCAAAAATTTTCATTTCCAACGGTTTTGAAATGACAATCGCGATAATAATCGCCAGAAGGATCCGAGGCGAGGCTTGTATTAGTTCATCGAAGAAATTCTTTCTTTTTTTTATAGTTGAAACAATAAACCGATCGAGATTAAAGATGAGCAAGCCCCAAATCAAGCCGAAAAAAATAGCAGTAAATAGGTTATCAAAAACGGTGTATAACGCATACGAACCTGCAATGGCGGCCATAACTGCAGTGAAAAACACGGTCGCTCCAATGCCGGCATATTTGGTGCGTTCGCCAGGAGAGCATTCCTCTAAAATAGCAGTATCGGCACCGGAACAAAAAATAAAAAAACGTTGTAACATAGATTGATTGATTTTGATTGACAGACTATTAGAACGTCAATTCTGGGTATTTGTTACAAAAAAGCCCCGATAATTCGAGGCTCTCTTTTTTTTGATTGCATAGAATTACTCAACCTTAATTCCCTTTTTTGAAATTTTTACTATCGGATTACTTTTTCCAAAATTGGTTGTTTGAATGTTTAAGTTTTTATTCTTCTTCACCAAACGAATGGCTTTTTCAGCAGTTATTTTTCCCCCTTCGTAAAAAAAGGCAGCATTCTTTTTAGCCATCAATGTTATATGATCTATTGAATTTACCGATTCTGGTGGTAATGGCGGAGCCATTTGCTTTCCATCAACGTGTGGAGCTGGTGGTGGTGGTGGAGGTGGTATGTTTCCTCCCTTATCATTCACTCCTTTAATTACTTTTTTAGGTGGAACTGGTGGGACTGGTGGCGGCAGAATTAACAACGTCGCTCCTTTTTTATGTTGCGCATAGTCTGTTTTCTGAAATTCCACTTCCAATTTTTTTAAATAGTCTTGACTATTACTTGCAATAAGTATCGAAGGAAGCGCTTCATTAAAATCGTTTTTAGTCCACCCTTTTGTTATGGCATTTAGATCGTTTTTAAAGGTTTTAATATTCGACGGTTTTCCATTAAGGGTCACGCTATTTATGCTAATCATAACCACAAACGTCTTTTTGCCGTTTTTTTGAGCGCCTTTAATAAAATCAGAAGCATAGGTATCGTAACGGCCTATTTTATTTTCTAGATAGCATTCAGGAAAAGGTTGTGCACTGTCTTTTTGCTCAGTAGTCATTATACCGTAAATATCCTCTAAGGTTTCAAGGTCGGTTACCGGTATTTTACGATCTTCAATCGCTACAGCATTATACTTTTCAGCTAATTTGTTGTACAGAGCAAGCTGTTGTTTAGTTGCTTTTTCTTTACTTTTTTCTGAAAGTGTTTCCGTTTGTGATGTCTGTTTCACAATGGTTTGTTTACTACTAAAACCATAAAGCATCAGTGCTACTAATGGAAGCAATAACAGGCTTCGAAGCCAAATTGCTTTTTTTGAGGTGTGTGTTTTCATAACTGTAAATCGTTTTTTGAATGATGAATAATTGATTGAATGTGCCAATTGTGGCGTTGAGGCATGTGATGAATATGCCAGTAATAAGTTCTGATACCTTGATGTTTCTGTGCCTTGGTTTAACACAGCGCGGTCGGCTAAAAATTCGTGATTGAGCTTCATACTTCTCTTCAGATATATAAATAGTGGGTTAAACCAAAATAATACATGAAGCAATTCGATAAAAAGAATATCGATACTGTGCTTTTCTTGCGCATGAGCTTGTTCGTGCACTAAAACTTCTTCCGGAACTTCATTGGCTTCATACATTGCTTTATTTAAAAATATATAGCTAAAGAATGTATGAGGTGTCACTTTTTTCTGAAGTAACACGTGAAAGAACTTTCTTTTCTTCAAAATCGGATTTTGCTGTATTTTTCTCCAGATATTGAATAAGTTTCGAAAAAATCGAAATCCGCAAAAAGCAACTCCTAATAAATAGATACTCCAAAGTAAGTACGGAAGGTAATCGATATTTTCTTCTACAGGAGTTCCATTAGTCATGGAAGCGTTTGTAAAAACCGTATTGGCCGTTTGTGGTATTTCAACGTATGTAGTAAACGTAACAAATGGAATTAAAAAAGAAATGATAATTCCGCCCAACAAATAGAACCGTTTAAAAGTGTGTGCGCTTATTTTTTCTAAAAAAAGTTTATAAAAAGCAAAGAAAATCAATAGACAAGCGGCCGATTTTAATAGATACCATTCCATATTATTTGTCTTTAAGTTGTTGGTCAATCAGTTTTTTTAAATTTTCCAGTTCTTTTTTACTCAAATCGGTTTCTTGCGTAAAAAACGAAGCAAATTGTGAGGCACTATCGTTAAAAAAGTCTTTAATCATGCCATTCATTTGCTTGGAAAAATAGTCTTTCTTTTTTACTAAAGGAAAGTATTCCCGAGAACGCCCCAGTTGTTTGTAATCCACAAAGTTTTTATCCTGCATCCTTTTTAACAACGTGGCTACTGTAGTTTGTGCAGGTTTTGGATCTGGATACGCCTCGATTAAATCTTTCATAAATGCTTTCTTCTGTTTCCAGAGTAATTGCATCAATAGTTCTTCGGAATTTGAAAGCGACATAGTTCTATAAAATTAGAATTAACTCTACAAATGTAGAATAATATTTTAATTCTACAAACATAGAATTAACTATTTTTTCAAATAATTAATATTTCAGCAGGGAATGAATTAAACTATCTTTACCGAAAACTATAAATTATGAGTCTGGAACGCGACCTATCTAAACGAGCTGAAAACAAATGTGAATTATGTACTTCTGAAGAAAACCTATCTGTTTATTCAGTTCCCGATTCTCCAAAAGAGGGGTTAGAAGCCAGCATTTTACTTTGTGCCACTTGCAAAGAACAAATTGAAGACGAAACCAAACGCGATCCTAATCATTGGCGTTGTTTAAACGATAGCATGTGGAGCACTATTCCAGCGGTTCAAGTAATGGCATGGCGTATGCTACAACGCTTGAAAGGCGAAGGTTGGACTCAAGATTTGCTGGATATGATATATATGGAAGATGAAACCCGCGAATGGGCAAAAGCTTCGGGTGATGGCGTTGACAAAAGCGATGCAATTGTTCATCGTGACAGCAACGGAAATATTTTAGAAACAGGCGATTCGGTGGTGTTAATTAAAGATTTAAAAGTAAAAGGAAGCAGTATGGTTGCCAAACAAGGTACTGCGGTTCGCCGGATTTCATTAGACCATGAAAACGCAACCTACATTGAAGGAAAAGTTGATGGTCAACAAATTGTAATCATTACCGATTTTGTGAAGAAAATATAGGGTTATAACTAATCTAAAAACAATAGAGCCGATGTGTACACATCGGCTCTATTTAATTCTTATTTACTCATTTCAGTAAAGAAATGATAAAACTGTGGAATAGTTTCGATTCCTTTCAAATAATTCCAAATCCCAAAATGTTCGTTAGGAGAATGAATGGCATCGGTGTCGAGCCCAAAGCCCATTAAAATAGTTTTGCTTTTCAATTCGTTTTCAAACAACGCAACAATAGGGATGCTTCCTCCACTGCGTTGTGGAATAGGTGTTTTGCCAAAGGTTTTTTCATATGCTTTACTTGCAGCCTTATATCCCGTATAATCAATTGGTGTTACATAAGCTTGTCCGCCATGATGTGGCTTCACTTCTACCGTGACTGCTTTTGGCGCAATACTTTCAAAATGATCTTTAAACAATTGGCTTATTTTCTTCCAATCTTGGTTGGGTACCAATCGCATACTTATTTTAGCGTACGCTTTACTGGCGATTACCGTTTTGGCGCCTTCGCCAGTGTACCCGCCCCAAATACCATTTACATCTAAAGTTGGCCTGATAGAATTCCGTTCGTTGGTTGTATAACCAGCTTCACCATATACATCGCCAATTCCAATTGCTTTTTTATAGGCTTCTTTATTAAAAGGAGCTTCGGCCATTTTAGCACGTTCTTCTTCGGATAGAATTTCCACATCATCATAAAAACCAGGAATCGTAATATGGTTGTTTTCATCTTGAAGCGACGCAATCATTTTCGCTAAAATATTAATTGGATTTGCTACTGCTCCACCGTACAATCCACTGTGCAAATCGCGATTAGGGCCAGTAACTTCAACCTCAACATAACTAAGACCACGTAGTCCTGTGGTAATCGATGGCGTATCGGGCGCGATCATTCCGGTATCGCTAATTAAAATAACATCGTTAGCTAGTTTTTCTCTATTTCGAGTAATAAACCATTCCAGACTGGCACTACCCACTTCTTCTTCGCCTTCAATCATAAATTTTACGTTGCAAGGCAATTGATTGGTCTCGGTCATATATTCTAATGCCTTCACGTGCATATACATTTGTCCTTTATCGTCACAAGCACCACGGGCAAAGATAGCACCGTCGGGATGACGCTCCGTTTTTTCAATTACTGGATCAAACGGTGGGCTATTCCACAAATCCATCGGGTCTGGCGGTTGCACGTCGTAATGGCCGTACACTAAAACAGTTGGAAGGTTTTTATCAATTATTTTTTCACCGTAAACAATGGGGTAGCCTGGAGTTTCACAAATTTCAACAGTATCGCAACCTGCTTTTTTAAGGCTGTCTTTTACGGCTTCGGCGGTATTAAACACATCGTCTTTGTACGCTGAATCGGCACTAATGCTCGGTATTTTAAGCAATTCGATTAGCTCATCGATAAAACGTTGTTTGTGTTCTTCAATATAAGGTTTTGCACTTTTCATCTGTATAAAATATTTGATAAATGGGAAGATGGAATACCCTTAATTACTCATCCTCGGTTAATTTTCATATTGTAAATGGGCATTTCATAGTAATTTTTTTTTCTAAAAAGCTAAAGGTACCAAAAACAAAATTTTATCTAAAAAATTTGTTTGCCAATTATGAACTTTATGTATATTTGCACTCCTTTTGAAATAAAAAGGAACTTATTGAAATGCGGGCGTGGTGGAATTGGTAGACACGCTAGACTTAGGATCTAGTGCCGCAAGGTGTGAGAGTTCGAGTCTCTCCGCCCGCACTAAAAGCTTCTTTATGAAAATAAAGGAGCTTTTTTTATATCTAATTTTGTGCTATAAATAGTACAAGGAGAAACGAAAATTGTCGAAATGTTCATTTTGAAGTCATAATTCGAGTCTCGGAGTTTATCCTGAGCGAGGAACGAGTCGAAAGGCCCGCACACTTCGACTGCGCTCAGCGCAGGCCAAAAAAAGCTAACTTTAACGAGTTGGCTTTTTTTATTTAACACTATCTGCAAATATATTTATCAATCATATATTTTGTTATCGGTTTGAGTGTTTTTCCAGTCTCTGGATGTAACCCTTCAGAATTAAAATACTCTAACTCTTTCTTCGCATTTTTCCCATACCATATA
>Ga0209309_10002022_pt1 | contig 19133 bp, 23 predicted proteins | sample COGITO_mtgs_1204_2_FD_184807 | JGI IMG/M metagenome (GOLD analysis project Ga0209309, IMG submission 184807) | Pelagic marine microbial communities from North Sea - COGITO_mtgs_120412 (SPAdes) (version 2) | ecosystem: Environmental > Aquatic > Marine > Epipelagic ... | reverse complement strand
TTTCAAGTATGTCCGTGAGTCTCTTATCGTTCTCTTCACAATAGGTCACTAGAGATATGACAGATGTATATAGATCGTCATACTCTCCTTCAAGATTGTTTCCTCTCATCAAGATTTGAATCCGAGAAAACATTACATCTGAACATCCTCGGGACTCACCATTCCAAACATCGTTCATAGTCGTTTTGTTTTGTAAAAATTAATGTGATCATCCCAACGATTGAGCTCTTGTCTAATCGGACAAAAGTACAATCCGTTATAAGGTGGTTTGGTTGTATCCCGATCGGGAAATAATTCAGTCTGTCTATACATCATGATAATCCTTTAAATTGGTATTTCATTTTATTAATCTCCTAGGGTAAAATGTATGTCTGTTCATATATTTTGCAAGTTTGTCCGACGCTGAATTTCTGATCTGTTCATCAAGAACAATGTTTCCTGCTATACTAAACCTTGTTTCGTCTGACATATTTCTTTGAACCGAATGATGTAGTTCGCCATTAAAAACGATAAGATCGTAATCTTTAGGAAAAATGCCAACATCTATTGATTTGTATTCTGGATGAAATCTTATAGGTCCTGCTTTTTCTGGAACGTTTACGTAGTAAATCCAAGAAATAACCGTAGGATCTCTGAACCTCCAGGAATGGTTGTGAACTTCTCCAGTTTCTCCAGGTCTAATAACGTGTCCCCAAACAGCGTTCATTAAAAAACGTTTTATCCTAGGATCGATTCCTACGAAAACTTTTTTTATTACCTTCAGTAAATCAGAAATTTGTTCCGGCGATATGTTAAAAGTATTAGGATCATCCCATTTTATATCTGATTGTTTCGTTTCTAGATAAGAATGTAAATACGAATTATCGACTAGTCCAGAAAGGTTAGTTTTAAAAACAGAAACTTTAAATAGTTCTATCTCTTCGAATTTAAGTTTATTCATACCATTGTACTAATGTGTTGACTCTAAAAGAGCGCCATGCATTTTTATCTAGTGCCCAAACAACGAGATGATCGTTGTCTTCTTTTTGTTCTAAGATTTCAGGAACATTATGATTTGACAATTCTGAGTTTAGCGTGCAAGGCATAACGCGAAGTTCGCCAGTATCGATCTTATTGAACTCAACAGTTACCTTACCTTTTTTTGCAGCAGCAATAAAACCTTTAATATTTTTGTTCATTGTTTGACCTTTTTAATCATTACTATTCCTTTTATCAAAATAAATTCTTACGTAATATTTTCTAGCGACTGCTATGATGAACAATATCGAAGTCATGAGAACTGTCATTAATATCGCAGACATTTCAACCGATAAACAGAATGCTATTAGAACATAATTGAGAGGGAAATTCAAAGCAGTTCCCAAAACAGTGTCACTAATCGATTCTTTCAGCGCTTGTTTATGTAGCATAATTGGTAACTAACAATTCCTTGCGATTGCCTTCATCCTCACGGTATGCCTTGCCAGAGTGCATCGTGTATGTTAAATCCCATTGTGTCTGAAACCAATCTTGATACAATTCACGCAAAACTTCATTAGAGTTGTATGTGATCATTACATTGCCCATACAATCTTGTGCATGTTCATAAAAAAGATAATGATCAAAATCTGAATGATGTTTGCCTTTCTTACCATACAAGAAAGATTTAATATCGTAGGGAGGGTCGGCAAAAATAAAATCATCTCGGTCACATCCTGCAAAGACTTCGGCGTAATCCATATTGGTTATTGTCCAATTCTCAATCAAGGGCAAGTATTTTGGCAAGTTGTTGATGTTGTTGACTGAAAAATTTGATTCGCTTGCTGACGCAGAGAATCCGCTAGACTCACCCAGACCAGAAAAGGAACACTTATTGGCAATGAAAAAATGAACAGCACGATTAAAAGGGTCAATGTTTTTTCCAAGAACATCTCTACTTTCCAGGAAAAGGTGTCTGTGGGAGGTTGTTTTATCGTCATAAGATTCTGCTTTCATCTTCCGAGAAAGAATTGCGTTGTATAATGCCTCGTTGTTTTTCTGTAACTGAGACCAAAAACAAAATAGATTGTAGTAGACGTCATTAACCCACACTGGAATATCTGGGTAACGTTTTGAGAACTCAATAGCAACTGATCCGCCACCAACAAACGGTTCACGATATGCAGTGATTTTTTCAGGCAAGTGATCAAATAAGAACTTAGTTGCTCTTGATTTACCTCCTGGATATCTCAGAGGTGTTTTTAGTTTCTTTAGGTTTTTCAATCGTGAGTATTCTTCCATCGCAAGATCTTCTCTGAGGTAATGTTTTATCTAATACAACTGGCCCCGAATGAAACGCGCAGTGTTTAGGGTCATATCTATTATGATGTTTCAATAGCAATATTTCATTAGGTTCTAGGTCATCGAACGAATACCAAACAATATCTTTATTGAAGTTTGGATACAAAGGGTTAACCACTTTAACCCAAGGTCTTAGAGGCATTTGCTCCGTTTTAAAGGATTCGTCATATACACGTTGCTCTACTGTGGCAATATCAGAAACTATTAATGGCGCGCTTGTATTTTTTGGTCCGCCGTTCACCCAAAACCCAGTAATTCTAAACCAATTTTTCGGGTCTTCAAAATAATAAGGTATTGTATCTAAAATGTTTAGATCCTGTTTCGCTTCCCGAGCTCGGAAAAGACTGTGATCTGCAGAGAAGTCTGCGTGAATACGTCGGGTGGTTGGGATTTCTGGTCTTCTTACAAATTGTTTCTGAACAATATTTAAATGGTTTGGAAAAAATTCGTTTGCCACTTTACCAAAGGTTTCTTCTAGCGATTCGTTAGAGTTGTAATCAAAGTCATAATCTGTTTTTACAACTTGCGCGCCGTTAATATCTAAGTCGAATTCGAATTCTGCTTCTCTCCAATTAGTCGGAGAAATTTCAACAGCGCGGTCATTAAATTTGTATTTCATATTATTTTATCCCTTAAAACACATTACTCGAGTGTCTATAGAATTTCTTGGAATAAACTTATCTCCTCTATATCCGGTTGAAGCGTGTATATTGGCAAAGGCAAGACCCTCAGTTTTTCTTTTAAAATTGAAATGATTAAAAACTAAAGTTTCATTTTCTTGAAGGTCGTCAAAAATATACCATTTTACATTATCAGTATGATTGTAGATCGTAAAATGATCACGGTTTACTGTGATAAACTGGCTATATTTTTTCTTTTCTAGTAACTGAATACAGTCGTCTTCATCAGCGAACTGGTGAAAACCATCGCCCAATTTTTGTTGGACGAAGTATCTTGCTTCAGGGGTCAAGGTCGGATCACCTTCCTCATGATTACTTAAATTCATAACGTTCCCCCATTGACAATAATTATCTAATGTCAATGTGTCCAAATCAGATATACAGAACGCTTGAGAATTAGGAGTTGGAGTTAAATTTTTCCAAAATCCAAGATAGTGACATTCTCTTGAGTACGCTTCAGAAATATCAATGTTTTTTCTTGCAAAATTTTTGTCGATGAAACCTTTTACAAACATAGAAACATCGAGGTTATCCATATCTAGATGCGCCAGCTGAACTGTTTGAACTAGTTCTGTATTATCGTCTCTGTAATGATAAATCCGACAACAAGCAGCAAAGTAATTTAATTTTTCTACAACGGTTCTTTCAACTTCCTTAAAAAAATTAATAGCATCAGATTTGTTTTTAGGTACGCTGGTTGTTCGCGCTCCGAGGTGAGTAAAATCAGTATTTTCTACTAGGGTTTTAATGACATTAGGATCGATGTCATCTTCAATAACTTGTATACCATTTTTTTCTAAAGTAAGGTTTTCATCGCGCCAATCATATAGGTCTATTTTAACAGCGTCTATTTGTTTTTTATCAGCGCTGTAAACTAGTATTTCTTCTTTAGTTTTCGGGGATTTCTTCATTAATGTCTACTTTAAATTTTATATGTCCCGCAGGACTTAATGAGTTAAGGAAGTCTTCTAGAGATAACTCTTCTTCGTTATGCGATTTACCAACTTGGATTCCCATTACAAAAGATTCAAGTTCATCTGGAGAAAGGGAATCAAGATAATAGTCAAACTCTACAATAGATTCTTGTATTTCTTTTCTTGTTTTGTATGCATCTAGAGAAATTACGTTGTTCATAATACTTCGTCCAAAAGGGTTTCAGTATTATTTAGGTTTGACTTTTTACCAACCTATCCCATTCGTCAGGCGACACATCGTTCAATCGAGAGGATTGATGGTGAGCAGGTGCTGAGATACGTCCATTAAATCCATCGCGAGCATCATAATCATCAGAATGATCCCAGTGTTTGTTATGCTCTTGATCATGAATGTCTAACTGGATCAGAGCATAGTGCAGAATCTTCATGATGTCTTTACGAGCATCAGCAGGAGTACCCTTGTTACCGTAACGTTTCGCATACTTGATCACATTGCCCAAGCAAAAACCAGTACCATGCCCACTGTCAATAATAACATCCGTGGCTTGATACTTGTCAGTCGCGTAGTGTTGGTCGTAGGTTTTATCAACATAAGTTTTTAACTCCTCGATTAGTTTGTCTTCGTTAAACTTGTAGTTCATAAAAATTCAATCCTTCTTGATTTAAGTATATTATACCATAATTTGTTATCAATTTATACCCTAAAAAATCAATTATTTCAACTTCCGGCATATTAGAAAGAAGGAACCCCCTTACTTGCGTGAGGGAATTCCAATTCTTTTTTTCAACAAGTTTATGTAGTGGGTTCACGATACAGATGCAAGACGTTCCTGAGGTAACTCACCTCGAGTTACCAAAATAGATATGACTTCTGCTATTGTACAATGCCCAAATTTCCTGTTATAACATCTTCGTACGACCGCGCCGTTTTCCCTAGTAGTACGACCACCCCCAGAATAATCCTCGTCATGCGCCCAATCAGAATCGTCAATCGTTAAGGGTTGATCATCAATAGCGCAACGAAAACCTTGATGAACTAAAACATCATAACGCTCGTCGCGTTGTAACGATCGTTTAGAATCTAAACAAACCACACCAAACTCTTCTAAGAAATCTTCTCCTTCGAGTGTACTATACTTCTTGATTAGTTCGTAACAATGCATTTGTTTTTCTGGATCAGAAAAAGATTTGCCGTTAGAACGCATGAAATCTTTTACAAATTTTTGAACTCCTTTGTATACCGTCGTTTTCGAATCAAGATCGGTCGCTTTCCCAGTCAAAATACTTCTGGTATATTCATAAGATTCCTTGAATTTACTCCAATCTTTTATTTTAAAAGAACCGAACTCCGCAAGAACTCCGAAAAAGAACAACTGAAAAAACTCAAAAGAAGAATTGTTATGGCGCATTCCAGTATGGATTTTTACTTTCATAAAGTCAGACCAAAACTGACTAACAATATCATTACTCGCTTTTGACAATGTAATCTTTTCTTCTACAAATTCTTCAATATCGCCATAACCTGTTGCACAATGAAGTCTGTGATGCGATTTCATAGCAACTAAAGCAGCGTACTCAAACCATTTGCCGGAAGGATTCCACTCAGTAGACCAATGAAGTGGTTTATTTTTGCCATCATTTCCTTCGAAATATTCAAAAACCTCTCGAACCATATAAGGTTCTACTCGATTATATTCTGGCACTATTTTTACAATTTTACGAATTTCTTCCAAGAAAAGTGAAACGTCATCTGCCATGATCATATTCATTGGAGAAACTTTGGTTCCCTTGTTTAATTGTCTGAATAAAAAAGTAGCAGTATAATCATTGCATTCTGCTATTTGTACAGGAACATAGATATTAGAAGGATCGATCGCCATTGTTTCGCAGAACTCATTAAAGTTCATACCATCAATAAGAAGTTCGCCTTTTATCCATCTAAGAAGATAACGACATCGATGCCCACCATCAATGGTAATAAAAAGGAATCCGGGATATCGTTTTTTTAACTGTTCGTCATCACCAATCCAACGGAACGTTAACATCCCTGTACCGAGATCGACCAACGCTTTACACACATCAAAAGGTTTATTTTTATCACCTTCTTCTCCGCGTTGTCCTATAGGGTCCGGATTGATTTTTTGACTGACAAGAAAATCTATAAGGTCTTGAAGAGTCCATGTCATGTAAGTCATTGATCCTGACACCATGAACCCGAAAAGGTTTCTGAACTTGTTATTAAGATTAATTGATTTATTTTCTAACGCAGAACGAATTGATTGCGATGCTATCATTTTGTTAACTCCTAAGTTGACGACCCTAAATCGGATCTAGTTTGAACTTCTATGGCGAAGTTCCTTACCACATATTATATCATATGTGCACAATATATCAAACTCTATGTAAGTTCTTGATTTATATACTTATTTACGTTAGCGAGCGATTGATTAATAACTTGGTGCATGTCAAGATATTGATAAGTTCCACACCTACCGATAAAAGATACTTTGTTATTTTTGCGCTGTAAATACTTTTGGTAAATTTTTTGATTGGTTCCTTCTATATCTTTTACTGGATAGTACCGCTCCATATTGTTATCCTTGTAGTCACAAGGAAACTCATATGTCAACGTAGTTGCAAGAGGGTTATGTCCATGGTTCGGAAACAGTTTCCACTCAGTAACGCGGGTCGGACCATCGTATGTTGTGAAGTTTGTCGTTGCTGTCTTAAAAACATTATTCTGTGGAAGCGTGACAGTTTCAAACTTTATCGAGCGATATGGCAGTTCGCCGTATTCAAAGTTATAGTATTCATCAATGGGCATGCTATTAAACACATGATCGTAAACATCTTCCATGCTTTTTTTAAATTTCGTATTGGTTTGCAATGTAATATTTACATGATCATATATGTTTTCAAATAGTGCAGTGTAACCATCTGATGGCATTTTCTGTATGCTATCGTTCGGAAAATAATATTCGTTATAATCATCTCGAACAGGAACTCGTTCTAAAATTTTAGGATTGAGTTCTTCAATATCTTTTCCCCACATTTTTTTAGTGTAAGGACGAATAAAAACATCAACTACATTTTCTTCGCCGATCAAATGTTTAGTTTCTTTATTGACAGGCAGAACATAGTATTCATTATCTGTATGTTTTGCTAACACTTTGTGTTTATACTCTACCCACTCAGTAAACTGAGACATCCATTCAACAACTCTTTCGTTACTGGTGTGGAAAATGTGTGGACCGTATTTGTGTATCCGAACACCGTGCTTATCAAAATAATCATAAGCGTTGCCGCCAATGTGAGGACGCTGATCAATTACATCAACATGGTGCCCTGCTTCTGCTATCTCTCTGGCGTAGACCGCGCCGGCAAACCCTGCCCCGACTACTAAAAAATTACGCATCTAAAATCTCTAAGACTAGTTGATCAGAAATGTTTTTATCCATAGGTTGACTATTATAATACGCTATTTTTTGATCAGAAGCAAGTTTTTTTAACTGCCCTTCGTCCATTTCCTCTAACATCTTACAATTAAGACCGACATAAGGTTCGCCAAACACCGCACCTTCTTGTTCGTTACAGATAAGAATCGACTCAACGTCGGCAGTTTGTTGTGGGCGAGCTCGCCACCAACCCGAACCAGCGTGCCAGTAACCCGCCATCAAAATACCCCAATGTTTATCAAAGGTTTCGACCATCGCCTGTTCTGTCAATCGTATCTGCTTCTTTGCCTTTGAACCATACTGCTTGATTTCCCAGGTTGCATCTGCAGTCATGTTATTAAACCACTTCTCAGTCTCGCCTTGGATAAGTCCAGCAAAGTTGAACACTTTCTGCTTCGGGGCAATAAACAAGCTTGTTTTTTTAGGAAGTCTTCTTACTGAGTATGGAGGAGGATACCAAGCAAAGATTTTATCCTGGTTCCAGGTGGGAAACAACTTCTTATAGTCGCCGCCTAAATGCGCTGGCAAGATAATCGTTGTGTCTTCCTCTGATATTTTAGTAAGAGCATCGCGAAATGCCGGTATCCATTCTTTCTTCAATCGTTTTTCTTTTACAACGTTATTAATGTAGTAGTCGTTTGTAATCGAATCTAAAACTTTCTCAACATCTTTTTTCCAGTTGCTAATATTTTTTGGAGACTGCCAATCTTCAATAGCGAAAATGGCATCGGGTCTTTGAGCAACTGTCCAAAGTGCACTGTAGATGTACGAGTTAAACGGCGAGATATGCATTAGGAACACAATCACCTTATCATAGGAAGAAAGGTCTTCGCCTATAGTCACAGATTTTTGTATGACAGTATGTCCAAGCGCTTCTAAGTTTTCAACCAAACTAACGTGAGCAAAACAAACACCTAATTCAGAAGTCTTGTGAAAGTCTCGCGTAACAGCGCCGCGAGTAAAACCCGTCACCAAAATTTTCATACTATATCCTCAAGGGTTTTAGTTGGAGTGATAAAATTAGATAGAAACGGCACCTCAGAGCGCTCAAGGTCTCCTGCGCGGCGATCGCCTACTACCACTTCGAATTGTTTACCATATTTTTTAATGTAGGCGTCAACATACTCACGGACCGTGTAGGAGTTGCCCGAACCTAAAGGTTCATAGTCTGTCATTGCTCCAGGTTCTTTCACTGCACGAATTAAAGCATCAGTAATATCTTCTACATGAACGTAGTCGCGAATACAAGTACCGTCTTTTGTATTATAGTCGTCGCCAAAAATTGTAAATGTACCAGTTTCTTTTGCCTTCTGGATTGCTAACGGCAGTCCTTCTGGGTTAGTTGGATTGCCTCCGCCAACGTTATAGAAACGAAAGATCGTATACTCTTTGCAAACGTCTTTGATAATTTCTTCGCACATAACCTTAGACTTACCATACGGAGAGTCGGCATCGAACGCTGCACCTGTAGAGGCGAATATCATTTTAGCATTAGGAAACGTTTTAAGTATGTTAATGGTTCCAGAAACATTTGTGTCATAATACTTGAGCGGATCTCGAACACTCTCACCTACGCGAACTAAAGCGCCGAGGTGAACTACTATATCAACGTCGTTTTTGACGCGATATTTGTTCGGATTTCTAATATCCCAAACGCCTATATCAGTTTTTCTAAAGCGTATGTCTTGCATTTTACTTGCAAGAATTTTTCCGATATAACCTTCCGCCCCAGTAATTAAGACCATAGTGATACCTTTTTCTTAGTTGCTTTCGGATGATATTTGTTAAGCATTGCCTCGCCCTCATGCTTAACAATGTAATCATACCACTCTTGCTGGTCCCACATATTTGCACTAACACCGTTCCATAGTGGGCGCCAATCGGGATGTTTTTTATTCAACCTCCTATCGTCTACAAACTGACGACGAAGCGATTCATATTCCCAACTACCTAATTCTAGCATTTTTTCTCGGAAATAGCAAACGAGGGAAATGCGTTCCATATCTTCTAAAGTTTTCCCAGCGGGAGGAACCAGTTCTGTGTTGCCGTGAATGCCTTCATGGTTATTAATCAGCAACAGATCTCCAGGTCGAATATTGATCGCGACTCTATACTCGGGCAGAACTAGGTATCCTCCCTCCCACTCTTTATCTTTCGCAATCACCGACAGATTGGAGAACCCTGCGTGCAAATCACCGGCATCACGGTGAGCAGATGTGCGAAAGTTTTTGTTCACCGTTATCGTGGTGAACGGGGTATCCTCGCCAGCGACTCTGAATCTGGGGTCGAGTTTCGCTGCTGCTTCATTCTGAACATCATACCGTTCTGGCAAGAGTCGCTGAAACTCACTCGAGAGTTTGCGCATGAACGGATAACACTTCTCGTAGGTTTCACGATGGTGTTCAGTATATGAAGTAGCGCGACCCCATGGGATGCGCGGATACCGATCGAAGAACCCAGCGATACCAGATAAAACCTGATTCGCATAGGTTGTGTTGGATACATAATTCTCAAATAAATGTTTTGCTGCTTTAGTTCGTTCGTTCGTAGGCAATTGCAATATTTCTGGCAACTTTACCTCGAAGAAGGTCTCATAATCATAACCTTCCTGTTCTATCTTGGTTTTAATCCAAACGATGCCTCTTGCTTCTTCCGGATCGATTTTATTTCTGTGTTTCTCTCTTATCTGTTCAATAGGATCAACGTCGGAAAATAATTTAGGAGTATTGTTCTTAATAAGAAACTCCATAATCTCAACTTGCTCAGGAGTGCACCAGTTTCTACCACCCTGCCTTTCGCCTTTTGGTCCAGCAGCAAGTCCACGGTTCTGAGTAGGTTGTGCTGCGTTGACCAATCCTTCATAGGCAGACGCCTGTTCTTCTGCAGTAAAACGATTTTTTCTAAACTTAAAGATACAAGTTTGCTCGGTAGGTTCCGAGCAAACAAGACTATTCGAAGGCGCATAAAAATCTGTGTCTTCTTCTACAAGAAGATCGTAATCGGAATCTTCCATGTAGGTTCCGAGTTTGTGATCACAGTTATATTTTTTATCTGCTACGATTATTTTCATCATTTGCTACTCTTGTTCTCAAATCAGATGTAGAAAACCTATGGTCTCTTTTATTGAAGTATATTTCAATTCCTCGGGAAGCGCAAGCAGCGCGACCAGTAAAAGTTTTATCCCTATATTCGTCACCGATAATCCTAACGTCAATGTTGACCATCTGCAGAATATCTTCTAAATCTTTTTCTGTTTGATAAGGAATAATTTCGTCTACGTATTTAACAACTGAGAGTTGTGTGTATCTCTCGACCAGAGATTGCACTGGTGAGTTTTTCTCTGCTCGATCTATACTAGGATCGACTTGCAATCCACAAATCAAATAGTCACACTGTTCTTTTGCTTCTCTCAGCATAGTTACATGTCCAGCGTGTAGAAGGTCGAAAGTGCTTGCAGTAAATCCTACGATACGTCCCATATTTCTTGATCCTCAATAGCGTGCTGAGCACACTGTACATAATCTTTATCTTCTTCGTTAAGTACTGTCCAGAATTTACTTATCTCTAGAGTTAAGTCCATTACTTTTCCTGGTTCTTCAAGATGGTGGTTAGATTCCATCCAACCTTGTAATATATCAAGTCGAAGATTAATTTTTTCTTTTAACATTAGTGCCACCGATAAAATTTGTGCTGTCCAATCCTACCAACGGGGACCATGCCTCTGTCGTTGATCCAATTAGGTGTTACGTATGTCGCGTGATAATGTGTAGCACCTTCTGTAATGCCTCTCCAACCGCCACGTAGTGCCATCTCCGCCACGATCTCAGCATCCTCGTATGAATCTGTCTCCATAGGTTCATCACTCAACCCATCACAGAACCACGAGAAGTGACACATACCACGAACCGGAACCTCATTACCTTTCCAGTTGGTTCGCATCACTGACTGGTTGACAACCTCACAGACGGTGTTAGGGAACAGGTTACTGTCAACTCTGTTCAACACTACATCAGCAACAGCAATGCGCCCAGCAAAATTATCGCTCCGAGACTCATGATAGACATTGAGAGCGAGACATTCAAGTTCTTGGACTCTTGCAATTTCTTCTGCATCTCTTGATCCGCTTTGTACAAGTTCTCCACCTCTTTCGGTTGGGGTGAGTTCCTGCCTGATGCTCGGTTCTTCTTGTTCAATTTGAACCTCATTCTTTTGTTCTTTATTGTCATCTGAAGTAATCCATGTTATAAAACCGTATAAAATTAGAACCCAAATTACCATAAGAGTTAAGAATAAAATTTTTGTTCGCATTAGAACACCCTTATTTTGTTGAGTCCTTCCCTGGAAACTCGCTCGCCAGTGTTGCTTCGATCAAAGACTGGCGTGTCATCAACAAATTCATTTTCTTCCTGTTTGACATCGTATAGTTTCATCTTAGATCTATCTATACCTATAGCGAATCTTTTTAATTTATTAGGATCATTATATCTATTTTTTAACTGTTTTACAAGTAGTTTCCCTTCGGATTCTAACTCTTCATTAGAAATAAGAGCAAACATTAAGTCGGCAGTTGCAGGTAAACCAAAAGATTCTGAAGTATCTTCTAGTCCAGGATCTGAGTTGCTGTGCCCAGTTCTTGTGGTTTGCGTTGCAGAAACTATAGGAACATTAAACTCCACTGCTAGTCCGCGTATCTCTTCAGCGATTGCTTTAATATACGAGTAAGAATTAATTGCACCACCCATACCTTTCATACGAGAGGACGAGCAAATATTCAAATAATCAATAAAGATAATCTCAGGTCGAAACGATTTTTTAAGTTTAAGTTCGTTTAAGAGTGCACGAAAGTGTGAAGTATGTGCTTGACCTGTAGGATATTCTTTGATGATTAATCTACCATTGGTTTTGGAAGCAATAGATGCAACTTTATCTGTGAAAGACTGCTTGCTAATCCTTTCCAAAGAATCGATGGTCGTATTCATAAGATTAGCGTCTATGCGTTCTGCTATACGCTCCTCTGCCATTTCCAAGGTAATATACAACACGTTGTGCCCAAGAGAAAGGCAACTAGCAGCATGATGACACATAAACAAACTCTTACCGACACCTGTTCCCGCAAGAGCAATATTAAGAGTTTTGTTAGGCAATCCGCCTTTAGTTATCTGATTAAAAAAATCAAGATCAAAGGGCAATCGTTCTTCTTGTTCATGATAAAAATTATAACGTTCATCAGCATTAAGAAAATAATCATGCCCAACGTTTGCGTCAAAACACACTGCTAATGCCTTTTGAAGAAGATCGGGGATAGCGTTCTTAGACAGTTTCTGATGCATTCCATTAATGATGTTGATCGATTCTAACACACCATTATGAATAGCGCGGTCCTGACACCATTTCTCAGTAGTGTCGAGTAACCAGGTTTCGTCTTCTTCTTTCGCAGTAAAAATATCAGGTAGGATATCTACTGCGTGCGTTCTCATTTCCGCATTAATGTTAAGTTCGTCTAACTCAATTTTAAATGCTTCGTGAGTTGGAAGTTTATTATACTTAGAAACATAAGCAACAACCTGAGCAAACAGTTCGCGGTAAACGCCTTCGAAGTAGTCCTTCTTTACGAAAGGCAAAACCTTTCGCATGTATTTCTCATTAGTTAATAAATTTCTAAGTATAGTTTTTTCGAGTTCAATCATTTTTTGATTCTGATTTAATTAACGATCCGTTCGCTTCAGCGTTTATTAGAATATCTTCTAGTATTTCTGCAGCATAATCTTGTAATTCGATATTGTCTTCATCAGCAGTACTATCAGGTGATGATACTACAATAAAATCAAAATGTAAATACTCCTCCTCGAACCTAAGTTTTCCAAATCGAATTACAGTTTCAGGAAACTCCCCTTTGAGAATCCTGACATTCCATGCCATCTGATTATCCTCATCGGAAGGAGTCAATTCATAATCTATTCCTTCGCAAACTTTTTCAAGGTTCATTCTAAATCCAGATCTACTTCTATATGGTTGTCGCCAATCTTATACAAATTACTGCAGAAACTTTTGAACTCTTCTGTGTTTACAATATCAGACCAAAACGACTCATTTAATTCGCTCATTCTATATTTTTTTTCTTCGCTCATTTTTTGATACCACCCATTAGAAGGTTTAACAACAAATCCGCCAGCAAGGGCAACTTCTAGCAACCCGCTGTACTGATCTATGCCGCCGTCCCATGATACTGTGATAGGAATCTTGCTTTTCTCTTTAACATAACGCGACTTGTCTACGTTAATGATGAAGTCGTATCCAGTCACCTCTGTGCCAGTTTTGTTTTGACGACGACCAATAATCCAGATATTGTCCGCAGAATAATAAATTCCGGTTCCTCCGCCCACAATATCTTTCGGGAACAATCCGATCTCTTTGTAAGTGTGGTTGACTGCGAGCAATGGGATATTCTTCATCGTAAGATAGGGTGTGGACATGCGAAACAAACCTTTCAGCGCCTTTGCTCGTGACATATCAGCGACAGATTTTTCATCAAGGGCATCGTCGAGTTCTTTCTTCGATGCTAGGTTTCCAATAGAATCGATGACCACAATAACCTTATCTTCCTTCTCCATGTTTTCGAGTTGAGAGATAAGATCAAACTTTAATTCTTCCACATTAGTTATCGGAACATGTAGAACGCGAGAAGTATCAATGCCAAACGTATCAAAGTATGACTGCGGCGAACCAAACTCAGAATCATAAAACATCATGATCGCTTCGGGGTCTGCCTTAAGATATGCGGATGCAATTTTAAGAGCAAACGATGTTTTAAAATGCTTAGACGGACCTGCTAACACAGTCAATCCTGCAGCGATACCTCCGTCAATACTTCCGGATAAAGCAACGTTCAGCATAGGAACATCAGTCGGCACCATAGTTTTTTGAGTAAAAAAATCAGACTTGTCAAGACGCTCAGTATGCTTGAGTTTACTGTTCTTCATCAATTTATTCATTAACGACATATTTAATCCTTTAGATTTTTATAGTTGATACACTCATCTAGTAGCGTTAATTTTTCAGTGGCGCCAACAAAAGCTCTAATATCTTTGTTATCATATTCACCTTTGTAAGATTTCGCTTTTTTATAACTAACTTTAGAATCTTCTGCAATTACTTTTACATAAGAAGGCAAACTTTCTGTTGCATTATTTTTCATAAAAACTTCTTCTAATGAGATTCTTAAATTATTAAAATTCGCATTTTCAAAATCAGAAACATAATCATATAGTTGATTAAAAAATGTTTGCTTAACTGCTTTGTAGGAAGAATGAGCAAGTTTTATAATTGCTGCATCTAAATGAGTACATCCTTTTAATTTTTTAAGAAACGAATTAGAATTTCTATTCAAGACAGCAGAATGTGCAGCAAACACTTCTTCAGAAGCGCCGATAACTATTTCTTCTTGATTCAAAACTGCTTGGATATTAGAACTATCAACTAAGTCTGGTTGGTAAGCAAATCTTTTTTCTAAACTATCGTTATTAAGAGCAGATAAAATTCTTATCATTGTTTCTGGAGAAACAATCGATTTTAATAAAATACCTCCTGTAGTGTGAGATTGGATTTTGTTAAGCGCGTCGATCAATACTACGTCGTCTTGAGTATCATTATCGTTTAGATCGAAATCTAAACAAACAATAGTTAACATAGGTTCAGATTCAGTCAATTTATCAATGTCTTCAAAAACATCTAGTGTGTTTTTCGGGTGACTATAAATTGCTGTTGCTGCTTGAACCATAGGCGAATTTTTATCTCCGAGAATAGAAATTCTTAACTTATCGCTCATGAGATTTTTTTCGTTATCTTTAGAGGTTGTAGAACTAACGGTTGTAGGACCAACCTCATCTGCATTTTCAAAAAGAACAACGTCTAAATCGTTATCGTTAGACTCATCTGGTAAGGTTTTTATGTTACCCATTATTAACTCCTGTATATAAATTCAATTGCACTATTTGCTTCTAATTCCCAGGGTCTGTTTTCATACCAGTTCCCGGATTCAGCGTCTAGTTGTTTACAAAGTGTCGCTATTTCTCTGGCGGTGATTGGATAGTTTGCTTTGATCGCATTTCCTGCTATAGCGACCATTATTTGATACATCTTATGATACCATCCTGTCCCATTTATCGCTATGTATTCTTGACCAAGTTTTTTTGGAAAGAACGGACAATCTCTATAAGAGGACCAAGATATATTATTACTTTCTGCTTGTTGTTTTCTGTATTCTATCAATTGTTCTCTCATAGCGAAGGGCAATTTATCTAGAAACGAATTTTTCGAACTTCTTTGATATTCCCAGGAATCCATTATCTTTACGGGATCGATCGTTTCTCCTTCGTTCGTAAAGAAAAAATTATATGCGTTAGGATATATCGCTGGTACATAATACATTCTAGATAAATCTTTAGTTTGTTTATCTCCTATTTCTTTGGTTTCTTTATTCAAGGCATACCAAAAATGTGGGATATCATGATTTATAACGTCTTCTTTTAAAGGAAACACAATTCTAAACTTAGGAGCATCTTTAGTGCTGCTCGCAGTTGAATAACACACGTATCTGTATTGACCACAATATTCGTCAACTGTATTTTTTATTGTGTCATCAACACATAAATCGTCGACATCAAGGCAACACCAACTACCCCAACGGTCAACATTCCTATTGCCGCGCGTAGTGTTTTCGAAATACACAGCAGGACTAATGAGAGGAGAAGAATTATTTCCACCTTTTTGACCTTCTTTTTTTGCAAGCGAATTTAATAGAGAAACAAAAGAAGACCATGTTTTTAATTCTTGTCTTCTATGCGTCTTATTGTCAAAAGCGTTTTTAAAAATAGTTAAATTATACATTAGTAAAAAATGCTGATAGTGTTGCTCTTTCTTCTGGTTCCCACCCTATTGCTGCAAGTATAGGACGAAGAGGAACTATAAAAGATTTGTCATACATTGTATTATAATCTATTTTTTCATGTAAAGCAAATTCTTTAGGAAGTACAGAAGAAAATGCAATGATGTTTTCTCTAATACTATTCGGCGTTTTTAAATACAGATATTTTATTTTTTCCCCGTCTTTTATTAATTCGTATTTCCGCTCTAACTTATTTTCTTTTACGTAATGGTTGTACAATAGAGAACCGCGAACGTGAATAGGAGTGCCCTTCGAATAAATGTTTTTATGATCTCGCCATTTAGTTATGTCTTTTGCGCCACGAGGAAACGCAACATCTTCAGGGTTTAGTTTTTTAAACTCAGATTTAAATTCTTTAATGTATTTTTGGGTTTCAGTTTCATTGCTGTTAAGAATAATAGAAAAAATTTCTTTAAACTTATCTCTGACAATTTGAGGCGTTGAAGACTTGACCGCTTCAATTCCCATGATTTTAAGTTTAGGTTTATCATAACGCACGCCTTCGTTGTCGTGAACCTGCAAAATATACCTTTTCTTTGCTGTCCATAGAGCACGATCTGCAATCGCTTCGCGTTTCATAACCATTCGATTCTCATAAGAATTAGTTTCTTCCGAGAGGACGGCATATGCTTGAGCGATCTTTTTCTCAAAATGCTCACAGACACCGTCTAGAAAATTGACTGGATTCTTAGGAGCATGCATCTTGACCAGACCCGACATTTTGATATACACCGAATCAGTATCAATCGCAATGACATGGTCCTGCTTGTCGCCCAGTATCTCTTGCATCTCATCGTTAACTGCTTTCTCAGCAAGTTTGATTGCACGTTGACCCGAAGTAGTTACGCCTTCTGCAATCTTTAAATCAAAATAACGAAACCACCTGTTGGCAAGCGCTCCATATAGCGAGTTCATTAAAATCTTAGTCGCCATCTGCTGGTTATCGTAGATTGCAATTTCGTTTTCTAGTTTTCTAGTTGGCGTTTCTTGGTACTGTCTTTTTGCTTCGAGCATTTTATTTTTTGCTTGTACTCTGTCAGCGTAGAACTGCTTGATAACTTCAGGAATAATTCCTTGTATATCTTTCCGATACTTGGTGCCGTTTGCTGCTACTGCAAAGTCTCCTTCCTCTTCATACGTTAGAGTTTCCGGAGACATATTATACTGTACGATAATATTGGGGTAAAGAGAGTTTAAGTCGAACGAGCATATCCAATCATGGATGCCGACGACAGGTTCTTTAACATACCCGCCGACGATGGAAGACTTGGGTTTATCTTCTTTTGGAGGCACCACAATATTTTTTTTAAGCAAGGAGTTATAAATTACTGAATCCCATACAGTCGTCGTACCATAAGTATCGCTGTAGTTGGTCTTTGCTTTATACGCCATAGTCATTGCTAGAGTAATTAAACCCATCTTTTCTTCTAGGCGATCTACAAGTTCAACATCTTTTATATTGTAATCGATAAACTTTTGAAAGTCGTGCTTATACAGTGCGTGCAAAGATCCATACTCGTCATACGACAACTTATTTTCGCCGAGAATGGCGTGTGCAATATGATCAAGTTTATAAGATGCTTGTTCGCCATATGTTAATTTACCAAATTTCTGGAACAAGTCGTAGTAATCTAGATTAGAAACGCCCTGTATGTCATAACTTTTAATATCTTGCCCAGTCTTAGTATGAAAGTTTTTTTCTCTTATTAGACCCCAAGGCGATAGTCTTTTATATTCATCTGATTCGAGGACTCTATTTATTCTATTAACCAAGTATGGGATATCAAACATCTGAGTATTCCAACCTGTTACAACATCGGGATAATTACTAGACCACCACCCTAAAAAAGAATGCAATAGATTGTATTCGGTTTCACACAAGAAATATTCGGTAGGTTGTTCAGACAACGTTTCGTCATAGTCGTACAACCCGAATACATAATATTTGTTTTCTTGATTATTTTTTACTGTTATTGAAATAACTTCATGTTCCGCCTTTTCTGGAACAGGAAATCCTTCGTCAGAAGCAACCTCAATATCAATAGTGCAAACGTTAATAAGGTTTCGGTCAAACTTTACGTCGTTAGGGAATGCTTTACCAATAAATTGTAAAACAAAATTATCCATACAATATATGGATCTTCCAGGTACACCACGATTCTCTTCGATAAACCGCTGAGCAGTGACCATATCAGGTTCTTCGATCGGCGCAACAGATTGACCATAGAGCGTTTTATATGCCGTAGGTTTATTAGTTTGAACGAATACTGTCGGGCGAAATTTAATTTTATCTTTAAACGCAGATCCATTTCTGTAACCGCGATAGTAGATAAAATTGCCTTTGCGAAAGATGTTAGTATAAAAATTCATATAGTAATTATACTATAATTTTGCATAGAATAAAAGGCTTATTAAGTTGTTGATTTGATTGCGGTTTTTCATAAAATGGTCCGACATTTTTAAACGACTCGTTCCGTAGAGCCCAAGAACGTCGGCAAACTTGTATACTATTACTTAGACGTATAGTACCGGCGACATTCTTGATGAGATTCAGCGATCCCGTCCAGTACTTCTTGAGCACATCTTTCGTCTAATTTTCGGTTACTGTCTTTTACAAGCACAGCACCTACTAAAACCATTGCAATTACAATTCCTGGCATAATATATCCTTAATAAAGATTGGGTCGGGGGGATGCGTCCCCCCAGTTTATGCCGTCATGCGCTTAAGAGGCACCCAAAGGTTTTACAAATATGGCGCTGGCATATACAGACTTGAACCCGCTGTGTACACACCGTAGTT
>Ga0209309_10002021_pt1 | contig 19134 bp, 10 predicted proteins | sample COGITO_mtgs_1204_2_FD_184807 | JGI IMG/M metagenome (GOLD analysis project Ga0209309, IMG submission 184807) | Pelagic marine microbial communities from North Sea - COGITO_mtgs_120412 (SPAdes) (version 2) | ecosystem: Environmental > Aquatic > Marine > Epipelagic ... | reverse complement strand
ACCCCCCTTTTAGTTTTTCCTTCTAAGATACTCTCTAAGATTTTTCTTTTGTCTCCCTCCGATTTTAACTCTTCGGCTCGGGTTATAATATCATCAACAGAAGTCGCTTTGTCCAATATTTCGGGAAATATCTTCGCAAAAGTTTTCTCACCGAGTAAGTATATACCATCAATGTTGTCAGATTTATCCCCCGATAAAATCTTAAATGTCGAAACATTGTAGTGTGGTATTGAAATGTCCTTCAGAGGGATGTTATCTCCCTCCTTATAGACTTTTCTATGACTGGGTGAGTAGACCTCTACTTTATCCGAAATAAGCTGTGTAAGGTCCTTATCTGATGAAAATATAGTTTTGTATTCGTCTTCAGAAATATTACAGTAATGTGCAATCGCATCATCAGACTCACACCCATCAATGGATACTTGTCTAATAAACATTTCTTCCAAATACTTCTTAACTCTCGACAACTGCCATTCAAATGAAATCTGTTGTTGTTCGTTAAGACTTGTTTTTCTGTTTCTTTTGTATTGTTCGAGCAACTCTCTTCGTGATGTTGAGTTATCCTCCGCATCCCAAAAGACTATGACTTTGTCGTAATTGTGCTCGACTAAGAATTTTTTGAGGGTATTCACGAAGTGAAAGATTGCACCAATATGGTTTCCCTCATGGTATAAATCTCTTACTCCGTGATATCCTATTTTAACTAAATTGTTTCCGTCAACTAATAATGTCTTCGTCAAAATACCCTCAATTAAAGGTTAGACTTCTTTTACTTCTTCCAATTTGTAGTCACCATCTGTACCGATGACTCTCTTCCAATATTCTGATTGTTCAGACTTATAAGTTTCAATAGACTTCTTTTCTTCTGCAGATTCTTTTCCTGCCAAGAAACCATGAGGTGTTACGATAATTTTACCGTCCTCATATCCCAATCCATTGATGTGGTTTTTCATAACCGATACTTTCGTTCTAACTGCAAACTTAACTTTTCTTTTGTCTTTGACCGCAGCAATCTTATTGGTACCAGCATTTTTCTGATTTCCAAATAAGAATACCAATGAGGAGTTCAACCAAATAGCCTCACCACCCTTAGCCTTAATCTTAGGTTGACCAAAAGGATTGTCAGGTAATTCTACCCACGGTTGATTAACAATCACCAACGTATTTTCATAGTTTGATGTTGCCTTTCTTGAACCCGCAATTCTTTGGTTAATACCCATACCGATTTTGTCAGCTAATGTGGCTGCGTTGTGTTGTTTACCACCCTTACCGTCAAAAGTCATTTTACAAGGAACAGAACCTACAGAATCCCACAAGAATAATAAGTCGTACTCCAACTCACCTTTTTCCTGAGCATCCAATAACTCATTGATGTAGTCTGTGATTTGTTCGATGTAATCAAAGTTGTTGTTAAATAAGAAGAATCCGTCCCAATCCAATTCACCTGTTTCCTCATCAACAACTTCTTCACATTGGAATCCCATTGTTAATGCGTGGTCAAAGGACCATTTTTGTTCTGTGATGATAAAGACAGGAAGGATATCCTTCTTTTGTGCGTCTACCGCGGCTTTAACCAATGCAGTTGTTTTACCAGTATCACTATGACCCAAGAACATATTCAGGTGACCAATTGCAGGACCAGGTAAACCTACCGCATCCAAAAACGCTTCACCTAAATCTAAAAACTTTTGTGGTTTGTATTTTGCTGAAGTAGAATATTTCTGCTTCAACGATTTGAAATCTTTTTTCTTAATTGCCATATTGTTTAGTAAATAAAGATGGTGGGGATAATGTCCCCACCATCATGTTAGTGATTCTTAGAAAGGCAAGTCTGTGTCAACTTCCATTCCTGATTGTGGGTCTTCCACTTTCACATTAGAGTCAGATGATACTGAACCACCCAATGTTACTTCTGTGTCGTCACCATAAACGTATTTTTTCAATTCCGTATCCCAAACAGGTGTTTCACCTCTTGCGATAGCTTCCAAATACTCAACAGGTTTTTGTGCGTAAACATCTTTCCATGTTAACTCATCCTCAACCCATTCCTTCATCTGAGATTTATCAGAATGAATTGGTGCTGGGTCATCATACATAATAGTCTTAACTACTGTGTATTCAATTCCTGAAGGAGTTTTTGATTTAGATAAATCAACAATCAAGTCACGACCTTCGTTAGCATCTGTAACATCACCCTTTTGTTTCCAAATTGGAATGATTTTATCTAAGATACCTTCTTGTTTGTAGTTATCCTTAAATCTCCAAAACTTAGGTCCGTGGTCTTCATTTTCACGGTCAATAACCTTAACGATATAGAATTTACGTGGACGGTACTGACGAGCCAATTCTTTGTCTGAGTCTTTACCTGTTGACATCAACTCTTCATAAACCTCAGTAAGTGGTGAACGCTCACCGTCATTCTTACCTGGGTCGTAGAGTTTAGTCCACTTACCGTCGATTTGTACTTCATGATACCATACTTCTTTGAATGGAGATGAACCATCAGGTGTAGGTAGAATACGAATAACTTTCTGTCCTGATTTAGTTCCTTTTGGTAGATACGTTGTAAAGTATCTTTTCAATCTGTCTTCTTGAGAGATTGATGTTTTCCCTCCGCCACTGCGTTGGGTGTTTTGTTCATACTGTGCTAACACAGCGTCGAGTGCATTTCCCATAATTTTTTCTTTTTACTCTGTTAATTGTTTCTCTTAAACTCAATAATAAGTATAGTCTTCAAACCTTAAAAGTCAACTAACTAAAAAGAAAAAGACCACCCTAATTGAGTGGTCTTTATTATAGTAAATTTTGTGTGTTAAGTCAATCTATTCTTCGTCATTGATTGGTGTATCAAATGATTTTTTGATGTCAGCATCAGAATAATTCTCAACTTCATCAGAGGTTAAAACGTATTCGTTCTTACCTGTTTGTTGCATCTCAACTTCTTTGTCAGCGAAGAAGTCGGTCAACTTCTGATTGTAAGGATAACTATCCAAACTTCTTAATTGTAATTTTTCTTCAGGTGACTTCTCTCTGTACTTTTCAACCTTCGCCTCGATATCATTAATCTTACTTAAGATTGTATCCATCTGAGATAACTTACTCTCCAAGTCGTTCAATTTATCAAACATTGAGTCCATATACTCATCTTGCTTATCTGAGATTTCATTTTGTTTGTTTACCAAATCTGTAATCTCCAACTCTTCAGTGTCTCCACCCATATCCTCATCAGACTCTACATTACCCTCGTCGTCTAATTTCTCAACTTCAGGGTCTGTATCTACATCAACTGGTTCTGCAATTTCTTCAGCATCCATCTCGACATCCATATCCATGTCTTCACCACCTAAATCATCAGTTGGTTCAACAGGCTCTTCTTGTTCTACCAAATAATTATTGATAGAGTTGTGTCTTTTGAGTTCTTCTAATATTTTATTATCTACTGACATTTTAATTATTTTTTACCCGTTTAATAATGTTTTCACACCGTGTGGTGTTTCAACTTTAAGGGTTCTGTTTACTTGTCTTGTATTGTCAACTCTTTCAATAAGTCCGTCTCTCATACTAACAGTGTAACAGTCTCCTGTGTCTAAGTCACAAACTTCTTTGTAACCATTTCCGGCATCTCTTTCAGTAATTCTCGTGTCTTTTGACAAATACTGGTCTAATAATGATTTTACGTTCATAGTAATACTTTTATTTATAAATATCAAAGCTTATAGAAAATTTCAAATGTTTGGTATTTTTGTTGTCTAGTACTGTCAGTAGTACCACTTGAAGTGACTGGATTAAATAGAATTTGAAATTTGAATGTATAGGTTCCTTTATAATCTTTTGGTTGCCAATCAGGAGAAGAAATTGGGTCAACACCAAATATTAATGGTACAATTAAATCATTGACCACATTTATTGAAATGGTACCCTGTTTGGATAACAGTATATATCCTGACATGTCTTCATTATATGGTGCACTATCACCAGCACCTAAATAACTTACTGTTGAGTCATCAGGTTTTGTAACCCAACCCATTTTGAGAGCTAAAACATTCCATAGTCCAACACCCGATTTAATTTGTGTAGAGAATGAGTTATTAACTAAAACACCACCCATAATACCATTTACTATATTAATGTCGGCAAGTTCTTCAAAAACCACCGTATTTGGATTTTGTGCACCTACATACCACTTAATACCTTGGTCAAAAAGTGGTACTACCGTTTCATATCTTTGTTTTATCTGTTTTTCTTGGTCATTGGCAGGAGTAGTAATTATTCTATTGAATTCACTGTCTGTTGATATTTGTGAGTAGAAGTATTTGATGTAAATCTTAGCATACATCTCCTCATTCTTATTTTCATATCTTTCACTACCGATTTGGCTCATGTCGTTATATACAGAAGCAACATCAAAGACCGATTTAATTGCATTCATACTTTTTTTCCAATCACTAAATGAAGCTAACGGTACATTTTGTCCCTCTATATTTACACAAACCTGTCCTTCTAAATCACTAACATCAACACCTCTTAATATCTTATTGGTAGTTAAGTTACCCAAATTACCATTTTTGAATTTTACGGAAGATTTGAGTACACCCGTATTGTATAGCCACGGTATTAAACCAATAAGTCTTCTAACATCTTCATCACTTTTTGACAGTGAAAGTGAATTAACATAATTCCTGATATTATTATAAGAAAGTGTTTCTTCTCTTAACGGAACATAATCTAAACCTGAATATGTTGCTATTGGAGTACAGTTTGATGAACCAATTTCTGTAGACTCACCCTGAACACCATTTGCAGTTGATTGTTCATTTGTAATTGGTGTTGATGTCCCTTCATCATTGGTTACGTCCTGATTTTTTTGTTTTGGTTTATTATAGTCATTATTTATTCTAGTCAACAAATCAATATTAACACTCATAGTAAGGTCTTTAATACTCGGGAATGAGTATTTTGAAATCCTCACACCACTAAACGTAGTGACAAAATCACCAGGAGTAATATTGTGTGATACATCAGTAATCCAATATGGTCCAGTAAACATAGGTACATACCTTAAATTAAAATACATCGTAGGCTGAATCATCACATTACCCATTGAAGATATCTGACAATTATAACTTCTATTCTTATAAATGTTATATAATGAAGTTGATTGTTGGAATGTTTTAGAACCCTTACTTTGATTTGCCATATCTGTCAAAATTCTAAACGATTCCGAAGTATCCTTATATTGTGATTGGTCCAAACTCACTGATTTGAATATACCCTGATTTCTTACACCAAAGTCAACATTGAACCCTACCACCTTATTTGAAAACGCATAATCCGTTTTGTTTGATTGATTTTCTCTTAACACCTCAGCTTTATAAATGTCAAAACTGTCATCACCAAAACGGTAATCAACATTTTCAGACATATTTGGGTGTTCTGAAACTTTATCAGTATATAAACACAAGAACCTCGGTCTACTCTTAATCGTATCAACCTCTAAGAATGTTCCAAATACATCAGACGCTGAACTCTCAATACCCTCTTCAGGTTTTGCGTCGGATGATGGGTCACTCACACCATAGAAATTTGTATAGGAAGGAAGAGCCATAAACAACATATTGTTTTTCTGAATAAGGTGACCAATCAATGTATAAATAGAATTACCATTTACCTCATCATTTATGTATCCAACCAATGAAGTAACATCAACAATAAGTTTATCACCAATATCTCTATTTGCCCTATCTAAAAATAAGAAGTCCTCAAATAATGTTCTATTTTTGAAATCACCACCAGCAATCCATTTGTCGTTTAACATCTTAAAGAATTCATACAATTCTAACTTAGCAACATCACCGTTCATAGATGATTTAATATTTTCACTATCTTCCGTAATATTTGGTAAGTCTTTATTTAATTGTCTGAATAAGTAATCCTGAATTTTTTTCTGTGAAGAATCTAAAAGTGTTAGGTATTGATTAAACATCGTCATAAATTGACCACCCGTCATAGAATTATTAGAATACTTTTGACTTGCAAACATCTTAATAACGTGTGATAGTTCTCTCACATTATCAGCAGTAAATTCAATATCCATAGCAGGAAAGAAGTCGGTAATATATGAACCGTTATCACTATATACCATTCCACTTGCTTCGTATTCACCAACAGCTAACCTCAGAGCTTTCCAAGCCTCAGGATACTGAGACTCACTAAACACTACCGTTGTATTATTATTAATTTCAGGTAATGAATCATTAATGTATTTACCAAAATCAATCCTTTGATTCTGTGTTTGGTACCTTGAATCATCAGTAAATGAATACCACGCACGTCTATTAAAGTATGACGGATTACCCTGTTTGAATATGTAATATTCATTTTGTAATTTACGTACTGATTTAATCAACGAACTGATTTGTTTTTGAGCAATTCTCTTTCCATCTAAACTACCGTCACCCGATAATTCGGGTCTTTCAACAAAGAATATATTTTTTAATGAGTTAATTAGATTTGGTTTTTCACTCTCAACATCCTCCCTATTTGGGTCCTTACAGAAATTAAGGAACTCCGACTCAAAAGCGTTAAGGATATCTTCATCAAATACTGCGAAGATTTCTTCAATACTTGAATAACCCAACTCACCTTGTAAGTTAAACGCATCCTGAGCAGAATTTTCAGGATTTATAGTTTTAAGGTATTCTTTATATGTTGGCTTCTTAATTAATGATGTATCGAAATAACCAAAATGAGAACCACCCCAAATAGTTTTTATAGAACCATCATACAAAGGTTGAGTTAAACTGTTCTTAACAAACTGACCTGTCGGTGAGCTAGTTTCATATTGGTATTGATTAAAATCACCACCACCCGCAGATGGATAACAAAGAACTAAATTATTTGTAGAGTCATCATAAGTTTTTGGTGAATCATAAAAAGTATAGTACGAATCTATATTATAGTCGTTCGTACCCTTTTTCATTCTAATAATTGAATTATCGTTTGTGGCAATTTTAAGACCGTTACCCTCAAATGATGTTCCACCCGAGAAGTAAGTTTCAAAGTCCTGTTGAGTGGTTCCTGTAATAAACTCATTATAACCAAATAAGTAATTTACATCATTAATAATTTGAGGATAAAATCCCACCTTACTATTAACTTGAGTTGCAATACCCGGTAAAGTATACGTCACCTCCATTTGGTAATCTGTAGTACCAGTATTACCATATCTCGGAATAACGTATTTCTCTAATTTTGATGGTGTTTGTGAGAATGGGTCATACAATAAATCTTCATTAATACTACCCCACACATCATCAAGAATGTCTACATTATTATTTACATAGTTTTTGTATCTATGCCATATCGAACCATATTTAACAATCCATGAATAAGGTAATTTATGTAACGCAGCAAACTTATTATAAGTTGCAAAATTATATCTACCTTTTTTCTCATCACCATTTTGACTATTAGCTACCGACTGTAATGCACCTAACACACCAGCATTCATCTCTTCCCTTAACGTCTGTAATGGTAATGAATTCAAATACATATAACCCAAAGAAACATACGGATTATCTACTCCGTTTTTCATGTTGTCAACAGACTTATTAATTGAATTTATAAAGTAAGGAGTATTAAGTAATGATGTTATTTGGTATCGTCCAGTTTTTCCTGAGTAATTGTTACCGTAATCAATAGGACTTTCAGTTACCATTAAATCATTATTATTAATCCTATTAACATAGAGGTCTCTAATATTTAAGGATGTTGGAAAACTAACGGTACCACCTGTATTAATATACCAACTAGTTGATAATGAAGGTGTATTGTTAACCTCCCTCACTAAAAAGTTTTCATTAAATGATGTTATTGTCTTTTTAGTACTCGAGAAAAATAATGATTGTGTTGTTGAATTTGACTGAGATAACGACTCAATCTCTTTACCATTAGAAACATTTTCTTTTATCCATTGAAGACTAGTCAATGGATATACATCAGTCAATATTAACTCATCAGTCTCTGGCGATAATAGGTATTCAATCAAACGTCCTTCAGACTCCGCAGAAATCTCAATCGTTGGTGATATACTTTCATATTCATCAGAGGTGTAAAAATCAAATGGTTTTTCCTCTAACTTTTGAATGTATGGAGTAACAAAAACGTCAGCTAAAAATGTATTCCATTTTTCACCCGTACCATTATTTGATATGTGTGATAAAATACTTTCAAAGTTTGACGAATTAATACCTAATCTTTTTAATTTCATTTTTAAGAATGGGTCACTCTCAATCGCATTCTTAATGGTTTCAGTTTCAAAATCTGCAGTTACCTGATAAATGTTCAGTTTAGATTCTGTTGGTCTATAAAGTTTAGTATAATTAGAAGACAACATAGTCCTTTCCCAAATCTCATATAAAAATGGAACTTCACTTAAATTTTCATATGGTATATTACCATATGGAAACTCCACACTATTCATAGGAATAGACCTTAATGAGTCTTTTGGATTTCCATAATTAGCAGACCTTTGTTCTTCTTTTCTTTGTAACTTACCCTTTATAAATTCTTCAACAAACTCAACCTCAGGCCATTTATCAAAAAGATAACCCTTAGTCTGTGACTCTACATTAGGGTCACCAAGGTATTTCACAACATATCTTTCATTACCATCCTCGTCCAACTCTTTTTCAAAATATTGTGGCCATGGATATACTGTTTTTTGACTATCATTAATCGAAAGAATTGTGTCCTTACTATCAACACCATTAGTTGTTTGGTCACTAACAATAACATTTTGACGAATAGGGTCATCCTTAACATTCCACGCATCGGTATGAACCTCGTCCATTAACCTATAAAATGCATCAACATTAGCCATTAACATCGCCATTACATTCCTTATTGTTGGTCTAAAACCTAAACCACCGTCAGGTTTTTCTATTTTTTGTGCAAGAGCCGTCGATAATTCCTTTTTTATATTCTCAGCCTTATCCGTATAAATCCTTTCTATCTTATCAATTTTGGCTAAAAATGAACCCTTTAATACATTTTTACTACCACTAATCTGACCAAATGAATAAAACTTAGGAGTTAAGTCCTCATCGGGAGTTAAGTCTTTATTATAATACTTTCGTGTTGCCTCAAAATAAGCATATGTCTCAGCACTAAATTTAACTAATTCAAACTGATTAGGTGTGGCGTTTTTTTGGAGTTGATAGGTTTTAGTAATATCAATATCTTCAAATGTTAAATCAAATTCCAAATCACTCTCACTAATGTTGACAGGAATACTTGCCGATTTTTTCTTACCTAAAATACTATACTGACCATCCTCACCAAAAGTAGCATTATCATTTAACTGTTGATTATACTCATTAATTTTAGATGTCAATATAGCCCTAGCTTCAAACTGTTTGTATAGACTGTTTTCAGTCTTCTTTAGTGTTGAGTATACAACACCATCTAAACCAACATACTTTCTACCCAAATATTTACCTGGCCAATTCGTTGGTCTATCGGCAGTGATATAATACCTATATAATCTTAAAGTTTCTCTATATGATTCAATATCGTTCAATACTGATAAATCTTCCTTACTAAACTGTTCACGTATAAAGTTTTCCAAACCTTTTAATCTACTGTTTAATTCCGATAGATTTAGTCTTGGTAATTTAGGATTAATAAGACCTTTAGTAATATATGTGGTATAAACATCATTAAGAACTTTATCTCCACGTGTAACAATTATCGGTCGAGTACTAACCTCAGTATCACCTCTACCAACAGCAATATCAGTTTCAGTATTTAGTTGGTTTTCAAGAGTTTGTAAATCACCATTGTAGTCTGAAGGTTCCTCATTATTATCCACCAATAAGTTAGTTTCATACATATGTGGTAGAGCAAACAACGCACCTAATGAAAGGTCTGATAAAATAGCTGCCGTCCTACCGATAAACGAAACAGAAACTTTATAGTTACCATCAGTCGGGTCAAAACGAGCATTGAAACTCTTCATCATCAACTCGTACTTAACAGCCTTACCGTAATATCCTTTAACCGTTAAATAGAATAATGGATACGGTAATTGGAAGAAAGCAGAATATGGTGAATTCTCACCCAACTCAAATAATGTTCTACCTTGAACGTCAACCATTTCAATATCAACCTGTGGTATAAAAGAAGCATTATTCTTAATATTAATAGATGTGATACCCAACATCTGAGTATCCTGAGAATTGTTAACCACTGAACCCTGTTCGGTTATTTGGGTTTGATTGATACCTGCATTGGCTAATGAACCTTTACCAGTCAACTGGTCGGTATATGAAGTATCTAAATATTTTTTACCCTGTGGTTTTAAGAAATTAATTTGACCGTCCTCAGTTTCACCAAAGTTAGCAATTTTTACATTACGAGACATTTGGTCAGTATTTTCTCCTAAGGCTAGTTTTGTTCTCGGAATTATTCTCGCTTCCAAATTAGCATACATCACCAGGTTCTCGTGTTCAACCAATCTCTCGATTTGTTCACCATCACCATTGACAACTTTGTTTGGGTCCACTAAGACAATATTGTCAAACTGGTCAAACGCAATTTTCTCTCCCCCATAAAAACTTCTGAAGTTCTCGTTAACGGCCATAATAATAGAAGTGTGTATCTAAAGCATTTTTATAATCCTGTAAAGATTGAACCAATGGAAACGGGACAATTAATACAGACCCATCAGGAATGTCTTTTTCTAAACTACCATATTGTGGATTGGCTATCTGTATCAACCAACCGAAGTATGGTGTTTTGTAAAATTCATAACTAATTTTATCTAATCTACTCACACCTGCTCTATAAACATACCTCTTATCTGTCGTTTTTGAAGGCAAATTAATATTTGGAACAACAGTTTGTTCTCCATTCAATAAAAATTTCTGATATCTATCGTAATATTGCATTATTGAAACTTAACTTTATTATTCCATTTATCAGGGTCACCCTCATTATTACCCGTATATAATTGTTGAATCTGTTTTTTTTCAGAATCTGTGGCATTAAGGTCGTTAGCAAATGTAAATTCTCTTACTTTACCCTTAGCATAAGGTAAGTCCTTAAATTCTGTAGTAGAGTCCATCTCATCGTTATAAGATTCAAATAACTTAGATATTTGAGTTTTAGCTTGGTCAAAACTTTTCTTCCAAGTATCAACATTATTTTTAATTGATGTCTCCCACTTTTCAGGTTTTGTAAAATTGTTCTCTTTTACAAACTTAATTAACTCTTCAGTTAAATCAGTACTATTGTTTAGTATGTGTCTATAGAATGTAAGGTAGAACCTCTTATCTTCATCACTTGGGAAGTCTTCAGTCATCGTAGTCATACTTAAATCTTTTTGATAGACCGTGTTTGTATTTTCAGGTGCCAATATTTCAAAGCTATCACTATTAACTGTATATACCTTAGTTTGAGTGATAGCATATAACTCATTTATCTTATTACTGATTATAGTTAAGTCACCTTGAAGTTCATCTAATGTATCTGTGTAATCATCTGTATATACCTCAGTTGTCGCACTTATATCATAAATTGTTGTTTTATCACTTTGGATAAATCCGTCAATCTCTTGATTTACAACATTCATCTTATCAATGATTCTGGTCATATCCGTTTCTTTGGTGGTTAACTCTTGTAACTTAACAACCATATCAGATTCAAAACCATTTTGTAATCTTTCAATTATTTCTTTTAGTTTTTTATTGTACTTCCTTACATCTTTATTCTTAGCCCATGTTGATTGTGCAAACGTTGTTGTTAATGTATCAAATTGTAATGGGTGTGAATCACCATCAACATCTTTAAGTGATTCCTTAAATTGATATTGAATCTTATCAGAAAGTTTTTCTGATTTACCATATATATCGGCACCTATACCTATCACCTCACCATTGATATAACTTCTATCTTTAGTGAACAATCTCAAACCTATTTCACCATAATTGTCAGCAACACTCTGAAGTGTTGGTCCAACCGTATCTCTATATGTTTCGTACTTATCAGACAAATCGTCCATTATTGATTTGTATGAAATAGTACCAGTGACTGTCGTTCCTGTATTCTCAATAGTTTTAGACGTAACCTCACCAATGGTACTACCACCATCTTTCACATCTTCACCACTTATATCATCAACACTAAATGCAACATCACCACCCAACGCTTCAATGGTCTCTCTATCGATTTCTGAGGTATCCTCAGTAGCTACAGACCTTTCGTCGTACATTTCCGTGTTAGCATAATAGTTAAACGATAAGGCGTTCTGTAAACGAGAAACAGGTTCTTTAAGACCGTGACCACCAATAAAGTAGAATGATAAACTTACATCAGCAATCATAGGTTGAACACCGATACCTTCAGGATTCAAATCCAATATTAATGGTTCATACCTGATACTCATTTGTTGAATAGCAATTTTAGTATGGTAGAAATCACCAACCCTCAACACACAAATCGGTGGTGAACCAAATGAGGTATTCTGAGCGTTATTTTCCAACGGTTTACCATCAGGACCAATCGTAGGGATTGTCTCACCTGGTCTCATACATTGTTGTAAGAATGTAAGACGTGAATTCAAACCTTCAGGAGTCATAGAGTGGAAGACAGGATTAAAGTATTTAATCTTTTCTTTAATACCATCATATAAGAATGAAGTATCTTCCGTTACGGCTTCAAAGTAGTCACACTCAGATAATAACTTACGTAATATCTTTTTAGTAATACCCTCTCTTAATCTTACCTCATCATTCTGACGAGGAGCACCTGGACCTTTTACTATTTCTTTTACCTTTTCTGAGTTTTCACCAGTTTCTTTTACAATAACCTCATCACTTTGTGTTGGTTCTTCAGTTTCTGTTTTTGGAGGTTCAGTAATGGTAATATTAGCAACCACAGTACGACGACACCCCATCGCCTGTACAGAATATATTTTTGCAGCCCCTTGTAAGTCTTGTGAACAATCAACATTATCAATATTAGCACCTTCACCTAAAGATGATGTTTGAATGGCTATATAATTCTTTTCATTAACCTTTTTAATTCTTGGGTCATTCAATATTTGTTTCTTAACAGAATCAACTCTCCTTTTAGATAAGTTAGTATTGTAACTATCATCGTTAGGTGACGATGCGGAACCTGTCAATTTAATATTCACACCAAACTTATTAGTAGCGGCATCTACCAACTTATTAATGAAATCATCAAGTTTGTTTTTACCCGCAACAATTTTAGTATCAAAGAAAGTCTCAACCTGTTGTTTTTGTCCAATACTATCCGCTTGTGAAAGATATGTACTCTTTTTACCAATATATGCATTATAAGACGTATCGTAATCTACTGTAGATGTTGTTGAACGAGTATTAGAATCTGGCTTATCATTATCAAAATATAATGTAGTACCCTCAAACACCCCTAAGTCTGGTTTCTGTACAGTATCAGTTGATATATTATCAGGTTCAGGGTTTTCTTTAGGTATCTCTCTTTCAATCTCCTTGAAGACCTCAGGATTATTTGTTGTAGTAACAACCTCATAGATATCATTAAAAGATAATTGACCATATTTCCTTGCCAATTCATAGATATCCAAAGTCTTACACCCTGAGAAGAAACTATCCACAATCTTTGTAACCTCAGAGTCTGGCGTTACATTTGCTAATTCCTTATCCACCAATGTGTTTAGTACGGACGGGTGGTCAACCAATATCTTAAAACTTAATGAACCCTGTCTCTGAGTATTTGAATACGTATAGATAGGTTCAGGTCTTCCCAAGAAATCATTTGTTGTCCAATTTGCCGAAACATTCTCATCAACTCTCAAGTCATATGGAGGGAACCACATCACACGACCACCATTAGGTCCCTTCTCACAGTTTGGAAGGTCTTGTGTCATATCTGATGTTCTCCACGCCAAGTTTTCCAAAGACAACATATATTTTGTTGCCTCACCATTTTTGATATTAAGACCATCAACAGGAGCAATATTCAAATTGTAAGTGTTATCCAATACTGAATTCGTAAACTTACGAATGTTACCTTCAGTTTTTTGAAGGTCGGCCATTTGGTAATAAGGTGTGTCTTTAGTGAATACTCTACAATATTCTTGACCTACCTCAACACCATTTTCGTTAACATATCTTTTTACTCTCGAACCCTTAGTAATCTCTCTCGTACCATCATAGAATACTTTAGATACCTGATTGATAGCATTACCCACGTGTTCCAACCTCGCTTGACCGTTCAACCCGTCGGCAGCATCAATCAACCTTTGAGTATCATCTAAGATTGAACCCTTAGTTATTTTATATCTCGTAGATGAAGATTTATTAAATTGTGAACTAATTGGAGGGAATCCGTCATTTCCACCAACAATCTTACCACCAATACCTACGTTCTTACCCGCAGCCCTCGAACTCTTTGGTGACACCCACGTAAATCCACCACCAATATCTGGTGAATCACCAGGTTCAACAGTATTTAATCCAAAACTAAACTTCTGTTCACCCTCATATAAATTAGCCAATTCACCATATCCTCTAACCGCAGTCGGTATTTTTTTACCAAACTCATCAACAGGTAATTCATTAGACGGAGCAACAATATCGTTAGGGTCTTGGACTCTTGAACCTATATAATAGTTAGGACCAGGAGCAAAGAAGTTAGGGTCCGATATGAAGTTTAATTTATAATCAGGTCTAAACCTGTTGTACTCTAAGGCTTTGAATAATTGTGATGTTTGTCCTCGACCAGTGTTGTTTAAGAAAATATCCGAACCATTCTTCTTTTCAGGTAATAAGTCTCTAAACCCTAATAAATTACTAATAACGTTTACACCCGTGTTTAAGTAACTTGTAGAACCCTCAAAGTAGTCACCAGGTATCCATGAGAATGGAACATAAACACCAGTAATTCTACTGATAAAATCTAAACCTTTACCCACAATATTTGTCGGAGACGAAATCGTCCAATCAGGTTCAATAAATTCTTGTCTACCCGTTAGAATATCTGCAGCAATAAATGGGTCTTGTAATGCACTTAAAATATTTATTCTACCTAAAGTTTCTTGTCTAATCTCCTCATCAACTCTATACTGAAACTCGTCCTGTAACGACTTAGCAGCAATCTGTATCATTGTAGAGTCTTGAGTCAATGAACCATTTGTACCCTGAGGGTCGTCATTAAATAGAATCTGAGCCCCCGTATATGTTGATGCAACAAACTTATAATACGTATCTCTTTGGGTTACTAACTTTTGTACGTCCTTAACGGTATACCTATCATCATAACCACCAGCAGGACCATATTGATTTTGTATGAATAATCTAACCTCTTCTTTATCACCAATATCTTCAACTTCAGCACTATCCACAACAGAATAGTTGGTCAATATAAGTTCTGATTGACCAGGGTTTGTTGTAGGGGAAAAACCATCACTATTAAAAGGTGGTAAGTTCTTTACCAACAACTTCTTTCTGATGTCTTCTGTTGAATTAAATGATAATGGACTTGGCATCTATTTCAGTTTTCTATATAAATAGATGAAAGGATTATTTTATGATTTAATAAGTGGTACCTTGACGAGCCATTTCTTGTTGAATCATCTGAGTAAGATTGGCTAAGGCAGTTGGGTCGGTTTGTAATGATTGTAAAGACATACCACCACCCTGTAATTGAATGGTACCAGTGTGGTTTACATTAAGGTCATCAAATGTACCTCTAACTACTTCAACCTTCATTGGGTCAGTATTGGTCACTTTTGCCACATTAACAGGAATAACAGCACTTGGTACTACACCTGAACCCGAACCTGAATTAGAACCACCTGAACCCGAACCTGAATTAGAACCACCTAAACCAGGTACAGACGCATTCGCAAGGGCTTTTTTTGCTTTCTCTCTTGCTTTTGCTAAATCATCACTCAAATCACCAGCACCCATTTTTGCATAGGCACTGACCGCAGCAGTAGAGAAAGCGTCACCAATATCATCAAGTCCCTCGTTTGCAAAATGTTCAAATACAGCAGCGAAACCCTCTACACCTTCTTTGAATATTGTATCTACAGTACCAAACACGTTTTTCATGTTATCCTCGGTTAGAACACTCCCTATAACTTCACTAACTTTTTCCGCCGCAGCAATAGTATTACTTTCAATGGTTGCATATGTATCAGAACCCGCAATCTGTGCGGATACCGTTCTTGCCGACCCTTCTAATGTATTTTTGATTACTTCTAATACGGTCAATTGTTGTTTAGCAACATCTAAGGCTGACATATTTGCAGCCTCCGAACGTTCTTTAAGAGATTTTATAACCTTTGTTTGTTCATCAGGGTTAAGTTCGTTTATCTCCTCTAAACTCATTAATTCATTATTAACAGTGAATTTTAACTCACCACCATCGAACTGACCGATATTAGCCAACAATTCTCTGGTATCATCATCAAATTGACCTCCTAAGATATCTATTTGTGATAACGCTTCTTGACGTTTTGCTGCTTTAATAGCAGTATTGGACAATTCTTCATAATCCATATTAAGAGCGTTTGCTTGAGCCCTTAACCTTCTCATTTCAGTGGCAGATATGGCAAAGTCACCCGTTTCAGAATTAAATGATACCGCAGCACTCGCAGCATTTACAATAGACTCTTGAAGGCCATCAAGGTCATTTTGAGCCATATTCATTAATTGGAACGGGTCGGCTAAAGCACCCACAGCACCACCCAACATCTGAAACTCAGCGGCAAGATTAATAGCTTCAGAAGGGTCAAGTAATTTACCAGCCAAACTGGTAACATCTGCCATGTTAATTCTCAATGCTTGAGAACGAGCAACCATATTAGTAAATCCTTCAACTCCGTTTCTAAAATTGTACGAGTTTATGAGTTTTACATTATCTCCAACAGTTTTCAAGAATTGTCCCGTGTTAAGACCTAAAGACGCGGCACTCTTACGTGCACTTTCTATTTGCTTCGCAGCTTGTGTTGGACCAACACCAATTGAATCGAAACCTTCAACAAGAGTGGCCATTTCTTCACCTGTAAGATTTGTGGCTTTTTGTATAGCAATAAAATCATTTAACTGTTCACTAGTTAAAGTAACATTTCTTTGCATAATAGTACCAATCGCAGCCATCTGTACCCCAACTTCAGTTGCACTGACACCTAACTCTGCAAGGTCTTTAACAGATTGTGAAATAGTCTTTTGCATTTCTTGGGATGCTTTAGCTCCCTGACCAAAAACATCCGCAGTTACTGACTTAGCAGCACTGTCAAATTCAAAAATCGCTGAACGTAGTTCTTTAGTATATTGAATGGCACTATTAATCGCGTCATTCAAATCTTTAGGACCACCACCACTGTTATCTTGTAAAAACATTTAGACTATTTTACTTATAAATACCTTAACGTGAACTTTGTCTACGTTTCTCGTTCAACTTTTCCATATCATCAATATACTTTTTGATAAAATACTTCCTTTCGAACGTAGGCATTTTAAGAAGGTCAGAATAGGAGAACCCCAATTCTTTGACACAATAATAAAACTCATCAAGCATAGCTTGACGGTAATCAGAAGAAAGGACGAAAAAACTCCGCCCCGAAGGCGATACGAGTCGACACCTTTTCTCCTGACGGGGCTACAAAAACACGGTCCAAATCTAACTTCGGTTCCGCACCTTCCATTGTGTTTCTAATATACTTAGAATCTGCAATCGGAAGATTGACAATAGTTGATGATATATCAGCCGGGTCCTTAGAACCATCAAACTCAACAATCATTTTTTCTAATCTTTTAGTAACCACAGGAGCAACCATACCATCAGGGTATGCGTCTCTCATCTTTTGAAGGTCTTGAATGTCTCTTTGATTTAAGATACGACACTTCACCATTTTTTGACTAACAGGTAACATTAACTCAAATAAACCTTCACCATTTGGTTCAATAGTTGTCGGTTTAACATTTAACTCATCCAATAAAATACTTTGTTCAAAGTCCTTCATTGTTTTAGGGTCACGAAGATTGAATGTGTATTCAGGACCGAATGAAGAGTTTCTTAAGAAAATAAGTATTGCCTCAACATCACACTCCAACAATTCCATTGGGTCAAAACTAGGCTCATAAATTTTACTTCTTAATAAAGTCATAATGATGTTGTCACCATTTCTTTGACCCAACAAAGTATTTTCATCCTGAGCTGTTAAATAACCTACTTTAATTGAGGACTTCCCACTTTTATAGTACTTACCCTTCGAAGGTAATTGTACCACGTCATGAGGTAGGTTGAAGTCTTGTTGTCCGTATTGTGCTGCGTTGTCCATATCTTATATAATAAAAAAACCATAGAGAGTTCCCCCTCTATGGTTAAATATAAATGAACTGATTTTTTCGTAAATAGTATATTAGTAAACTAAAATACATCTATCAGGACGTAGTGTCGCCGTGATAGTTGCAATACCATCATCACCATAACCAAGTGAATCAAAGTTCACGTCAGTTAGGAATGTTCCTTGTAAAATCCACTTTTCTACTGCCACACCTGTTGGGTCTAACATTTCCAAGTTGATATTTTTCTTATAACCTGCAGCGTATCCCATACGACCCGTTACAGATTCTGCGTGTAAACGAACCCACTCCATCAACGCTTGAGAAGCAGAAGGACCGATTGGGTCACGGAATGTCACGTTTAGAGTGCTCCAAGTAAATCTACCAGCAACATATGTTTCTGTGTTCAGGAATGGTATTGGAACCGCGTTAATTGATACTTGTGGACGTGAAGTTGATTCAACGTACCAAGAGTTGATACCCAATGAAGAGTCAAAGGTCATAATGAACCTATTTTTTCTTTTTGGTTCATAGGGTACCGGCATTTTCATTAATAAATCAGCCATTGTATTTTCGTTTTTATATTTTTTGTTTATTACTTATAAATAGTTGGATAAGTGAAAATTTTTCTATTTACTTTATTTTGAAAAACCACATTATATAGAAGCTAACTAGAAATTATTATACTTCTTTTTTCTCTCCTCCTTTAGTTAAATAAGTTTTTACTGGTTTATCATCCTTATATTCTTTATCTAAGAAATTCTTAATGCTTTCA
>Ga0209309_10002013_pt1 | contig 19180 bp, 14 predicted proteins | sample COGITO_mtgs_1204_2_FD_184807 | JGI IMG/M metagenome (GOLD analysis project Ga0209309, IMG submission 184807) | Pelagic marine microbial communities from North Sea - COGITO_mtgs_120412 (SPAdes) (version 2) | ecosystem: Environmental > Aquatic > Marine > Epipelagic ... | reverse complement strand
ACGTAAGCATCATGACTTTAAAATACTTCGACCCCAATTCACCCGGTCTAAACAATTTAGAAAACACTGTTAAATCTATTCACTATGCGGTTGAAAATGGAGCTAGAATTATAAACTATTCTGGTGGTGGCTTAGAGTTCAGTAAACAAGAGAAAGAAGCTATTGAAAAAGCTCAGAAAAAAGGAATTTTATTTGTTGCAGCTGCTGGAAATGAACGCTCCAACTCTGACAAAAACAAATACTATCCAGCCGATTACGAACTTAGCAACATCATTTCAGTTACAGCAATTGATCCAGATAAAAATGTTCTGCCTTCAAGCAACTATGGTGTGATCACTGTCGACATAGCTGCACCTGGTAAGCGCATCTACTCTACTCTACCAAAAGGAAGATACGGCCCCATGACAGGAACTTCACAAGCCACTGCCTTTGTAAGTGGTGTAGCGGCTCTTCTGATGGCTCACAACCCTGATTTTGATGCTGATCAAGTCGCTAACTACATTAAAAAAACTGGTGATGTGATTGAATCTCTTAAGGGTAAAACGCGTTACAACAGAAAGTTAAACTCCTACCGAGCGCTTAGTATTTTAGATCAAAATGTTGGAGCCACTGGTGTTGTCGCAGAAAACACATCAAACTTACCTGATAAAGGCTTTGCGTCTGAAAAATTTAAGTATCACGAAGATGACAAATCTGTGCTCAATCTGAAGTTCTCATCTTCATTGATGGCCAAAATTAAAAATGGCAAACGTCAGCTCAATTCCGAAAAAGAAAAATCAGATGGCAAAAAAAGACGTCCTAATCAACAGCGGGGCGGCGGGGCTGGAAAAAAGCCTTCACAGCAAAGGTAAAGAAAATAAGGGCTATGCCAAGCCCAGCAAGATTTTTGTCTTCTCCAAAGACCAAACCCATGCAAATTAAGGCAAGCCCTGTGAACACAATAGCCAAAGTGATGTAAAAGCTTGTTGTGAGCAATTTTTGACTCTTTTCAGCTGCCACAAAACCTTTAACCTCAGTGTTCATCTTCATTTTTGCAACAAATGAACTTGCAATTCTATCGTTTGAATTATGCTTTAGAATGTTGCCATACATCTTGAGTGCAAAATCTAAATGGTCATCAGCCTTACAAACCTTGATGAACGTGGAGTGTGCATCTCGGTCCTCGTAAGAGCCCAATACACCCTGCCATAAGAGTTCGTAAGTGTTTGCATGCCGCACTCTTTCTAAATCTTGAAAATGAACGCGAGATTTAGGCTGTTCTTTAAATTCTTCTACCAAGGCTTCAACAGTTTTTTGCGATTTTGCTTCAATTTTTTTAGTTTCGATTTTTTTAACTTCAGGCAGTAGAACAGTCTCTACTTTTTTAAGTTTTTGCTTTTTAACACCTACAACCTCAGGGGTTTCAAGAGCTCTGAGCAATGAGACTGAAAACTCAGTCTCGCATGATGAACAAGTGTATTCAGGATTTTCGGTGTAGATGTTTTCAGGGTTTGAACTGTAAAGTTTAGAGCAGTCAGGACATCTGAAGTGAATCAGATATTGGTCAGTTGAATCATTAGACTTCAGATAAGTGTTTAAATTTTGATCTGTATCTACATTATTCAATTGGCCCCCTCCAATTTAACTGTCAAACTTAGCTAAATGATAGATCTAAAAAATAAATTTAAATCACCACTTGCTCTCTCAATTTTAACAGGAATTCTTATAGGTACAAGCACAATTCCATTTCCACCGTGGGCACTGTTTTTTTGTTTGTCTCCACTCGTGTATATTTGGATCACAGAGAGTCCAAAAAAAATCTTTTGGTACACCAGTCTTAGCTTCGCAATTGCATCATGCATCGGTTTTTTTTGGATGAGTTTTTTACTTCATGAATTCGCTCTGCTTCCCTGGCCTGTTAGTGTGTTCGTGGGTTTTTTATTCGCAGCTTTTAGTCACATACATGTGGCCATTTGCGGTTATATTTTTGCGAAATGGATCAGAAAATTTTCTGGTGCTAAAGTGCTCTCGGCCTGCAGTTTGATAGCGCTTGCATGGCTTGTTTTTCCACTTCTTTTCCCCTGGAACTTTGGTCTAGGTTGGCTATATGGAGGCCTTCAGGGTTATCAATTTGCTGATATCATCGGATCTGAGGGACTCAGCACTCTCACAATTCTCTTAAATGGTGCTTTTTTGTTTTCATTTTTAAAATTAAAAGAATCCAAAGTCCCGCTAAGCACAACAGTTTTTGCGGTTGTGGTGTTCAACTTTGCCGGAGGCCTTTATGGCAAAACAACGCCCAAAAGCGATCAGAACTTAAATGTCGTGATTGCTCAAGCCAATATCGGAAACCTTGAAGATGAATACAAAAAAAATCCTTACAATTATAAAAGTGATGTTTTTGCTAAATATTTAAAACAAACAGAGATTGGGCTTTCTAAATCAACAGAAAAAGCGGATCTCATTGTTTGGCCTGAAACAGCTTTTCCAGAACTTTACACGAACAGTTTTTTGGGAACAATCTCAGGCATAAGACTTAGAGAGCTTATATTAAGAGAAAAAACCGCTTTTATGACGGGGATCTTTGCAAGGTCACCACAAGGAAAAACTGCCAATGCCGCTTTGATTTTGAACAGTTCAGCGCAGATCACTGAACCACTCACCTACAAAAAAGTTTTGCTGGCTTTTGGAGAGTACTTGCCAGGTGAAAAAACTTTCCCCATCTTTCGCAAATGGTTTCCTATGGTTGGTGATTTTGCTCGGGGCGAAGCCCCGCAGGTCAGAATCATTGATAAAATCAAAGTTGGGATTCAAATATGCTACGAAGGTGTTTTTCCATCTTTTAGTAGAGAGCTTTCTAAAAAAGGTGCCCAGGTTTTTATTAACCTTACGAATGACTCTTGGTACGGACCTTATTCTGAGCCTTGGCAGCATCTGTACCTCTGGGCCTTTAGAGCTGTTGAGACCAGGACACCAATGATCAGATCTACCAACACGGGAATCTCAACTGTAGCCCTTGCTGACGGCAGTTTGATGGAGCAGTCCCCCTTAAACAAGCCCTGGGGGGGCTTCTATAAAGTTCCTTTGAAAACTAACCAAAACCAGACCATCTTTGTGAGGTGGGGGCACGCTATTCCTTTACCCTTTATCTTTATTGTGTTTATTCTGTCATTAATTTATGGAAAACAAAGGTCTTGATTGGGAAACTATATTAAAAAAAATGGCTGCTTTTAGCAGTTGTTTCCAATCTAAAAATAAAATTTTAGAGACCGAGCCCTATGCTCATATGTCCATGGCTCAAAAGAACATGGACATGATCGAGTCGTTCAAAACCATTTTTTTAGAAAATGGAAATAAACGTGTTCTTTTAGAAGGCATGGAAAATCTTGACTCCATCCTCTATTCTATCAAAAAAGGACAAAGCTTAAACATTTTAGACCTAAACACCATGCGTGTTTTTTTTGAAGATTTAAAAGCCTTGAACGAGCTCTACGCTTGGACTGATTATGAAAACCTCTACTCACTTATTGAAAGAGTCTTAAAACCGGATTCATTTTTAGAAAAAATCAACAAGCTTATCACGGACAGTGGCGAATTTAGATCAGACGCAAGTTATTTGTTGTATGAAAGCTTCAACTAAAAGAATTCTTTATCCAAGCAGGTTCACAAAACTTTAGACCGTATTGTTAAAGACTTTTCTATGGAGAACACTCTTCAAGATAAATACGTAACGACAAGAGAAGGCCGCTGGGTTTTACCTGTTATAAGCGGAAGACAGCATGATCTTAAAGGGATCATTCATGACTCGAGCAACTCAAAGCAAACTGTTTTTATGGAGCCCGAAGAAGTTGTAGGCCTCAACAATAAGATAAGAGAGCTTGAGGAGATCATCAGACGTGAAATCGAACGACTCCTAAAAGAAATTTCTGATTACTTGAGTGAAAAGCACCCCGAAATTTCTAAGTCTTATGAAGCTGCAATTGAAATTGACGCCCTTTCCGCTGTTGCAATGTGGGCACTTACTTTTGATGCAAAACGCATCATGATAACAAAGGATCCGGTTCTCAATTTAAAAGAGACTTTCCATCCACTTTTAATTGAAGAGACCGAAAACCTTACAAAAAATGATTTTGAACTTTCTCATGATGAAAATGTTCTTCTGCTCTCAGGACCCAACGCTGGTGGTAAGACTGTTTTTTTAAAATGCATTGGACTTGCCTGTCATATGGCCAGATGTGGATTTCCAGTTTGTGCTCACGAATCCAGTACGGTTCCTTTTTTTACTGAAATCAAAGTCTTGATTGGCGACCATCAATCTGTTGAAGACTCTCTTTCAACTTTTGCAGCTCATTTAAAAGCTTTAGATGAATGCTCTTTAATGAAAGGGCCAAAAAATCTAATCCTTATTGATGAAATCTGTGGCTCTACCGAAGCTGGTGAAGGCTCTGCCTTAGCTAGAGCTTTTATCGAAAAAATATCGCAAAACAATGTGAAGGGCTTTGTCACCTCTCACCTAGGACCACTTAAAGCTGGATGGGATGAGACTTCTGGCGTTGTAAACGGCTCTATGTTTTTTGATCAGAAAAAAGGAACTCCAACTTATGAATTTGTAAAAGGGATCCCTGGCGATTCCTTAGCTTTAGAGACAGCTAAAAAAGTTGGTGTGCACAAAGACATTATAGACAGAGCCCTTTTCTTTTTAGACCCTGAGCAGAGAAAAAAATACGCTGGCTTGGTCGAAATTGAATCTCTACAAGACAACCTCAAAAAACAAAGAGACCTTTACAAATCCAAGCAGACTGAACTTGATGACCTCAAAAAAGAATATCAAGGCATGATCAAAGACTTTAAAGATGAACAGGACAGTCTCTTAGAGCTCAGCATTAAAAAAGCGCAAGCAAATTTAGATCAAAACTCTGGTTACGCAAATATTCAAAAATTTTTAAAAAATAAAAAGCATATTGATGCTATGAAAGAGTCCTCTCCAAACCTGATCAAAACCAGTAGCGAAAAGCCGAGCTCTGAAATTACAGAAGAGAATTTTGCTAAAAAATTTCCACCGGGAACACCCGTCTACATCCCTTCCTTAAAAAAGAAGGGTGTGATCCAAGGCACTCCCAACGCAAAAGGTTTTGTCCCCGTTATGAGTGACTCTATGAGGCTTTTGATCAAATGGTCTGATGCGAGATCAGCAGCCCTGCCCGACCCGGGCGAGCAAAAAAGAAAAATGGGATCTGTTAAAAAAGTGATTGAAGGCAAAACTGAAAATCAAGTCGACCTAAGGGGAATGGACGTCGAGTCTGCCTTGCAAGAACTTGAAGATGCTATCGACCAATCCTTAAGACTCGAGTGCGAACGCTTAAAAGTGGTTCATGGTCATGGAACTGAAAAAATTAAAAAGAACGTGCGAAGCTTTTTATCTCGCCACCCCCTAGTTAAAACTTGGAAGGCCGATCAAAATGATGGGGCTACGCAAGCAATTTTCTAGGGTGCCAGCTCCTGAGTGTGGATGCACTACAGCAATTCGTCAGGTGGTAAAATTAATCGCTTAGATTTATCTTTAGGAGCTTGGAACAAAGGTCTTTTAAGTGCACATCTAACAGCTTCAGTTTTTTCTTGATTGGGTCTTGTGTTGAGCCACCTAAGCGTTGCGTCTATATCAGCAAATAATGTGTCATCATTTAAAATGGGAATATTGAGCCTGCTGCCACCTAAAATTGATTTTAGAGTGCTGTAGGGGTAATCCTGAACATTTTTGCAAAGACCTGCCTCGACCGGATTCCTATAATTATATTTGTAGGCGTTTAAGTAGTAATTTGGTTGATGAAGAATTGATTTGAAATATCTACCTGCAAATGTTTGGTTAATCCTATTGTCCATTCTTGTAAGCCTAAAACTGACCCTCTTGGAAAACTGCATCATACAGTCTGACAAATTGCTGTTCGGGGTCGACGCAATTAAGTGGTAGTGATTGCTCATCAATACAAAAGAATGAATCTGTAAACTGTGTACTATGTGAGCCATGTAGAGTTCGTTGCAAAAAACCTTCCAAACTTGGTCCATTGAAAGTTTGAACCACTCTTTGTTTATACAGCGACCTGTGATGTGATAAGGAAATTGATTTTGTAAAATTGTTTTGTTTCTTGGCATAAGTTGATGAAAGCAAATTCAACAAAAAGCCTATCTATCCTTATTTTAATTTAGAGGTTCTAAAAATGAACCTTTTTGGCGCATTGCTTCCAGAAACAGGGCCGGGCACTTAGCATATGTTAATGCTTAAAGAAAAACGCGAAATCCTTGCAAAAAAATACTCTGAAAATGAAGGTCTCTACAATGCAGTCTTTTTTATTTGCGGGGTTTTGTTTGATGTTTTCACACTAGACGAAATCGACAGTTTAATCGGAGTTTTACAGCAGCTTTTCTATATTGTTGCAATCGGCTCTCTACTTTATTTTGACCTCATCCATAGGTACACTCCTTTAAATATTAAAAAAGGCTTTCAAACCATATGGGAGTACCGAAGCCCACTTCTTCATTTCTTACTAGGTGGCCTTTTAAGTGTCTATTCTCTTTTCTTTATCAAAAGCGCTTCGTTTTTTTCCTCATTTGGTTTTATAGCTTTTATGTTGGCACTCTTAATCGGAAATGAACTGCAGGTTGTTCAGAAGCAAAAAATCAGTTTGAAAATTGGCATCTACTCAATTTGCATTTTTTCATTTTTCTCTATGATTTTCCCAGTGCTTTTGGGTCACGTCGGAAAACTTCCTTTTTTTCTTTCGGTCTGCGCAACACTTCTTTTCATCACCTGTTTTTACAAGATGATTTATAAAAAAATTGAAGATAAAAACTCACTCAGAAAAGCACTGCTCTTGCCTTCATTTTCAATTCTTTTGGTTTTCAGCATTTTTTATTATTTGGGATGGATACCACCAGTTCCTCTCTCAGTTAAAGAGATAGGCGTCTACCATGACATCAAGCGCACCAGCGAAGGCGATTATGAACTCTTTTATGAGAAACCAGATTGGAAATTTTGGCTTTCAGGGGATCAAAATTTTGAATCGCACCCTGGAGAGAAAATCTATATTTTTGCTAGAATTTTTTCTCCTGCAAGGTTCAAAGATACCCTCTATTTAAATTGGCAGTTTTACCTTCCAAAAAAGGGGTGGACTTCAACCGACCGTGTTCCAATCGATATTTCTGGTGGTCGAAAAAGTGGCTACAGAGGCTACAGCTACAAAGAGAATTACCCTGAGGGTGAGTGGCGCGTTTTGGTGGAAACAAGTGATACACGCGAAGTGGGAAGAATCCGCTTTGATGTTACAAAAAGTCAGACTGGAAGGACAAGTCAGATTACAAAATTTGTTGTGAGGTGACATGTCCTGAAACGGAGCGCGGTGCTTCCAGAAAGAGGAGCTGGCACTCCCTACTTTTTCATCTTAGGATCAAACGCGTCTCTCAAGCCATCACCAAACAGATTAAACGCAAGCATGGTCAGACCTAATGCAATAGACGGATACAAAATCAAATGAGGAAAAGACCTCATGGAGCGCCAGCCATCAGCGGCTAAAACACCCCAACTGCTGTAAGGCGGCTGCAAACCAAGACCAATAAAGCTCAAGAAACTCTCGATCAAAATATTAGATGGAATTTGAAAAGTGAGCAGCACAATAATGGGGCCTAAGATGTTTGGAAAAACATGTTTAAACATAATTTTGTAACCAGGCGAACCAAGAGCTCTGGCAGCCTCTATAAAAGTGAGTTCTTTGACCTGCAAAACCTGTCCTCTTACAACACGTGCAAGAGTCACCCAACCAACTACCGATAAAGCAAGCAGCATTCCAGTGAGCGCCCTTAGTTCAGGGTTTTCAAAAAAATCAACAGAGTCAAAAACAACTTTCACCAAAATCAAAAGCACAAGTGATGGAATAGAAATCAAAATGTCCACAAATCTCATCATGATCGAATCGGTTCTTCCACCAATCCATCCGGAAATTCCTCCGTAAATAGTTCCAATCACCATCGAGATAAAAGCCGTAAAAATTCCAACGGCCATCGACATGCGTGCACCATAAATAATACGTGAGAGAACGTCTCTACCAAGTGCGTCTGTGCCTAGTAAAAACCTTGAGCTTGGGCCTTCTAACAAATTGTCAATGTGCTGAGTTTCAAATGAATAAGGTGCAATGTATTTTGCAAACAGAGCCACTAGGCAAACAAAAACTATAAAGTAGAAAGAGACCACAGAGGCCTTATTCTTTTTGAGCCTAGAGACCGCATCGGCCCACAGAGATTTTGATTGATTGTTTTGTGTGTTTAGATTGGAACTCATTTTAAAACCTCCTTTTAAGCTAAACTGATTCTTGGATCAAAAAACGAGTACAAAAGATCAACAATAAGATTGCTGACCACCAACAAAACAGAATACAAAAGTGTGAGCCCTAGAATCAGAGGGTAGTCTCTATTAGAAACGGACTGAACCAAATGCTTACCAATACCAGGGACTGCAAAAAGAATCTCAATCACAAAAGAACCTGAAAGAATACCCGCTAGGAGTGGCCCAGAATAAGTGAGCACCGGGATGAGCGAGTTTTTAAGTACATGTTTGTAGAGCACAGTAAAGTTTGAAAGCCCCTTAGATTTAGCAGTCCTTATGTAATCAGAACCAATAACATCAAGCACCGAAGAGCGCGTGAGCCTTGCAATAAAAGCTGCTGGTCTCACACCTAAAGTCACAACCGGCAGCACATAGTAAATAGGGCTGTCCCACAGAGCAGGTGGAAGAACCTTTAGCCAGTAAGAAAAAATGATGATCAAAACAGAACCAATTAAGAAGTTGGGAAGAGCCACACCACTAATAGAGACTCCCATTGCCAGGTTGTCCCAAAAAGTATTGTGTCTGGAGGCTGCAAAAAGCCCCAAAGGAATTCCAATCACAAACGAAAGCACAAAAGCGTAAAGTCCTAAAACAAAAGAAGCCGGAAAACTCTCAGAGATGATGTCTCCTACTGATCTTCCTATGTACTTGTAAGACTCACCAAATTCTAAAGTGGCCACACCTTTTAAGTAGTTGAGGTACTGGGTAAGTGGGGGTTTATCTAGACCATATTTTTTTTCAATATTGGCTTTAATCTCAGGAGGAAGGGCTTTTTCTTCATCAAAAGGCCCGCCAGGCATAAGCCTTAGCAGTGCAAAGGTGAAGGTCGCGATCACAAGAAGAGTTATGAAGGCTTCCACAATTCTTTTTAAACAGTAAATGACTGAGTTGTTAAGATAAGCAAAGACTGACAAACCAATCACAAGCTCCAAGCCAATCGCCAACATCAAGCCTGCAGGAACTTCGTAATTTGCAAGGTTGAGAACAACTGCTGACAAAATTGTGCCAGACAAAACTAAAGTGAACACCTGTCCAAAACTAAGTTTTGCAATGTTCATCACCCCCACCTACTGGACACTTGTGTTTTTAAGACGGAATTCATACATTACGTTTGTTGGAAAAGACACCACCCTGTCGGCGATCAAATTTTGCGCGACAGCTGTGTAGATTGGAAAAACGGGAGCATCATCGTTTACTAAAATTTTATGGGCTTTGGCATACATCTCAAGCCGTTTGGGCTTGTCAGCAATGATGGCCACAGCGTCTTCTATAAGCTTGTCGTATTCTTTGTTTTTCCACTTGGTTCTGTTGTTATTTCCATAAGAAAGCTGAATTTCAAAAAAGTTGTTTGGATCAGGGTAATCCGCAACCCACGCCATTCTAAACATATGTGTTGGATTCACTTTTAGAGTTTCAAGGTAGACTTTCCACTCCTCGTTTTTAATCTCTAGGGTGATGCCCAAATTTTCTTTTAACTGGGCTTGAACGTTTTCAGCAATTTTTTTATGTGCATCTAAAGTGTTAAAAGAAAGTTGAATTTTAGGAAGTGGGTTTGATTCATCATATCCTGCTTCTTGTAAAAGTTTTTTTGCTCTGACGGGGTCAAAGGCAAGACCAACACTTGGATCATAACCAAACATTCCAAAAGGAATCCATCCAGATAGGGGCTTTTGTCCTCCCTGCATCATCTTTACAATTTGGCTTCTGTCAATTGCATGTATAATTGCCTTTCTCACCAAAGGATTGTCTACAGGTGCTTTAGAGGTGTTGAAGCCGTAATAATAAGTAGAGAGTATTGAGTAGTCTATGTATTCTTTTCTTCTTTTAAGAGCTGGTATATCTTGAGGTGGAAGCGTTCTTATCGCATCAATCTTTCCTGCATCGAATAAATTAATTGCAGTTTGAGTCTCTTGGATCACATAAAAAACAACATTTTTAGTTTTAGCCGGGCGGTCAAAAAAAAGTGGATTAGCCGTTGCCAGCAGTGCTTTGTCATGCTCCCACTTTATAAGGTTGTAAGCTCCAAGGGTCACAATATTTTGCGGCTCAGTCCACTGGTCTCCATATTTATTTACTATGTCTGTTCTCACTGGAAAAGTAGACGAGTGTGTGAGCATAAATGGAAACTGCATTGGTTTTTCTAAAGTCACTTTTAAGGTGTTGCCTTTTAGTTCAAGCCCCACTTTTGAAAAGTCTTTTAGACTTCCCTCGTTGTAAGCTTTGGCATTTTTAATTCCATAGAGATAATAAGCGTACTGTGAAGCCGTGGCGGGATTTAAAAGCCTCTCCCAACCATCAACTATATGTTTAGGTTCGAAAACTTCACCATCGCTCCACTTAACACCTTCTCTAATTTGAAAAGTCCAAACCTTGGCTTTCTCACTCGACTCCCAACTAGTTGCAAGAGCAGGTGAAAGTGTCACTTCAGGACCTGTGTAATTAAACTGAACAAGGCCTTCCATTAAGTTTGTAATTATAAAACTAGAAGTTGTGTCAGAAGATTTGTGCCAATCAAGGGTCGGTGGCTCACCTATTATACGCACTCGTAAAGTCTCGGATTTTTTAAGTCCATAATCACCGCCAGAGCTTTTCTTTTTGCAGCCGACAGTGGCAAGAAGAACAATCAGAAGTGATGTAGATATAAAAAACAGAACAAGATTGATGCGTGAAACAACACTCTTAATCATAGACAAACCCCTTATCTCAAAGGGGTTTTTAACCATACTTTATCTAATCTTGCAAAAGTTTGAACACTAATAGCTTAGAAAACCAAGCTTCTTTAATGGTCTTAAATTTCGCCCCAGTACTCCGCAAACGGCACGGGGCCTTTGTGAGTAAAAGTTGGAGGCTGTATTAAAAACGAAACATCAGCACCCACTCCGTAGAGCGAGCTGTATATATACTTATTGCGCATAACTTTTTTTATGTAGGCCTTGGTTTCTCTAAAGGGAACCCTCTCTGTGAACTCATCTTGAGGCAATTCTCCCTTAAACCTTGAACTCCATAGCTTCACTCTATGTGGGCCAGCATTGTAGGCAGCTGCTACAAAAGGCAAATGCCCATCAAAGATTTTTCCCAGCCTGCTCAGGTATTGGGCTCCATAGCGGATGTTCGTGTCTGGTTGCAATAGAGATTCAGAGATTGCCAATTGATCTTTTGAGCTTACAAAGACCTCACTTGGGCTCCTTCCATTCATAAGTGTCTTTAGCTTAGAAGCCGTGTAAGGCATCACCTGCATCAGTCCCCTGGCACCTACTGGAGATAGAATTTTAGGATCAAAAAAGCTTTCTGCTCTCATGATGCCCCAAAGTAAGGCCGCTGAAACTTTAAAATTTTCAGCATTAGATTCGACTTCATTCTGGTATGAGCGTGGGTAAGCCAGCTTCCAGTACTTTGTTGAATCTTCTTCGATATTGGACCGCCTTTCTTTTGAAAATGAAATGGCTGCAAGTCTCGATAGGCTCGAAAAATCATCAATAGATTTGAACTGCTCTAAAAGTCTTTTCTTTAAATTTTTTGTCTTTGCCTTACTTTTTACGAACTTTAGCTCTTCTTTAGACTCTTTTAAAAAGCCAAGTCTGCGCAAATCTGAGCTTCTCAAAAAAGAATCTGAATACATTTGATACTCAGCTAAAGGGTCTTCCACTTTTTTAAAAGTGTCTGGGTCCAGGGCAATTAAAGGTGATATAGGATCAAATGCAATAGAAGAAATTTGTCTTTCAGTAAGTTTAAAACTTTCTAAAAACTTAGCAAGCCTCTTTTCTTTAAGAGCACTTTTTTTAATCCAGGGCCGATTCAAAAAATCAGTCATAGCTAACTTAATTGAGTTTTTCTTTGCAATTTCTTCTAAACGCATTGCTGAAAGTATTGAATAATAAGACACCATAGGGTCAGCACTAATGGTTTTTAAAATTTGTACCGCATCAATTTCTCTTCCAGATTTTTGAAGTGCTCTAGCAGACCAGTATTCAATTTGATCGCGTTGTACAAAGTAATAACGTCTTGGTCTGGACTGCTGTAGAGCCTTTAACTTTACAAAACCCTTATAAGCTTTTTTATGCTTGCCTCCTAAATACAAAGACCATGGCAGTCCCCAATGGGCTAGACGGCCATATTTGTATTTCTTATAATCCTTCGTAAGCTTGGTGTAAAAAAGCTCAGCCGTTTCAAAGTTTGAAAGTTCCATGTTTAAAGAGGCTTGTTCATGAAGCAACCAAGCTTTACGGTAAGAGCGCTTTTCTTTTTCATAAAGCTTTTTATAAACCCTAAGGGCGTAATCGGTTTCACCGGCGTAGTATGCTGTTCTGGCAATTTTCAATTTGTCTTTGTATTCGTCACCAAATTTTTTAACAGTTTTTAAAAGCTTTAAGGCTTTGTCTGGTTTTCCTGTATAATAATCGAATGCAGCCTTTAAAATTTTATGGTCATCTTTTTGGGAACGCACTTCTTTTAACTTAGACACAATCTCATGATTGAGCCCTTCTAAGTAAAACCTTCTAAGCTTAGATCTTTTGTGGTTTACGGTCAGTTTACAATTTACTTTTTTTCCATTAAAGCGCAAATTCTTGTCTTTGAAACCCCATTCGTTAGAGTGCTCATTTGTTGGATGGTCCACATAGAGGTCTTTAAACCACTTACAGTAACGACCACTACTAAAGACTCTTTTCTTGAGTGAGGCTTCTAATAAAATCTCAATCAACTCAGCCCTTCGCTCAGAACCTCTCCATCTTCTTACTAGTGGGTTTAATTTTTTATAAGCGTCAGAAGCTTTTTTTGAATTTAACGAAATCTGTCCACTTAAAAAATCAATCTCATCTTTAAGATCCCGGCTTATATTTTTATTTTTTAAAGCCTTGTCAAAGTAAGCTGCAGCTACATTGAATTGTCTTTTGTTGAAGTAAGCTTTGCCTCTCAAGTAATATGTGTAAACTTCCAAGTGTGGAAGTTCATAAAGCTCTCTCAAGTAACTAAGAGTGAGGTCGTGCTTGCCAAGTTTTGAAGCAACAACACCTGCTGCAAAAGAGGCCAAGTGTTTTTCTTTTCCGTTTATAATTTTGATTTTAGCATCCAAGTGGTCCAGAGCCCGCTGGTTGTCACCCGACTCAATCATTGCACGAATGTCTTCAAATGAGTTTCCAGTTGGTATATCGAGAATGGTTTCAGTTATGGCGCTTGAGTCTACTGTGATCAGTAATGTTTCAAGCAAAATAAAAAATAAAATAAAAAACTTCAAGTCCGTCCCACCTCAACCTATAAAAGTACACGGCTTTGAAGAAATTTAAAAGTTTTTTTGATAAGAAAAAGCGAACGCCAACGGCTTTCGTCCGAGGTTTTTGAAGACCGCTTCTTTTTCTGAAAAGACGTTTGTACAGGTCAGCCTAATGTTCTTGTAGGAAAGTCTTAAGTCTGAGATCCAGGTTTGTTTTAAATCACTTTGATCAAAGGCTTTTCTCTTAGACAGCCACTTCACACCACCACTCAAAGCAAAAGAATTTTTGAAAAGTTTTTTATACCTCAAGCCTAAGGTCCAGGGAGTCCTTCTTGCTAAATCTTGTTTCGTCACTTTCACTTGTCTAGCCACCTGATTTTGAACATAAAAACTAAGTGGTCCTCTTGTAAAAGTCACGCCAGTAAAGGAGTTCTCGACCTCGCCAAGATTAGCGTAAAAGTTTCCATCCAGATAAAAATCTATAAATTCGTAAATGCGCGAATAGGATGCGTTCAACTTTAATTTGAAAAATGAAAATATGAACTTTTTTTCATACCTCGCACCAAGAAAAGTCTGGGCGCTTAGATCTGGTGAGGCAACTGAAAAATTTTTATTGTAGCTTTGTTGGAATAGTGAAGCCGGCTGACCTTTGTAAAACAAAACTAGATTTTTATACCCTAATTCGCTGGACCAATTTAGAGAGCGGAGTTTTGTTCTGCCAATTTCAAGATCCAGAACAAAATCACTTAGGACAAAAGATTTTTGAACGTTGAAACCAATGTCTTCATCTTGGCTTGAATAAAGATCGTACTTTTCATGAAAGACCTTCACTTTAAGCTTCTTTTTGAAAAGGTAAGCTGATTCTAGCACTTCGCCTCTTTGTTGAAACGACTGGCCGAAACCATTATCCCGCTGATTTCTATAGGAGCTTAAATAGGAGAACTTCAGTCTATGTTTTTTTGAAAAAGCTATGTCTTGACCAACTAAAAAAACTGAATTGAGCGCCTCTGCTCTCTGGCTTTCAACAGCTATGTTGTTAAGCGGGCCCACACTGTCGAGATCCAACCTTTGTCCATAGTAAAGAAGTCTGGTTGTTAATTTATAACCTTTAAAATTATAAGACCTAGCTCCCGAAAAAGTGATCTCTTCAAAATAATCATTCTCATCACCGTTCTCTAGCTGACTGTAACCTCCACCCCTTAGAGCAACAGCCTCAAATGCCGTGCAAGAAGCTTCTTCACAAGATCCATAATTTGCACTCAGTTCTGCCTCCCCTAAACTGGAAACCGAGGTCACAAGACTCGCCTCCTTTAACTGATCCGTTTCGATGTTGATCATGTCCCCACCTTCAAGATTCAGGCGAACAGATCTCAAAGCTGAAACAGCTGATAAATTAAACACACCTGTTGGGGTCGAGGGGTCTCTAAGTGAAAAACCATTAAAATTTAGATTTAAAAATCTCTGATCAACACCGTCTACAAAAACTGAAGAAAAAGCCCTAAGTGACTGATTTTCATAGTGATTAAATCTAGAGGACTCTTCTATTGTCTGGCCCAAACTCAGACCTCGCCTACCCGTGTTTGGCCCAATCACGATAGGCTCTTTAAATGTGTAGGGAGCCTCGTTTTTAGACAAAGCAAGTTGTGGAACCATCAAAAGTAGAATCAGTTTAAACACCTCAAAAGGTTTAAAATATTCTGACTGCAAAGTCTAAGCCCTTAAGACAAAAAAAGCCCGGCTTTTCAGCCCGGCTTGTTTTTGTATAACTACAAATTCTCTTTTTTTAGTAAATGGCGCCGCCCGATGAAGGCGTACACGAGTTGGTGTCGCTACATGTAGATTTTCTACACTCTGGCGGAAGATCAGCTTCAGTAATTCCTCTTGCACCCGGAGTAGGACACTGTCCTTCTGGCTCAGGAGTCCAGCCAGGAATTGGCGGATCCACTACTGGTGGATTTACCACTGGAGGAGTTGAAGGCTTCTTTTTCTTTTTCTTCATCATTAAAAGTAAGAAGAGTAAGAGTGCTGCGCCGATTAGGAGCCACATCCCCATGCTGCTCTTTTTCTTAGCCGGCTCTTTTCCTACAAGTGGTCCAGCTTCACAACCTTCTTCTGCACTCCACTGTATTCCGCTTTCACAGTAACACTTGGTTCCATCTTCATTTGGAATTGTTCCTGGTTTGTTTGCACAAGAAAGAGCAGGCGTCGTTACCACCTGGCAACCTCCATCACGTCTAAACTCAAGACCATCAGGACATTGGCAATCTCCAGCATTGGGATCACCTTTAGGATCTGGTGTAAATTTGGCTCCTTTAGTTTTTGCACAAAGATCTTTTGTGACTGCAAACGCTTGAGGAAAAAACTGATCCATCAAAAATTCATGGATTGAAACTTTTCTATTCTTAGAAGTGTCCATACCCATGATTTCCATCATGCGCCTTTTAGCTTTTCCGTAGATCAGCATGTCTTTCCACAAGAATGGTTTGCCGTTTACGATAAACGCGATCGGTCCTCTGTCTACATATCTACCAAAAATCTTTTGACCTTTAAAATCAACTACAAAGTAATCTTGTCCAACAACCATTTTATCGAATGTTTTATCCCAGAATGGTAAAAACATTTTCTTTAAGTCTCTAAACTCTCTTTTCTTAACCATGGGTTGAGCAGAGGTTACAAACTTTGAAACTTTCAAACCTTTTTTATTTGACCTAATGGTGCGTTCTAAATTTGTATAAAGTGGCTTTGCACTTTTATTAGAAGTCGATTTAACCCTTGGGCTTCGTGGTTTTGCAAAGGCTCCAGGTGTGTAAACAAATGAAGCTAAAATAAATCCAATGACTATATCTTTGTATAATTGTCTCATACTGGATATTTCGGATTGAGACATTCAAAACTTTAAAGGCCCTGAGGCTTATCTGGACCTAAGTTTGTTTTAATAAGAGACTGTTGCAGGACTGTTGTCATGAATTTCTCACAATGAATCTAGGCCTACAAGACCAAGATCCCTCCCCAATTTTCAAGTCTTATATTTTTAAAAAGGCTTGCTGCAAAGTGCTTTGAACAGCAGTTCATAATCAGAGATCAGCTTTTTTAAATCTGCAGACTTCTGATTTCGAGGTTTAAACTTTATCTCTACTGGGTTGAGCTTGCCGACATTTTTATTTAAAACTCCAGCACCGATGCCTGCAACAAAAGCGGCGCCCATTGCAGTGGTCTCTATACTCTTAGGTCTTTTTAAAACTTCACCTGATAAGTTTGCTTGGATTTGCATAAACGCATCAGACTGACTTGCTCCCCCATCAATATAAATTGATTTTAGTTTTGCACCAAAATCTTTTTGCATGGCTCTAAAGATAAGCCTGTTTTGAAATGACAGCCCCTCTAATAGTGCTCTGGTCATATGCGCACCACATGATCCTCGGGTGAGCCCAACAAAAGCACCTCTAGCTTCAGGCTTCCAGTAAGGAGCGCCCACCCCAGAAAACGTAGGTGCAAACAGCACCCCTTCAGAAGATGTGACTGATGAAGCTTTAACTCCCACATCTGAACTTTTTTTAATCACACCCAATTCATCTTTAAACCAATTGATGCAAGAACCACAGTTAAAAGCTCCCCCTTCGAGGGCATAGTTTATTTTTTTGTTTTTAAGTTTCCAGGCCACAGTGGAGAGAAGTCCATTTTTAGAACGCTTAATTTTCTCCCCTGTGTTGAGGAGTATAAAACTACCTGTTCCAAAAGTGCACTTGAGCTCTCCAGAATCAAACGCACCCTGGCCGAAAAGAGCTGACTGCTGATCGCCTAAAATACCAGTGACCGGTGTACCATCTATAAGTGGTGAAAATCCATTCACCACTCCAAAAGTCTCATCTGAATCCATAATCTCTGGTAAGTGGTCTTCTTTCACTTTGAAAAATTTTAAAAGTTCAGAGTCCCACTTTCCCGTTTTTAAGTTGTAGAGCTGAGTTCTTGAAGCGTTACTGTGCTCTGTTGAAAAAACTTTTTTTCCGCTTAAGTGATAAAGTAAAAAGCTGTCAATTGTGCCTATTTTAAGATTTGGACAGTTTTTATTGTTCTTTAAAAACCATTCAATTTTTGTAGATGAAAAATAGGGGTCGACACTAAGCCCTGTCTTTTTTTTAATCCAAACATCGTCATGATTCTTTTTAATCTGCTCAGTTCTTTTAGAAGTTCTTTTGCACTGCCAAACAATAGCATTTCCGTAAGGTTCTCCAGTTTTGCCATTCCAAAAAACAACGGTCTCTCTTTGATTGGTGATTCCAATAGTCAAAACATCTGTAGGCTTTTTCTTAGTTTTTAAAAAGACTTGTTTGATCGCTTTTTTTAAACTTTTTAAAATATCATTTGGATCATGCTCTACCCAGCCCGGCTTGGGGAAAATCTGTTTGAAGGGTTCATTGTGGGAGCCTAAAACGTTTCCTTCTAAATCCATTAAGAGTGCTGTTGACCCAGTAGTGCCTTGATCAAGTGAGAGTATCATTTTTTTCATAGGAAAATTTTACTCGCTAGGAGTGTCTCTAGCAATAGGACTCGCAATATTGTAAATCAACTGAGTCATTACGCCTGAATTTTGTGGGTCATCAGGATCACCACCAATGAATTGAGTTTTGATTAAAGTTGCAACAGCAACAGCAAACATCATAAGCAAAATATACTCTAAAACGAGCTGACCACTCTGTTTTTTTCTTCTGTGATTGGTCACAGGTGCTTCATCCAAATTGCTTTGACCACCAACTAACATGGGATTAGCCTGAGCCTGTGGAATCATATGACTGGAAGTATCTTGGTAAAATTGCTGCATCAATAGCTCTATCGGTTATTCTGGGGCTTTTCTGGATTTCTAACCAAGAAAAAGGCCTCAAAATCAACAAAAGGCCAGCTGATTACACTTTAGGCAGCGTTTTTGAAAGCGAACTTGGAGAAGGCAGAACCTTGGTCGCAGTCTGGGCAAGCTGGTGCTCCACCTGCAAAGAAGACCTTATGGCTATGGACAAGTTGAAAAAATCTGAACTTCCCAAAGACTTTAAAATTCTAGCACTGAACATTGACGAGTCTAAAAACATTGATCAAGCAAAATTTCTTTGGAAACAGTTGAACATTGAAAACATAAAACTGCTTTTTGACACCAAAGGCGAGTACCAAAACACTTTGTCAGTGGACCTGCTCCCCTCTTACTTTCTCTTTGAAAAAAACGGCCGCACCCTTCTTAGATTAGAAGGTCAGGTGAATTGGGAAGATCCCAAGCTTAAATCGCTTTTGTTTGAGTGATCTATTTGAAATACTAGCAACTATTTCTTATCTCATTTAAACTTACAGAAATGACGTTTATTTTTGAAGATATAACAAATAATTTCTTTATTCTCGCAGCGTTGAAAACGTTCTCCTAGATGCTCACTCTCATCAAGATCCTCTTTACTCACCTTTCTAAGATCTACCATTGTTTCAAATCTAACGTTATCAGCACACGCTAAGCTATATTTATCAACTTTTGCGCTTCCTGATACTATTAGATCAATATCATTTTTTGTATTCGAGGTGTCATTGCACCCTATTATAGAAACGGATCCTAAAAACAAAAGTAACATTTTTCTTTTTTTCAC
>Ga0209309_10002010_pt1 | contig 19197 bp, 12 predicted proteins | sample COGITO_mtgs_1204_2_FD_184807 | JGI IMG/M metagenome (GOLD analysis project Ga0209309, IMG submission 184807) | Pelagic marine microbial communities from North Sea - COGITO_mtgs_120412 (SPAdes) (version 2) | ecosystem: Environmental > Aquatic > Marine > Epipelagic ... | reverse complement strand
ATCTCGCCATCGTATCGCCTCTTCTCGTTCTCTCCCTCCTCTTCGCGTCAAATGATGATGATGATGATGATGATGGTTCAAAACTGTAGGGGAAACAACAGAACAGCTCCCGTGTTGTGTTTTGAGGGCGCAGGCGAGCGTCTCGAGAGACATTTTTTTCATTTCGTTCCAAAGTCGTTTTTGAGATGCGAAAAAGCGAATTTGTGAGCGAAACCCTCTCAAAGCTTCTTTTCCAAGTCTCGTCTTTTTTTTAGAAGACTTTTCCGCAAAGCTGCCACGTCTGTCCCTTCGGGAGATATTTTACTCTTTTTCGCGGGCTTTTCTCTTCCGAACTTTTTTTTTTCGCTTTTTCTTCTCTCGTTGCGAATTAGTGCGCATCGGAGATTCCTTATTCTTATAGAGCACATATCTCTCTCTATATATATTTCTTTTTAGTTTCTCACATCATGCAGGTGCGCGCAAAGAACGTTTGCGTGTGTGTTGTTTTTGGACGTCATCATCCATCTCTCGTCGCGTGCTGGCGGCGTTTTTTTTTACTAAGATGATCGGCTAAAATTTAGGGCGATTATCACGATGGAGATTTTTAACACAATTCGATCGGCTGTTTTCTCTCTCTCTCTCTCTCTCTCGATCTGCGCGCGTCGCGTAAAAATCGCTCCTTTCGAAAGCGAAGAGTAGCGCTCGAAAGGCGATATATCTGTCGTTGACTGACGCGGTGTTCTTTTTTTCTTTCTCTCTTTTTAAATGCTCCTTTATCCTCCGTATCAATACTAAACAACAGGCTATTCAACAATCGACTTTTTTAAAGTCATCGCAATTCAACAAGTCTTCTTCTTCTAAGAAGGTTGTCACCAGTCGTCGCAAGGCGACGACGACGACGAAGGCGATGTTGTCCTCCTCCGCTGGTCCGGCCACGTTGGAAGGCTACGGTTCTTGCTCGTTTAAAGGTGCGGTCGCGGACAAGTACTTGAAAGAACAAGGGTACGATGCGTCTTTGTTGAAGGATTTGTCCTGGCCGAAGAACGAGGCCAAGGCGAAAGCCGTCGCCGCGGCGTTGCTCTCTTGGGCCACGGATAACGGCGCGAAGCAATATTCGCACTGGTTCCAACCGATGGCGAGCGCTGGCGTTCGTCACGGTAACGCTGGTTGCTTGCAAATGGCTATGTTTGACTTTGACGCGGACGGAGTTCCGTACCCGTCGTTTTCGCACGAAAACTTGTTGCAAGGTGAAACTGATGGTTCCTCCTACCCGAACGGCGGGTTGAGAGCCACGCACACCGCGGGTGGCTATTTGTCCTTGGACCCGTTGTCCCCGATCTTCATTCGCGAAGACACCATGTACATTCCGTCCTGCTTTGTCTCGTACAACGGCGACGCTTTGGACGAAAAGACGCCTATGCACAGAGCCACGGAGGCGATGTCCAGCCAAGGTAAGAGATTGTTGAAGTTGATGGGCTACAACCCGGAAGGCGATTTGATCAACAACATTGGTTTGGAGCAAGAGATTTTCTTGACGACGAGATCGGCGTTCTATAACCGCCCGGATTTACAGTTCACCGGGAGAACGGTTATGGGCAAAGACGCCGCGAGAGGCCAAGAATTGTCGGACCATTACATGGCCCCGATCTCTCGCGCGACTGGTGCTTTCGAAACCATGAAGCAAATCCAAGCCGAATGCTACAAAATTGGTATTCCGTTGAAGACGCGTCACCGAGAAGTCGCGCCGAACCAGTACGAGTTTGCGCCGATGTTTGGCAACGTCATCAACCAAATCGACCAAAACTTGATGGTCATGCAAATTATCGAAGAAGTCGCCTCGGAGAACGGCATGGCGGCCTTGTTGCACGAAAAGCCATTCGCGGGTATCAACGGTTCCGGTAAGCACAATAACTGGTCTATCGGTACGTCCACTGGCGTCAACTTGCTCAACCCGAAACAGTTGAACAAGGCGTCTGGCAACGCGGAAATCTTCCCGGTCATCATGGCTGCTTTGGTTTCTGCCATCGACAAACACGGTGACTTGATGCGTTTGTCCATTGCCTCCCCGGGTAACGATTTCCGATTGGGTGCTATGGAAGCGCCGCCGGCGGTTATGTCCACGTACTTGGGCTCGTCCTTGACGGAATACTTGGAACAAATCAAGAACGGTAAGATGTCCGAGTACTCTCCGGAAAAGAAATCGCTGTCTTTTGGCGCCGCGAACGTCCCAGATATCACCGTACCGGCGGAAGATCGTAACAGAACTTCGCCGTTCCCGTACGGTGGCGCGAGATTTGAGTTCAGAGCCGCCGGTTCCACTCAAAACGTTTCTTTGATCAACACGTGCTTGGACTCCATGGCTGCGGAAGCGTTCAAGATTGTCGCCGACCGCATCGAAGGCGGCGAAAAGCCGCTCGACATTGCCGCGGACCTTTTGAAGCAACACGAAAAGTGCATCTTCAACGGTAACGGTTACGATCCGAACTGGCCGGATGATGCCGTCAAGAGAGGCGTGTGGAGAATCGACTCTGGCGTCGACGCCATCGACCAATTGGACTCCGAAAAGAACGTCGCCATGTTCTCGAGCATTGGCGTCTTCTCTGAAAGAGAATTGCAAGCGAGAAAGTCCGTCTTATTGACGTACTACACCGGTGTCGTCGAGATGGAAGCGTTGACGATGATTGACATGATCAACAAACACGTCATTCCGTCCGTGAAGAAGTCGGACGTCGGCAACCCGAACAAGTTGAACGACGGCATCAAGCAAATCAAATCCGCGTTGAAGAAGATTCACGGCGAAGAAAACGAAACGAAACAAGCCCAAATGGCGAGATCCTTGCGTTTGGAAACCATGGCGGATGTCCGTAAGGTTTGCGACGACTTCGAAGCCAAGGTTCCGGCTGAGCACTGGACTTTGGCCACGTACGACGAGTTGTTGTTCTTAGACACGTTTCCGGAAGGCGAGATGTGGTAATCGTCAATATTTTGATGATTGGAGATGAAGAATAAGCCGGTGATACATAATACGCGCCCAAGATACACTAATAAAACGAGATATTTTGAAACTTATTTATGATTCTATTTAGAGCGATAAACTCGGGTATTTTTTTTATGTGCATCATTTTACTTTTGAACAAACAAACAAACAAACTGTCAGTAATTCATTCAATAAAACACTTTATTCATCTTCTCCTTCTTTTACTAATTGCGTTGCTATGTGTATACATTACATTAGTTATCACTGCGCGTGCTAATCATATCTACTAACATTTTCATTTCTTTACTTCAGCGGAGGGTGACCAGGGAGGCGGCAAAACGCATCCGATGCCCTCGTCGCACAGGTGTGTCGCTTTCTCTGGTTGTTTCTTCCCGAGAGGTCCTGCTCTTTCTCTAGATTCCCTAAAACCTGACTCACGTCTCTCTTTACTCGATGTTGAATCCGTGAGCAAAATCTTGATGTGTTCTTCGTCCGATAGTCCTCCTAAGCGTTTTGTAGTATTCTTGTTGTTGTTGTTGCTGTTTTGCTTCAACGCGTCTCCTAGTCGTCCTTGTAAAAACTGTCTTTCCGAACGGTCAATATCATCTCTCGTTTGTAAATCGTTGGTTGCTTTGGGGAAGAATGTTAAACCAGACACTGCTTCTAAACTTTCCAATGGAACCGCAAAGTTCGATAACGGCGTGTTAGGATCGATGTACGCGTTTGGTAACACAAACGCGGCAACTTTTGCGGATTTTGGAGGCGCGTTGTAATCAACAACATCTCCAAGAAGAGTGACGTCTTTTTCTGGATCGTTCGCGTGTTCATCGACGAGGATAACTTTGAAAAAGTGCGTCGGGACGGCGACGAGTTCCGGTGCTTCGCCAATTAAAGGATATCGCATCTCCCATTTGACAGCTTTTTTGCGCTTCTCTTCGTCAGGATCAATCGGACGAACTTTATTTTGCTGCTGCTGCTGTTTCTGCTGGATAGTATTCGAAGAAGGCTGCTGAGAGGCAACGATTGCATTCGTTACCGAATGCTCGTGGTTCTCTTTCGTATCGTTTGTTGCGGTATTCTTTTCCTGGTGGTTCTGCTGTTGTTGAAGCGAGGCGTCGTCCAACGCGATGGCCATTTTCGATTGTTGCATCGTCTGCGGTTCCAAAGCAGACGCAGTGCTCCTACTGTTTACGACTTCTTCTACCCCGTGTTGTTGTTGTTGTTTTTGTTGTTCTACCACCGGCGTCGGTAAAAATAACGGCCCAGTCACTACGAACACCTTCGCTTTCCTATGTTTCTCCTCTCTCGTCCAATTACGAATAAAACTTTCAAACCTGGCCCAGTAGTCTCGATTAAACCCGTTTCCGACTTGCGGACTGACATTGGCTAAAGTAAACGTCGCGTCCTTCTCCTCCTGTTTCCTCACAAAGTTCCCCGCCGCGGCTAAATGCCCGCGATCGAACCCAGAGTTTCGAAAATCGTTCAGTTTCGCCCGAAACGTCTTCGGCACGCCTTCATCTTCTGAAAACGACGGAGATTTCTTCCTCGAAGCCGCGCTACTGCCGAAATCACCAATCTCGTCCGGATACATCAAACTCTCCCTATCCATGACCTCTAACGTCCATCTGGGATTCCTCGTCCTCCCGTCATACTGCGCGACGAACGCGTTCCCAAACAACCTCGCGCCGATACTTTCCGTCACGTCTCGAGGAAACCCGTACCTCGCGCACGGGTGTCGCTTCAACGACGACCCGCCGCTCGCCTCGTCTCGTTTCTCTCCTAATATCATCGAGGACGCGGACGTGCCGTCGAAATCGGAATCGTTCGCGTGCTCTAAATAGTCGTCCACCTGGTGCAACTCGGAGACGAACAAGGAGGCGAAGCCACCTATGAAGGCGCCTAACGTCGCCCCGGCGAGAAAGGTTGGTATTTTTGCATCACCACCAAAACCACCACTCGAAGACCCGGAAGAAGAAGATGAAAAATACAGGCGTCCTCGTCCTACTCGCGTCGTCGAAATCGTCTTCCCAAAGCTCCTGCTGTTATTAAAAGAAGACCTTCCTCCCGTCGTCGAGTTTTTGAAGATGTTTTTGTTGTTCGGTCCTCCTCCTCCGCCTCCTCCTCGGAAAAAGAAGAAGAAGGACGACAAAGAGGAAGACGACATTTTTGCGACGACGACGACGACGACGAGAAGGCGAGAGAGGATCGGTCGCAGATGTGAGGGTTTTACTGAAACTCGCTTTTGTCTTCTTCTTCTTTGATGAAAACTTTAATGATGATGATGATGAGAACGAATGTGTTTGCTTTTGTGACGTACTTTACTCGTATAAATTCATCAAAAGAACTAAAAAACATCTCTCTCTCTCTCTCTCACTCTCACTCTCTCTCTCTCTAAGTACCGCGGCAAAAAAACACTTTATTATTTACCCCTGCGCGGCTCTGGCCGCCTCTTCCGCGGCCTGCGCTCGTCGCTTCTTCGCCTCCTCCGCGGCTGCTTTTTCGTCTTCAATTTTCTTAATCACCGCGTCGACGACGGTTTCGTCCAACGTGTCCGCGCCGTCCAGGCCTTTCCTCACGACGGCAATTTCTACGTGTTTTGATCCCGGTTCGCACACCTCCAGAAGCGCTTTGACGCATAACTCGACGCACTCGTCGCCACTTTTCTCCTCGTAGTTCTTTTCCAACCACTCTCTTACTGGTTTGCTCGATCGACCGATGGCGTTCGCTTTCCACGCCGTGTACGTGCCGCTCGGATCGGTGTGCCACAATTCCGCGTTCCCTTCCGGAGAGAAACCGCAAATCAACGTCGACAAACCAAACGGCCGAACGCCACCACTTTGCGTGTACTTTTGCTGCACCCCACCGATATATCTCGCCATGTGCTCCACGCTCGCCGAGTCTTCCAAAGTTAACCTGTGCGACTGCGCTTCCACTCGCGCTCGGTTGATGAGCACCCTCGCGTCCGCGGTTAACCCGGCGAACGCCACCGCGACGTGATCATCAATCATTTGAATCTTCCGCATCGTTCGTGGATCTTGTAACTTCGCGACCATTTTCTTCTCCACACCGATGACGACCACGTCCGTGCCTCGAACGGCGACTGCCAAAGTGCCTTTCCGGACCGCCTCCATGGCGTACTCCACTTGGAACAAATGGCCGTCCGGGGAGAACACCGTGATGGCACTATCGTAAGCCATTCGTGTTTCTTTCTTCTGTTTTGTCTAAATGTATTCTCTTTAACTCTCTCTCTTAGAGCAGTGCACGTTGTGTAGCTCTCTTTGCGCGCGAAGCTTTCTCGTCAAAAAGCGCGGTTTGAGTATGTATTCTTCTTCTTCTTCTTCTTCTTCTTCTTCTCTTATTCGATGATGATGAGATCGCGAGGAGAGTGTTTTCCGTCTAACGAACGATGACGAGATCTCTCTTTTAGTATCCGTATAAATATATCTCTGAAAGCGAATAATCAGTTAAAACGAATTCTCCCTCTCTCTCTCGCTGCAAAAGTCGCGCGTTAACGTGTGAACGACTGTACTACTATTACTACTCTGCGACTCTCTGTGTAAAGGTACAGACCAAAGTGAAGAAATCTGCCAAGTTTGTGCTCAAAAAATGTTTCGCGTGTGGCTTTTCTCGTCCGCCAGACGATGGTCATCAGAAAGAGAACGCGCAGAGGACGGACGGAGGATTTTCGCCACGTTTGCTGCTACTGATGATGATGATGGTGTGCTAATTATTATTCTAAATCGCGGCGTTTAATTACATTTCGAAGCATCTCTATTTATCGTATATCTAGCGTATCACGCTCGGCGCTGAATACCGCCCATCCCGGGCGGCGCGATGACCAAGTCTTTTCCTTTGTTGTTGTTGTTATTGCTGTGGACGTTGTTATTGTAATTACTGTTGGCACTCTTCGCGGTCGAAACGCGTCCCAAACTCGCGTCGCCGACGACGACGTCTAACGTTTCCAAAGTGAACGTATCCACTCTCCAAACGACGATGGATAAAACTTTCCCTGGGTCAGCTTCGAGAACAATTCTTCGGACTTGGTTCGCGTCGACGATGGCTTCGCCGTTACAATCAATGATAACATCACCGATGCGAACGCCCGCGAGGTGAGCTGGGGAGGCATCGGAGACCTTGACGATGAGCGCGCCTTCGCGAGGCGGGTTTTTCGTTGTATTATCGGTGGCATTGGCGTTGTTGTCTCCTGATGACGCCTGCATGGATGACGCCGGGGATGAGGATGTTCCGCCCTCCAATAACGTGGCCATTTCTATTCCCAGGTACGGCCGCGCGATTATCTCGCCTCTCGAGAGCGCCTCTGCGACTCGACGAACGGTGTTGATTGGAATCGCGAATCCAATACCATCGGCATCTTGTCGTATAGCCGCGTTGATGGCGATAACCTCGGAAAACTCGTTCACTAACGGGCCACCGCTATTACCTGGGTTTATCGCACAATCTGTTTGGAAGAATTCCACGCTTCGTCGTTCGGGTATGCCCAACTCCGTGGACGTTCTCGCTAAGTTTGATATTATTCCTAAAGCAACCGAATTGTCCAGACCAAAAGGATTGCCTACGGCGACCGCCCAATCCCCGACGTCAACTTCGTCTGAATTCCCAATATCGCAACTCGGCAACACGTGCGAAGCTCTCAAATTCAACTTCAAAAGCGCGATATCAGCAGTTTGATCTACGCCTTTCACGTCCGCGATGTACGTTCGACCATCAGTGAACGTCACTCTGACTTTCTGCGCGTCTCCGACGACGTGCGCGTTGGTCACCACTCGCCCTAAAGTCGCGTCCAAAACTAAACCACAACCCCCGCCCGCATGCCACTCGTCGTAACGAGTATCGTTGCCGTTCTCGTTTCTGTTATTCTTCTTCCGTTTCGGGGCTTCGTCCTCGTCCTCGTTCTTCTTCTTCGGCGACGGACCTTCATCTTCCCGCTGTTGTTGTTGTTCTTTTTGTTGTTGTTGTTGTTCCTTCTGCGATGAAGAAGGCGAAGGCATCAACGCGTCCACCCGTACCACGCACGGTCCGACCGATTCCGCCGCTTGTCGCACGAAACTGTTCCGCTTTGCTCTCGATTTTTTATTCGTCGTCCCTTTCAAAATCCGAAACGTAGTGGACGAGTTGTTGTTGTTCTTGCTAGTATTGGTGGTCGCGTTGGCACGCGCGGGCAACAGCGCGCTTTGAAGAAAAAACAACAACAACTGCCACGATAAAAAACTCGTCGTCGCGATCGCCAACGTCGTTCTTAGCGCGAGATGTGATTGTTCTTCTTCTTCTTCTTCTTCTTCTTCTTTTCCTAATTCCCGATTCGATTCAATTCGGCGACGAGATGAATGCCAACAACGGTTTCCAATTACGTTGTTTACTCTCGTCCTCTTTTCCTCCTCAAAATCTATTCTGTCTTCATTCGTTCTGTCGCCGTTGTCGTTGAACGAAAACAAAGACCAAAACCCTTTCGTCGTCCTCCTCCTCCTCCTCCTCCTCCTCCTCTCGTTGTTGTTGTTCTTGTTGTTGTTCGTTATCCGATGACGATGATTCTTCTTCACAGACGACGACGATAACGAAAGGTGTTGTTGGTGTTGAAAAGCGACAGAAAAACGAATAACACGCATGACTCTTCTTTACCGGTCGTCCGTCTCTCTTCTCCGTTCGTACGACGCTTCGTGTTATTTCTATCGACCAAAAGCGTGCGCACTAATGAGGAAATGATAAAATTCTCTTTAAAATATAAATATTACAAGTTGTGTGTTGTTTAAGTCTTTAATTGTCCATTTAATAGTCGCTGTCCCAAACTTCAGGCTTCCCGCTGGCTTTGTTGTTATGCTTTTTGGAGGAGGACTTTTTGGCTTTCGTTTCGGCGTCTTCGGCTACTTTGGTCGTGGATGTGGATTTATCTTGACCTTCTCGTTCTTCTTCAGTCGCCGCGTCTTCGACCGGCACGTCTTCGATCGGCGCGTCGTTCTCCTTCGTGGCCATTTTCTTCGCTTGCGCTTCAATTTTCTTTTGTTGTTGTTTCTTCGTGTTGGCGGCGTTCTTCTCGTCGTCCTCTTTGTGGTTTACGAGTTGATCCTTGCGTTGTAACTCCTCGCGGATGCGTTCTTTGAGGACCAAAGCTTCCACGGAATCTTTCAAGATTTCCTCCTTCTCAGTCGTGGACTTGTTCAACTTTTCGACGGAGTCGCCATCGACTCTGCCCCAGCCGTTTTTGCAGCAACCGACGCCCGGGATCGGGACGCCTGGCGTGCACTTCGGGTCCGGGTTGCACGTTTCCTTGGAAGAAGAAGCGAGCGATTTCGCCAAAGCCGAGTCTTTTTGCGCGTCCACGTTTTGCGCTTGCGGCTGACGCTGGAAGCAGCAAGGGATACCCGCGAGCGGCACACCAGCGACGCAGGTTTCCTTCGGTTCTGGGTTGCAAATATCCGGCGCATTGCAGCACGGAATGCCTGGGATAGGGACACCGGCGACGCACCCTTCGGTTTGCTGGTTGCAAAACAACGGCTTGGATGCCGCTTCCGGAGCGTCTTCCTTCTCTTCAACTACGACGGTACCTTCGTCGCCGATCAACTCTTGGAACTCCTTGGTTACTTCAGCTTTCGCGTTCGCGTCTTGCTCATCTTGACCCTCGGCCGCGTCTTCCGGGGCCGCTTCCTCCTCGGTAGTTTTACCTTGGATGAAATCGGCGATGACTTTGTCTTCCGGCGCTTCCACGTTCGCGCTAGACAAGTCGATGTCGTCTTTACCGACGATGGATTCGTACGAAACCTTCGGCTTTTCGACGCCCGGGATATCCAAAGACTTTGTCGCCATCATAAATTGTAAATCTTGCTGAGTGACTTCCTTGTACTCGATTTTCTTGAATCGATTTTCCTTGTCGTCCCATCGATAGGTGCTCTTGTCCGAGCAGCACCCAAAGCCAGGCATCGGGGTACCAGCTTGGCAATTCGGAGATGGATCCGGATTGCACGAATCTGGCGTGCAGCATCCGACGCCTGGCCAGCGTTGACCGGGGGAGCAATTTTCGCTGTTGTCACAAAACATCGGTGGGTCGTACTTGCCGTCCTTCATGAAGTTGTTGCCTTTGGCAGCTTGGTTGTTGTTGGCAGCCCCGCCCGCGGCTCCGGATTTCCAGGTCGCCTCTACCGCGGTTTCGACTTTGGACATGTCAAACATGTCTGCGGACTTGGTTTTCGCGTCCGCCTTGTCGTCACCGGCTTTTTCGGTGTGGTGGTGGTGCTTACCCAACGCCGCCATGAGCTCTTCCTCCGTCGGCGCCGCCATGCCAAGCTGCGCGTGCTTGGAAGAGTGATGTTTCTTCGTCTTCACCGCCTCCTCTTCGAGTTCGAAGAGCATCTTTTGCTCCTTTGGATTTTTCAACTTCTTCACGACAATCTTCGTCTTCGCTGCCGGTACGATGGTGTCGTCACCATCTTCGCCGCCTTCGATATCGCTGCCGCCCTCAACGCCGTCAACCGGCGACGGGTTGGTCATTTGTAAAACTCTCGCGTTGACGTAATCGTCCAACTCGGAGACCATGATGGACTTCGGAGTGCCGTCTTCCAAGATGACGTTGACCAAAGCTGTCGGGTTGGATCGATCAATTCGACTCGCTCCCCACTCCGGGCGCCAATCCTCGGCGTCTTTGCAACAGCCAATACCCGGAATCGGCACGCCTGGCATGCACGAATCCGCCGGGTTGCACGACGTTCGGTCGCAACACCCTTGGCCTGGGCACGGGATGCCGCCGACGCACTGCAACGCCGGGTTGCAAAAGAGATCTTTAAAAGACTCCGTGCACGTGGACTGATCGCCGACCAAATCAGCGTTCGGGTCGACAACAGGAGTCGCAATTACTCCATCTTCAAAACCAGTCGAAGCCGCCTCTTCGCCGGCTTCGATGACTTCTGGTTGCGGCGTTTCGTTGAACGCCACGGCGTCTTCGACAATTTCTTCAGATTGGTGTTGTTCTTTTTGTTGCAACAACAACGTCTTCGCCGCGGCTTCTTGCGCGGCCTCGATCGCCGACTTAGCGGCAAGTTGTTGCGCGGAAATCATAGCCTCGTTTTCAGCTTCTTGCTTCGCGATGGCCGCTTGAGCCTCTTCTTCCTCTTTACGCAAAGCCAACTTTTGTTGGTCGACGACCGTTTTCACTTGCACGCCGTAATCGCCCATCTTGGCTTCTTCGCGCATCAAGCCGTGCTCCGAACCGAATGAATGCCCTTCCCACATTTGTCTTTGATTGGACAAAGACGTGGAAAAGTAATTCGTCCTCGACGCGTTGTCGTTTTCGGCGTCCTCGGGTAAAGCGTACACCGTCGTCGACGCGCAAAAGTGTCTCGTCAACGTCGTGTACGCGAGAAATCCAGACGACCACAACTTGTTCTCGGCGCCAGATAACGGCTTGAACAACTCTGTCGCTTCGTTGGAGATGACTTCCGGCGTGACCACCCACCCCGGGTTGGCGTCCAAAAATCGATACACGTCCTCCGGCTTGGCCGATCCCGGATCTTGGTACGGAATTTCCGCGCTGACGGTCGACGAACCCAGTGCAGTCTTTTTCTCCTCCAACGCTCTCAAAACCAAAATCTTATGTTTCACGTTCTTATCGATCATCGAGTGATCGCCTCTGTTCAACTCGTCCAAGGTGTGCGGAACGACGTTGGCGAACACGAAATCAGTCTTGCTCCCGAAATCTTCGCGAAACTTCGCGTTCTTCTCGTCCGCGGCATCCAAGTAGTGCGTGTTGATTCTCGCGACGCAATCGTGCGAATCAATTTCTTTGCCAAACGACTGGCCGTTCATATCCGGCGACGGAAGTACGAGCGCGCACGATTGACATTCCATCGGGACCCCGAGATCCGCCGTTTTCGCCGGTCTCTTTTCCTCTCCTTGCGCCTCCGCCAATTGCGCTTCATCCTTCGAAAAGGAGTCCTCTGGTTCGTCACCAATCGTCTCCGTTAAAGTTTCTTCTTCTTCTCTGCGGTGTTCTTCTGCGAATCGCTCTCGCATTCTCGCAAAACCGGCGTTCACTTTCGGCAGCGAAGATGATGATGATGTCACCATCGAGGACGCGGCCCCCCGGGAAAACCCGCGCGAGTTCACCGGCTTCTTCGCGCGTCTTCTCACGCCTCCCCCTAACTCCGCCTCGTTCGCGATGGGAAGCGCAAAAGAAGGGTGGTCGATGTTGGCGACACTTCCACCTCTCGTCGTTTTCGAGGACGCGACGACGGCGAGCGTCACCGCTGCCGCGCTGAACGCCAACATCGCGATTTTCTTCCCTGCGCTCGAAGTGTCACTCGACGATAAAATCATCGATCGATTCGTTTGCGATTCCAAGTCAACGGTGTTCTTCGCGAAATCATCCGCGTCTTCCTCGTTTTCGGAGACGGTCCCGTAGGAAGACGCGGAACTCTTCTTACGCGTTGTCGTCGTCGTCATTTGTGTTCTATATCTCGAGTCGTTTGTGCGCGACAACACACGTCTCGAGAGCGTTTCTTTCTCACGAGTTTTCTCTCGAATTTCTTTCGTCGGTCTTTTTTCACGAACGGCAGCCCCGCGGTCTTTTCTCGAATATCTCTTAAGGGAAAAAAGAACGAAACTTTGAGCGCGATTGCTTCACACTTCATCACGCGCGCGAGTGTCGTTCACGAAAGAGTATACGCGCGAAACACAGCAGCACAACACAGGGTATTTAGTAAGAGCGAGAGTGAGAGAGCGAGAGATGACTTTAAAACATCACGACGAGCGAGAACGATTGCTCGTGAAAGTTCACCACGCGGCTGATGCGGATGATGTGCGCGAAGACGACGACGCTTTGTTGAAGACGACGAAAACGACTTTTACGAGATCTTCCTGGATGAAATCTTCAACGCTCGCAACAATTGTATCGCTGTTGATCTGTTGCGCGTTCGTTGCGATGACGGCGTCGTCGTCGGAGTCGTCGTCGCTCGGTGTCTCGAAGTTCAGAAACAAAGGAGGCCTTTTGAACGTGTACGGCTCGAAAGAAGCGGGCGCGAGCACGGCGTCGAGAGCGAAATTCTCCGCGACGACCAACACGGAAGAAGAAAGTGTGACTCAACTCGCACAACTGGGCTACGCGGACGTGGATTTAGATACCGCCGCGTTGGGTGCGAAGGAAAGGAACATGATCCAAGCGTCGCTGGCGATTGAGGACGTGCAGCGAAAGATCAAGCGCTTGGAAAAGGCGAAGCGGCAACGCGCTTTGAACGTACAAGACGAGGACGAGTACTTGGAAGACGAAGTTACCGCCGACGAGAATGTCGGAGAGGGCGAAGAAGAGGCGGTGGCGACGGCCACGACGGGGGCGGAAGAAGAAGGAGAAGAAGAAGTGAAAGAAGTGAAAGAAGAAGAAGAAGTGAAAGAAAAAGAGCGAGAAGCGGAGGACGAACGAAACGCGGCGGTGCGAATGTTAACCGGAGAAGACCCGGTCGTTGAAGAAAATGAAGAGAAAGAAGGAGATGAAAGTAACAACGATGAAGCAGAGAAGGCGTTACCGCAAGCGTCTTCTACGATCGTGAACCAAAAGTTGGAGGAAGAGTTGAAAGAAGAAGAGAAGAACAACGCCTCCGCCGAGTCAGAGGAGAGCGTCGAGGAAAAGAAAAGCTCTTTGGAGGAGATGGCTTTGGCGTTCGAAAAAGAGATGGAACGCGCGGCATTAGAGGATGAATTTACCGCGACACCGGAAGAAGAAGTGAAAGAAGGGGAACAAGAACCAGAAGCGACGGCGACAGCAGAAGTAGATCCATCTGAAACGGCCAACGAGAAGACGTCCGAAGAAGGAGAAGAAGAAGAACAACAACAACAACAAGGAGAACAAGGAGAAATAATTACTCCGTTGGAATCGCTTACGACGACGACGACGACAATAACACCGCGTCAAACTTCGTTGCTCCGAGGTTCGACCAAACGCGACTTATCGGACACCGAGTTTTCCAAGCTTCAAAAGCTACTCGAATACAACGCCAAGAAACGCGGCGTCGACTTGAAATCATCGTCGTCCGCGGACACGACGCCAGAACAGCCTCCGAAAGCAGAACTGTGCCCGTCCTCTGCTATTTACGCCGGTAAATGCGAATGCTCAACGTGCGCGTTGGTTTTACCGATGCCAGATATGGTTGGAACATCGCTCGGCAAAGAAATTGACTCGCACGAATGTGTCGCCAGAATGAACGCGCAATACATCGAAGTCCAGAATCCATCCGATTCGAACAAATTAGCCAACCCGAGAGATTACGGTTCGAAAACCGATTTCGTCTTTTCCAACGTCGTCGATCACACGTTAAAAGATTTAAGGAAAAACTTGAACACGACGGAAGGTAAAAAGTTGAACCAAAAAGTCAAACACAAGTTTCTGCACGTGCCGTTTTGGAGACCGGCTTCGGAAGTGTTTGATTTCTTGGAAGCTCACAACGATTGGAAGACGATCCCACATGCGGTCACGAAGGAAACGACCGATTTGTTCTCGCAGATGAAAGGTGCGGAAGGCAAACAGTGGAGTTCAGGATTCCTGGCGTACGTCATGTTGTCGAGACACTATTGCGCCAAGACGACGGTGTATTCCTATTGGAGAGCGGAGGAGGACCCGGCGAGTCAAGTGTACGTGACCAACTCGAAAGGTGGAGCGCGGAAGATGTGGAGCGGACACTCGTTCGGTGGCGAACACGAATTTATTAAAAATGCGGCGGAAAGCCACGATTTTGGAACTAGAGTACGATATTTAGACGCGCTTAAAGAAGGCGCAAATAAAGGTGAAGAAGTCGGGGGTATTACGCCTTGATTTCTACATTATCTATCATCACGAGTTGCTGTATAAACAAACTATTACTACTACCACAACAACAACAACATCATCATATTATTATTATTAACGCGAGCGCTTCCGGCCCGCTTTTCTTTTCACTTTCGCGCCTACTTCTTCTCGAGTCTTTTTCTGCTTTCCTCCTTCTCTCTTATCTTTGCGTCGGCGTTTCTTCTTCTGTCCAAACTCGGCGACGTCCACGTCTAACCGCATGGCAGCCCATTTTGCCTCGTCCCCGTCTTCCGTTTCGACCGCATTGATTGCGTTCTTTTTCCTCTTCTTTTTACTCGCGTTGCGAAGATACGCAGGAAGATGACTCAAGTGCTTGTTTGCGTCGTCTCTTTTCGAAATGGAGCTATCGTGTCGCAAGAGATTTAAGTCGTCCGGATTTTCTTCAAAGTGGGACGCGAGACGCTCGGAGTTTAAGAGTTCCACGCGAAGTTCACGCAAACGCGCGTCTTTAACCGCGCTTTTACTAATCGAGCGTAAAGTATCTTCCGCTCTGTATCGTAACGCTTCCGTAGCTTCTTTCGGAAGGCGCTCGAACGGTTTCAAAAAGTCGTCGACATCCTCTTCCTCTCGTTCATCTTCTTCCTCGTCATCGTCCTCTTCCTTCGCTTCCGCCGCTTTCGCCACTGCGGCCGCATCGGCGTATCCCTTCAATAAGACGTGATACGCTTCCTCGTCCGATGGACCGAAAAAAGTAATCGCCACGCCCGTCGCGCCGGCTCTACCCGTTCGCCCGACTCTGTGTTGATACGCCTCGAACGTCTTCGGAACCTCAAAATTAATCACCGTGTGTACCTTCTTAAAGTCAACGCCGCGAGAAACGCCAAATTCAGAATCTTTCTTCGCCGCCTGGTTCCTTTTTTCTTTCTCCTTCTTCCTTTCTTTTTTAGATTTTCGCGTTGGTTGTTCTTCTTCCTCCTCTTCTTCCTCTTTTGCGTTTTCTTTTTCGTTCGCGTTACTCCCATCGTTACTACTATTACTGCTGCTATCGTCCTCCGCGGCGGCGACCAACACGTCGTGCACGCCGCGATTAAACTCCTCTAATATGTGCGCCCTCGAATTTGCCGGTAACTCCGAGTGCAAAGCCACGCACAAAACGCCAAACTTATGTAAAAACAGTCTCGCTCTCACGGCTTCGTCCGCATCCTTCACGAAGATCAAAATCTTCTTCTTACACAAACCTAGACGTAACAGCGCCATTAAATACAACAACTTGTCGTTCTTCCCTTTTTTAATCTCCAAACCAAAGTGGGTGATTAGCGGTTTCTTTTTCTTCTTCAGCTCCTTCCTCATCTCCCGTTCTTCTCTTTCTTTCTGCTCCATCTCTTCCACGTCGTCGCAATCCACCTCGGCTGGTTTCGATAACAACAACGACTTCAAATTCCCAACCTCTTCGCTCGTCGTCGTCGCGCTCACCATCACCGTCTGCACGCCTTCTCGACACCTCTCGAATATGTACTTGATATCTTTCTCGTGGCCAAACGATAACAACAAATCGCACTCGTCTAAAACCATCATCTCTAACCCGTCGCCGTTTACGCTCTTCGGCGGGAAGAGTTTATCCTTCAGACATTGCGCCACGCGCGCCGGCGTAGACACCAACACGTCCGGACAGTTCCTCGCCGCTTCTCGAACCGCCGCGGAGGCGCTCGAACCTTGCGGTAACTCCCCGACGCGGTATTTCTTTTCATCGTCGTCGCCGCAGTGTTTCAAAATCTCTTGACACTCTTTCCTCACCTGCGTCGCCAACTCCCTCGTCGGCACCAAAACAATCACTCTCGGATTTGTCGTCTTCTCCCTGCTCGTCTTCTTCTTCTTCTCTTGCAAGAAAACCTTGTGCAAACTCGGCAATAAATACGCCAAGGTTTTCCCGCTCCCGGTGTGCGCTCTGCACGACACGTCCAAACCTTTCAACGTCAGCGGTATCGACCGGATCTGCGCGTGCGTCGGCCGAAGCAAATTCCGGGACACGCACGAACGAATCAGCCGCTCGTCCAGTCCCAATTGCTCCCACGTCGTCGTCGTCGTCGTCGTAGTGGTAGTATCGCGCTCCTCTTTCATCGTCGTCGTCGTCGTCCAACTCTCTTTTTGCTTTCGAGTTTCAGCGAAAGCAGCAGCTAAGAGCGCGCGCGCGCGAGTATATACTAAAGTGTTGTTGTTGTTCACGTGCGTCGTAAAACAAATAAAACTCTGGCGGCGCGCACCAAGTGGTTTTTTTTGCCACTCTCTGACTGAAAAAGATGTCACTTTTTCACACAACTGTTTTCAAAAACTTCCTCAAGAACGACTTCGAAGAATCCCTAATCTTCTTTTTTAAAAAACGTAAAATTTCCGCGCAACGAAAAAGAATTTGCAACCACATTCAACAGAAACGATGACGGAGAGGACGCCGGAAGCTTCTCCTCCTCTTTCTCAGAGCGCCAAGAGGAAGAGGGAGGAAGAGAACGAGGAGGATGCGCGTTCGTCGTCGTCGAAACTGTGCGAGTTATGGACGGCCGACGGGGGTGTTTGTCGTGACATATGGCGAACGCACGTGGTAAAATATTTGAATCGGAGCGACCGGAAGTTCTTTTACTCGGTGAACAAAGGGACGAGGAAAGCGATGAAAGAGCTGCACTCGGGGTGGTACTCGTACTTCAAGCAACCGTTCAGAATTTCGGACTTGTCGTCGATATCGACGTTGGAAGTGGCGTGGGAGAACTACGACTTTACGAAAGCGAACGCGAGAGGGCACTTTATACGCGAAGCTGCTGCGACTGGGTACGTGCAGTTGTTGAGATGGGTACGCGAAGAGAAAGGCGTCGATAGAAGAATGCAGAAAATCGTGGAATCGGCAGTCAAAAGCGGGCATCTTAATGTGGTACAGTACTGCGAAGGAAATGGTTGGAATATTAACAACTACCATTTTGTGTATACGGCTGCAGAGTTCGGACACTTGGACATCGTTCGATACTTGCACGAAGAGAGGGGTCTTCCTCTCCGCGCAACTGCGTCTGAAGTCGCTGTCAAAAATGGTAAGTTGGAAGTTTTGAAGTATTTACACGAAATGAACACACCTTGGGATCCTCGGGTGGCAAATTCGGCAGCGCTTAATGCGGATCCAAACTTCGAGTGCTTAAAGTTTTGCGTCGCGAATGGTTGCGCGTTGGATAGGTTCGCTTTGCAGAAGGTGACAAGGAAAGGAGATCTCCAGATGATACAAATATTGCACGAAGCCGGAGCTCCATGGCATCGCGATAATATAGAGACCATTTACTTATATGGTCGATCCAATCGCTTCAACATTTTGAAGTACTGTGTTGATAACGGTCTTGAACTCGATGGAAGAGCATGTAAGCTCGCTGTCCGACATAACGATCTCAAAGGTCTTCAATACTTACGAGAAAAAGGTGCTCCTTGGGATGCAAGTTTACCAACGCTGTGCGCATGGGGAACAAAAAATGTTGAGTTGCTGAAGTTTTGTCTTTCGAACGGCTGTCCAGTGAATGGAGCCGATGCGTGTGAAATAGCTTCGAGATCGGGAGGCCTCGAACATCTAAAATACTTGCGGAACGAGGGGTGTCAATGGGATAAAAGAACGACTCAATACGCAAACCGTGTTGATATTCTTCGGTACGCCGTCGAAAATGGATGCCCGGTGAACGGACCAGAGGCTTGCGCGGCCGCCGTAAGACAAGCGAGTATCGAGAAACTTATATACTTACGAAAATCTGGGTATAACTGGGACGCGAGAACGAGCTTCGAGGCGGCTGCTAAAAGCTATCTCGACTTCCTCAAATACTGCATCGAAAATGGGTGTCCAGTGGACGAAACCGCCTGCGCAAACGCGGCAAAATGCAACAGGTTGAGGAATCTCAAATACCTCAAGGCAAACAACGCACCATGGGATCATCGAACCGTTCTCAACGCCCGCCGAAAGGATATTTTGAAGTTCGCGCTCGACAACGGTTGTCCCAAGCCGCCGTCGAACGCTTTTTAAATAAGAGAGAAAAAGAGAGAGAAAGAGAGAGAGAAAGAGAGAGACAAACACTTTATACTATTTTGAAATACACACGAGGCAACGATACGAGAGATACGCACACACACTGCGCCTTCTTCAATCCTCTCTTCTTAATAATACACGTTTGAGATGTGGTACGCGCTCGTAGTGCGCCTCGCTCTCGCAAATAGCTCTATTATAGCCATATAGGGGAAGAATTTTCGTAAGAATTCAATTCTTCTCTCTCGTCAAAAAAGAAGAGCGCTCTCTCTCTGCGCACATATATATACACACACACATACGTATTACACACACACACACACGTAAACGTAACGCGCGCGAGACGAGGAGAGGGAAGAGCTTCCACGTTTATATACATAAGAGGTATCTATCATGGTGGCAAAGAAGAAGAAAATTGCACCCCCG
>Ga0209309_10002006_pt1 | contig 19233 bp, 14 predicted proteins | sample COGITO_mtgs_1204_2_FD_184807 | JGI IMG/M metagenome (GOLD analysis project Ga0209309, IMG submission 184807) | Pelagic marine microbial communities from North Sea - COGITO_mtgs_120412 (SPAdes) (version 2) | ecosystem: Environmental > Aquatic > Marine > Epipelagic ... | reverse complement strand
AAAGAACACGCCAGATAGAATGGAGTTAAAGAAATTTAACCCAATTCTTAAGAAAATGACTGTTCATAAAGAAATTAAATAAGTAAGCCATGGCAAAGAAATCAGTAGCATCATTACAAACAGGTTCCAAGAGATTGACAAAAGCCATCAAAATGGTAAAATCACCTAAAACAGGTGCATATACTTTTGTTGAAGCTATTATGGTTCCAGAGAACGTAAATGACTTTTTAGATAAAAAGTAAATTATTTCAAAATATTTTAAAAGCCGTCCGGAGCCATCTGGACGGCTTTTTCTTTTTGTGTATATTTACACTTGAATAAATAGAATTGAAGCTGTTGAACGCTTCAATAAGATTGAGTTTAAAACCTTCCAAAAAATAATGAGTTTATTTAAAAAGATTTTTTCCAAAGAGAAAAAGGAAACCCTAGATAAGGGATTAGAGAAATCTAAAGAAAACTTCCTGTCTAAAATGAGTAAAGCCGTAGCCGGAAAAGCGAAGGTGGACGAAGAGGTTTTAGATGATCTTGAAAATGTATTGGTAAGCAGTGATGTAGGTGTTGCAACCACCATTAAGATCATTAATAGAATTGAAGAACGAGTAGCCAGAGATAAATACTTGGGTACAGAAGAGCTTAATGGAATTTTAAGAGAAGAAATTGCTGGACTTCTTTCTGAAACAGATGGAGGAGAAGGTGATGGTTTTCAAATACCTGCAGGGAAAAAACCGTATGTTGTAATGGTTGTTGGTGTAAATGGTGTTGGTAAAACAACCACCATTGGTAAACTTGCACATCAATTTAAAAAAGAGGGTAAAAATGTAATGTTAGGTGCGGCAGATACTTTTAGAGCTGCAGCCATAGATCAATTACAAATTTGGGCAGATAGAACTCAAGTACCAATTATAAAACAACAAATGGGTAGCGATCCTGCTTCAGTAGCTTTTGATTCTGTTCAAAGTGCCGTAAAGCAAGATGTAGATGTACTTATTATAGATACTGCGGGAAGGCTTCATAATAAGGTGAATCTTATGAACGAGCTTACCAAAGTAAAACGTGTGATGCAAAAGGTTATTCCAGATGCTCCACATGAAGTTTTATTGGTACTGGATGGTTCTACCGGTCAGAATGCTTTTGAGCAGGCTAAACAATTTACAGCAGCTACAGAAGTTACTTCTTTAGCGGTTACTAAACTCGATGGAACTGCAAAAGGAGGAGTTGTAATAGGAATTAGCGATCAATTTAAAATCCCGGTAAAATATATTGGAGTAGGAGAAGGTATTGAAGATCTTCAAGTCTTTAATAAATTTGAATTTGTAGATTCTTTTTTTAAGAAATAGAATTATTACAGCTGTCTAAAATTAAATTCTAAACTTTATTACTAATTCTATGAAGAAAGTTTTACTCGTTATTTTAGCAATTTCCATATTTAGTTGTAAAAATGAATCAGAAGAAAAAACTTCTTCCGTAGTTGCTCAAGATACTATTCAAGGTCCAGAAGAAATGGATTTTAAAGTGCTTGATTCTAAATACGTTTCTAAAGATTCTATAATGAATCCTTTTAAAAAGGAACTTCAAGCTTTCTCTTCAGAACGATATAATGAACTAAAGTCTTTAATTTTAGATCAAGATATTCCAACTATTCAGGCTTTCGTTAAAAATGCAGAGCTATCTTACGAAGAATTGGTACTTTTCTATCTGACTAGAATTCAGAAATTCGATAGAGAAAATGAGCTTTCTTTAAACTCTATAATTTCATTAAATCCTAAGGTTTTAGAAGAAGCCAGAGCTAAAGATGCAGCCTTAAAAGATGGTAAAGAGCATCATCCAATCTTCGGAATTCCGGTGCTTTTAAAAGATAATATCGATGCAGAGAATATGCCAACTACTGCAGGTGCTGTTGCATTAGAAAATAATAAAACTAAGGATGCATTTATCACTCAAAGATTAAAAGACAATGGAGCTTTGATCTTGGGAAAAGCCAACTTAAGTGAATGGGCTTATTTCTTTTGTGAAGATTGCCCAAGCGGATATTCTGCTATTGGTGGACAAACTTTGAATCCTTATGGAAGAAAGATTCTTGATACTGGAGGTTCCAGTTCAGGAAGCGCTGTAGCTGTAGCTGCTCATCTAGTAACAGTTGCTGTAGGATCTGAAACCGCAGGTTCTATACTTTCTCCTGCCAGTCAGAATTCTTTAGTTGGATTAAAGCCTACTATTGGTTTATTGAGTCGTGGTGGAATTGTTCCAATTTCCAGTACGCTAGATACTCCTGGGCCCATCACAAAATCTGTGATTGATAGTGCTATTCTATTATCTGCAATGACAGGAAAAGATGCAAAAGATTCAGTTACAAAAGCAAATACAAATGCTACTAAAGATTTTTACGCTGCTGTAAAAGATGGAAATTTAAAAGGAAAGCGCTTTGGAGCTATTAAAGAATTAATGGAAGATACATTGTATGTTCAGGCCATTGCAGATCTAAAGAAAGAAGGGGCAGAAATTATAGTATTTCAAGCTGAAGAAGTAGATCTGCCAAATTTTACAAGGTTTTTAAACTTAGAGATGAAAAAGGATCTGCCCGTTTATTTCAAAACATACGGAGATAAAAATTTAAAATTTAAATCTGTTGCAGATGTTATTTCATTTAACAATCAAGATTCTCTAAAGAGGGCTCCTTATGGTCAGGGATTATTCGATGGAATTGTAGCAGATTCTGCCACGACAGATGAATATGAAGCTATTAAGGATAGTTTGCATTCCAACGGAAAGAAATTTTTTGATATCCCAATGAAAGAACATTTTCTAAATGGAGTACTTTCAATAAATAATTATCATGCTGGAGAAGCAGCTGTTGCATTATATCCTGGTATCACTGTGCCAATGGGATATGCAGAAAACAATGCGCCTGAAGGACTTACTTTCTATGCGAGACCAAATATGGAGCAAGAGCTATTGAAATGGGCTTATGCTTATGAAGCTGCAACCAAGAAAAGGAAATCTCCTGAAAATTATAATCAATAAAAAATGCCAACAAATAATCTCAAAGCCATTATTAGTAAGATCATTCTATTTTATAGTGTGTTCTTTGTAGTGATGAAAATAATCGCTATTCTCTTTGAAAATGCATGGCCAATCCCAAATCTAATTCTAGCTCTTCCGTTTCTAATTTTTGCTATTATTGGAGGTTTAATGATGAAAAAAGAGACTTATTCTTGGATCTACGTAATAGCTGGTGTATTGGTAATTAGTGTACTTCGATATTATGAAGCTGCATGGATGGTGTCTTTACACGAATATTTCGGCTAAAATCTTAACCAATTCATTAATCTTATATTCTTCCGCAGTTCAATTTCTAGGTTGTATCTTTGCACCCGCTAACTTTTGACCGAAGTTTTATTAAAACGGTTAAATATGAAGCATTTAAAGCATAAATGGTATGAGAACGAAATCTATAAAGAAAAACAGGATTAACGTAGTAACTCTAGGTTGTAGTAAAAATGTTTACGACAGTGAGGTTTTGATGGGGCAATTACGCGCCAACAAAAAAGATGTTGTTCATGAGCAGGAAGGTAATATTGTGGTTATTAATACCTGCGGATTTATAGATAATGCCAAAGAAGAGTCTGTAAATACCATTTTAGAATATGTAGAGAAAAAGCAGCAAGGTGAAGTAGACAAGGTTTTTGTAACCGGTTGTTTAAGTGAACGATATAAACCAGATCTTCAGCAAGAAATACCAGATGTAGATCAATATTTTGGAACTACAGAACTTCCTGGACTTCTAAAAGCTTTAGAAGCAGATTATAAACACGAATTGATAGGAGAACGACTTACTACAACTCCTAAAAACTACGCGTATTTAAAGATTGCCGAAGGTTGTGATAGACCTTGTTCATTTTGTGCAATCCCATTAATGCGTGGTAAGCATAAATCTACTCCAATAGAGCATTTGGTAAAGGAAGCTCAAAATCTTGCCGCGCAAGGTGTAAAAGAGTTGATCTTGATCGCTCAGGATCTTACTTATTACGGACTCGATCTTTACAAAAAGCGAAATCTTGCTGAGTTATTAGAAAACTTAGTGAAGGTTGATGGAATAGAATGGATAAGACTTCATTATGCATTCCCTACAGGTTTCCCTATGGATGTGCTAGATGTAATGAATAGTGAGCCTAAGGTTTGTAATTATCTTGATATCCCATTACAACACATTTCAGATGATCTTTTAAAATCTATGAGACGTGGAACTACGCATGAGAAAACCACCAAACTTCTAAAGGAATTTAGAAAAGAGGTTCCAGATATGACTATAAGAACTACTCTTATTGTTGGGTATCCAGGGGAGACCGAAGCGCATTTTCAAGAATTAAAAGATTGGGTTAAAGAAATGCGATTTGAGCGTTTAGGTTGTTTTACTTATTCTCATGAAGAAAACACGCACGCTTACAATTTAGAAGATGACGTCCCACAAGATGTTAAACAAGATCGTGCAAACCAGATCATGGAAATTCAATCTCAGATCTCTTGGGAATTGAATCAGCAGAAAATTGGGGAAACTTTCAAGGTGGTTATCGATAGAAAAGAAGGGAATTATTTTATTGGTAGAACAGAATTTGATTCTCCAGATGTAGATAATGAAGTGTTGATTGATGGTACCGAGATCTACTTGAAAACTGGTGAATTCTATGAGGTTAAAATTACAGAAGCAGCAGATTTTGATCTTTATGGAACTCCGATAAATGGAGAGGTTGCAAAACCTGTAAGAAAAGAACTAAAGATTAGAAACGTATAGTTTTCTTCTTTCTGTCAGTTCGAGCGAAGTCGAGAATTATTCTTCAGCGTAATGAGGTTTCGACTCCGCTCAACCTGACCGTTTTTCAATAAATTTTTGAAGTATAAGATACATTAGTGTCAGTTCGAGTGAAGTCGAGAACTTTTATTAAGATAATATGGTTTTGATCCCGATAGTAATCGGGACGCAAAACCTGACATTGCCATGCTGCTATAGATGCTTTTAAATTGTGATTTTTTGCAAACAACTTAGTTTAGTGTTTGTTGATTATTTTAAAATAATACTGAATAGCTTTTAGCTGATTTCTTGGTTTCTGCATATCGCAAATAAGTTCTTTTCTACTATATTTTTCTAGCGAGAATTCTCCATCAGTTTTTAATTGGAGTACTTTAAACTGATTGAGACAAACATAAACTCGCGCTATTCCTAGGCTAATTATTTTTAAGAATTTTTCTATATTTTTCGACGGATAATCACAAGCTTTCGCAAGTTCAAAGCTTCTTTTTAATTCAGATGTAAAGTAACTTCTTAAAACATCAATATCTATTGTTCTTGTAACAAGGGTATGAATCTTCTCCTGATGATCTTTATAAACATCAAAAATATCATTACCTAATTGCATCAGTCCGCCGAGATGATAGATGAGCTTTTTTTCATTTTGATTTGCACTATTTTCAAGACAAGCTCTATAGTATAAAAAAGAACTGCCGCCTTTAGCAAGAGTGATCTTTTCTAATTCTGAATTGGTGATCGATTTATCTTTTTGCTTTAAACTTTCCTGCTGCGCATTAAACACTTTTAAAGACTCCTGCTGAATTTTCTCAGGCCGAGAAGACTCTTTTAAACCTTCAGCATAAAGATCTAATAGCAGTTCTTCATGATCATTATTAGGCTTCATTTCTTGCGGAGTTAAGATATAGTCTTTTAAACCCCGAGTTTCTTTAGAAGTATCATCAAATAAATCATCCAGTAATCCCGAAATACCTCCTAAGTAGCTGATGGCTTTTCGCTCTGCCAACTTCATTTTGTACCCTCTTAAAATGCAAAAAGAAGTTCCCAGTACTCCGGAAACTCCTAATGCGTAATAATCTGTTATTTTTTTAAGGTCTTTTTCAGTTAGACTCTTATCACTGCTCTTTTTGTAAAGTTCAAGCTTTGGATCAAGATATTTTTTATTGAATCTTTTTTGTTTCCATACCTGTTTCAGTAAAAAAAGATAAATGCCGGGTAATTCTATATAAATTTTAAAGTTATTCTTCATTAAGCAAAACCGGTTTTCCAAAGCCAAGTTCTTCCAGTTTTTGGAACTGTGTAGCTGCATCTCCCACCACCAAATAGTACATTTTATTTGGATTCACATATTTCCTTGCAATTTCCTGAATATCTTCAATACTCATGTCTTCCACTTGTTTTTCTCTTTGAGATATAAAATCTGCATCAAGATCATAATTACTAATATCGCTCAGCATATCTAATTTAGAATTCAGGGTTTCGAATTTTCGAGCATTACTCTTAACCATAAAACTTTTGGTTACTTCAAGATCATTAGCGTCAAAATTCTCTGGATACGTTGTCAGAATCTCTTTGATAAGATCTAAAGCATCATACGTAATGTTAGAACGAACTCCGCTAGAAATAACAAAAGGACCAACCATCTTGCTTCCATTAAATCCAGACCTAATACCATAAGTATATCCTTTTCCTTCTCTTAATTGTTGCGTGAGCTGAGAAGCAAATCCACCACCACCTAATCTGTAATTCATAACCTCTGCAAGGTAGAATTGTTTAGACGTTGCAGCCATTGCAGGAGCACCGATCATAATCACAGACTGTTTAGCACCGGGAACATCATAAAAATAAACTTGTGAGCTATCTGGTGCTGTAGGAGTTTGGTATTCCTGGATTTTTACAGTTTGAGGTTTCCAATTTGCTGAAATAGATTTAAGAGCATTGGTTGCTTCATCTTTATTTATGGCTCCTACTACTAAGAATTTAGCTTTTTGAGGAGACAATTTTTCGTTATAATAACTCTTAAGATCTGATAAGTTTATTTGATTTACAGAGGCTGCAGTTCCTAAGTTATTATAGGCTAAGATATTGTTCTTACCGTAGATCAGTTTTTTAAATTCATTTCTTGCAATGCTATTTGGGTTTGCTTTTTCCTGCTGAATTTGACTTAATACTTGTTGTTTCATAAGATTAAACTCGGCTTCATCCCATCTAGGATTTAACAGGATTTCTTGAACCAATTTCATGGTTTTTTCAAAATTTCTGGAAAGACTGCTTCCGCTAATCACAATCTTATCATCCTGAGCATCCACATCAATTTCAGAACCTAATAATTCAATAGCTTCTTCTAATTCTTGTGGAGTTTTATCTTTTGTACCCTTGGTCATTAAATTTGCTAGGAGATTAGAAACTCCAATTTTGGTAGAATCTTCTAATAAAAGTCCACCTTCCATTTCTAAACTGAATTTTATTAATGGAACCTCTTCCGTAGTAATTCCGGAGATAGAAAGACCGGAAGGTAAAATAGCATTCCAGATATCTGGAGATTTAACTTCAGGAGTTCCCCAGTAAGGAGGTTCTGTAGATCTGTCAAAACTCGATGGTGTTTTTTCATAACTTGCAGCTGTGCTTGCATCAAATTCATCTTCAGCACCTTCAATAATTTTCTCCTCTACAACTTCGGCTTTCTCAGAATTTTCTAAAGCCAATTCTTTTTGTCCTTTCGGAACAAAACTCGTAGCGACATAAGGTTTATTCAGAATGTATTTTTTAAAGGCGCTCATCACATCTTCACGGCTTACATTCTTTATTTTTTCTACATTTTTATTAATCTCATTAGGGTCATTGGCGAAGATCTGATATTGTGCCAGTTGAAATCCTTTTCCTAAGACGCTAGAAATCCCATCATAGAATTCGGTTTCCTGACCTGCTTTAATACGTTTTAAATCCTTTTCAGGAATTCCATCTTTGGCAAACTGAGCAAAAGTTTCATCAATAGCTTTTTTAACAAGATCTAGATCTTTTCCATCGTATGCACGAACTTGAAGTAATAGTTCTCCTGCTAATTCTGAAGTGTAATCATACATTTGAATTTCATCTGTCAATTCTTTTTTAACTACCAGATTTTTATACAGAGGTGCATTTTTACCTTCAGAAAGATATTTTGCTAAGATCTCTAGAGCATAAGAATCATCTTGATAAGAGTAAACAGAAGGCCAAGCCATAGTAAGTTCAGGAAGTTTAGCAAAATTATCTTCATAATAAAGCTTTTTAGATTCCTTTAAATGCACAGGCTGCTTCTCTAAAGTTGCGATCTTATCTCCAGCTTTTATTTCATCAAAATATTTATGAACCCATTCTTTTGCTTGTTCTTTATCAAAATCTCCGGCGATGGTTAGAATTACATTATTTGGAGCATACCACTTGTTATAAAAGTCTTTTACATTTTGAAGCGTGGCATTTTGAAGATCTTCCAAAGAACCGATCACCTGCCAGTTGTAAGGATGACCTTCTGGATACAGGTTTTTGTCTATAACATACATGGTATGCCCGTAAGGCCTGTTATCTCCACTTTGTCTTTTTTCATTCTTTACCACCTGTTTTTCTTTGGAAAGTACAGGTTCTGTAACTGTATTGATAAAAAACCCAAGCTTATCTGCTTCTGCCCAGATCATTTTTTCTAGTGCATCATTAGGCACTGTTTGGAAATAATTGGTTCTATCTCTACTGGTAGATCCATTTGCGCCAGAACCTCCAATTCTTGCACTCATTTTATCCAGTCCGCCTTTTCCTAAATTTTCTGACTCTAAGAAAAGCAAATGTTCAAATAAATGAGCAAAACCGGTTCTGCCTTCAATTTCTCTTGCAGAACCCACGTGACTTGTAAGTGCTACTGCCACCACGGGGTCTGATCTGTCAATATGAAAAATGACTTTTAATCCGTTTTGAAGCGTAAAGGTTTCAAAATCTATTTTTGGGTCTTTGCTCTCATTTTGTGCAGTAAGATTTAAGCAATTTAGAGAGATGAAAAGTAAAAATACAATGCGTTTTATCATTTATGTAGTGCTTGATTTAGTAATAATTTCAAAAGTATATTATATGAATGTAAAACCGTAAGTAAGTTACATTCATGTTTCCGAATGCTTTCAGAAGCAAGATCTATAAGTTAATACATGTCATAATCATTGTTGTTAACAAAGAAAAGAGAGTTCACAAAGAACAATTTTCCATTTTCCCAGAAAGATCTAAAAAGAGGATTGTCTACTAGGTAAATAAAACTTCCTCTTCCCATTCTTTCTTCCCCGAAAATCATAGAATTTTTGATCTCTTCTTTAGCATTGCTACCGGCAAATCCAGATACTATTTCCGGCTTTTCTTGTAAGTAAGCAACATTGTAGCCATCGTTTAAATAAGCATAACTGTCTTCGCTTAGTTTTAAACTGAAGTAATAATCGTTATAACCAAAAGCCATCGGGTTGGTATTATCTATTTTGGTTTTTACAATACTTCCTGTGATAAGATCCTTGATGCTTTCTCGTTCACGCACGTTATAAGGCAAAAGGTTTCCTTTATTTGTACTGTCTTGAGCTATAGCTTTGTTTTCATGAAGATCGAAACCTTCTTTTCCTGCAAAACTGCTAACAGCATTACCAATAGCAATTACTTTTCCACCTGCTTTTACCCAAGATTTTAATTTGTTTAGAATAGCATCATTCAACAAATTGTTATAATATCCTGAAGGCATAACCAATATGTTTATTTGAGAAAGGTCTGCGCTTGCTAAATAATCGGTTCCAATTGGAATAACCGGGAAATTAAGGTCCTGTTCAAAAAAGAAAAGCGTTTCTCCATAATTTAATGAAGAAGTTCCTTCACCCTGTAAAATTCCTACAGTAGGATTGTTGATGATCTTCATTTCTGAAGATCCAAAATCTGGTCCGCTAGTAGAAAATCCGCTACTAGCAACGGTAAGTTGACGATCGAATTTATTGGCGATCTCTATTAGCTTAGCATCAAACTCTTCAAATTTAGCATTGTCGCTCTTTGTAATTACAAGGCTTCCTGGTTTGAATTTTTGACCTGCATTTTCAAAAGGAATCTCGCTAAATCTCACTTTTATACCTTCTTTTAACAAAGCGGCAAGAAAACGAGCATCGTCCATACTGTTCCATTTGGTAACATAACCAGCAGAAGCTGGCGATGCCGTATTTTGTACTTTTTCACTATTAGAAACTTGGTTACTTTTTATGGAACCAGAACTGGCAACAGCATCCAAACCATAAGCATAAGGTAAACTCCATGCAGTAATATCGTAAGTAAGGGAATCATTTAGTTTTGCATTAGGCTCAAAAAGTACCTTTACCATTTTTCCTTTTGGTTGATTGCTATTAACTACTAGCGTTTGGTTATTAGCATTCAAACCGGAATTGTCATTTTCAGTATAATTATATCCTTTTATCTTTCCGGAATTTGCGGTTCCGTATTTAATTTCATGAATATCTAAGAGCCTTTCTAAAGCGGCAATCTTATCTGGTTCTCCGCTTAGAGCATAAGATTTATATTTAGAATCTTGATTTTTGAAAAAGCTCTTGAATTCTGAATTCAGTTTTTCTACGTTTTGCGATGCGATCTCTATGGTAGATAATCCTGTGGTAAAATGATGTGCAACTCGATCTACCAAAGTAAGTTCAAAACCTTCTCGAGTATTAATTCCTAATCCAGCAGCACCATTTCCTGCTTGCTCATAGGTCATACCAATTGCTCCCATATAAATAGGGTAGGTGTCTCCATAACTTGGATACAACAAATCAAATCGTTCTTTAGTAAAATATAACCATCCATTCTTATCAAAATACTTTGCATGATTTTTCCCGATGGTAGTTTGAAAATCTCTCTGAAACGGAGTGATTATTTCATGAAATGGCTCTGCAGCAGGCGCAAAATAGTAAGGTTCGTTGATGCCTTGTTCATGAAAATCTACATGAATTTGTGGCATCCATTGATTGTAAATTTTCAAGCGCTGTTTTGTTTCCACTTGAGTGGCCCAAGCCCAATCTCTATTTAAATCGAATAGATAATGATTTGGTCTTCCTCCGGGCCAAGGCTCATTATGCTCTGTGGCTATAGGGTTGGCAGTATATGGCGCAGTTTTAACCTGATTGTACCAGTTTACATACCTGTCTCTTCCATCTGGATTTACACATGGATCTAAAATAACAACCGTATTTTCTAACCATTCTTTTTTTGATGTTATTAGCTCATATATTGTTTTCATAGCGGCCTCTGTACTGGAAGCTTCGTTCCCATGTACATTATAACTAAGCCAAACTATTGCTTTTTTAGATTCTGTAGCACTTCCATTTTCAAGAAGTCCTGCACTGCCTAAATGGTCTTTTCTAATTTGCTCAATATTTTTGAGATTCTGCGGAGAAGAGATAATGGCATAAGTTAATGGTCTACCTTCATTGGTTTTTCCATAGGTGTGATATTCAACCATATCTGAAGCTTCATCAACGCTTTTAAAATAGTTTACCACATTAGCATGTCTGGTAAACTCCGTACCAACCTCATAACCTAAAAATTCTTCAGGAGATTGTAGTTGTTGCGCATTGGTAAATTGTAAATTCAGGAGTAGAGCAAAGAGAAGTATAAATATTTTCATTTATAAGAATTAATGAAGAGTTAGCATAGTAAAGATAGCATTCACAAGGGAATTAACTAAAATTTACAGTATAAAATATTTAACTTCGGTATCTTTACGTTTTAAACTATTTCTATGCCTACAGACTGTCTTTCCTATAAAGGAACAAATTATTTTACTCCCTTAATTATAGATTATCTGGATGAAAAAGAAAGTCTAAGATCTTTTTACAATAGATTTCCTAAACTCGAAAATTTTGAAGATCAGATTAAAGAGAAGAAGAAGTTTTTTACTGCCAATCAAAGGAATATTTTGGTAGAGGTTTTAAAAGATCAGTATAAAGATTTGCAAACTTCAGAAGCAGTTAACGGCCATATAAAGCTGTTATCCAAAGAAAATACGTTCACAATAACTACAGGACATCAGCTAAATTTATTTACCGGGCCACTTTACTTTTTATACAAGATTGTATCAACCATCAATCTTGCAAAAGATCTTCAGGATAAATATCCAGATCAAAATTTTGTGCCTATTTATTGGATGGCTACAGAAGATCATGATTTTGCGGAGATCAACTATTTTAATTTGAATGGAAAGAAATTTAAATGGAATAGTGCGCAGCCTAATGTAGAAAAGGATGCCGTTGGAAACTTAAAAACAGATGGTCTTGATGAAGTTTTTGCTCTTTTTTCTGCGGAAATTGGGGGAGGCACTAATGCCGATGAGTTAAAAGAATTGTTTAGAAAGGCATATTTAGAGCATTCAAATCTTACCGATGCCACTCGTTATTTAGCTAATGAGCTATTTAAGGCATATGGATTGGTTATTATAGATGCTGATAGTAAGCTTTTAAAACGTGAATTTTTGCCATATTTGGAGAAAGAGATCTTCGAAAAGGTTTCAGAAAACGCTACAGGTCCTGCAGCCAATAAATTAAAAGAGTTAGGATATACCGTTCAAGTGAATCCTAGAGAGATCAACTTATTTTATTTGAATGATGGCTTGAGAGAACGAATTATCGAGCAAGAAGGGCGCTATTTTGTAAATGAAACAGAGATCTCTTGGAGTGAAGAGGAATTAAGATCTGAATTAAAAGAGCATCCAAATAGATTTAGTCCGAATGTAATGACAAGGCCGCTGTATCAAGAAGTGATCTTACCAAACCTATGTTATATTGGAGGAGGAGGAGAGTTGGCTTATTGGTTCGAGCTGAAAGATTTCTTTGAAGCTGTAAAAGTTCCTTTTCCCATCTTATTACTTCGTAATTCAGCTTTGATAGAATCTTCCAAGCAAAATGAGAAGCGCAGCAAGTTGAATATTACTCAGCAGGAATTATTCTTAAAACAGCATGAGCTTATCAATAGAAAAGTTAGAAAAATCTCTAATATAGATATAGATTTTAGTACGCAGAAAGAACATTTAGTACAGCAATTTCAAGAGATGTATGAGCTTGCTGAAAAAACCGATAAAAGTTTTCTGGGAGCTGTAAAAGCTCAGGAAGTAAAACAATTAAAGGGATTAGATCATTTAGAAAAACGATTGTTAAAAGCTCAAAAGCGTAAATTGAAAGATGAGGTTTCTAGAATTGCCGATCTTCAGAATGAATTGTTCCCGAATAAAAGTTTACAGGAACGCCAAACCAATTTTTCAGAAATGTATCTGGAATATGGAAAAGATCTGATTCCAACACTTATTGACAATTTGAATCCGTTAGAACAACACTTTAAAATATTGACTTTTGGAGAAAAATAAAATGCATACCATAGATATGGATCTGGTAGAAATGACCTTAGACGTCATGAAATATACTATAGATCGTATTTCAAATATAACCCCAGAACTTGGGTCGCCTAAAAAAGAAGAAGAATTGCTTAGTCTGGTTGGAGAGACCGTTACTCCAGATGGTATAGGCGGAGAAAATGCTTTTAAGCTGTTTAGAGACGTATTGGTTAAGGCTACAGTGCCCATAGATCATCCAAGGCATTTAGCATTTGTACCTGCAGCACCTACCAGGGCAGCTATCATGTTCGATCTTGTAACTTCTGCTTCCAGTATACATGGTGCGTATTGGATGGAAGGTGCCGGTGGTATCTTTTGTGAAAATCAGGCAATGGAGTGGCTAGTGTCTTTAACAGGTATGCCGGAACATTCTTTTGGAGTTTTTACCAGTGGTGGAACTGCTGCTAATCTATCTGCTATGGTTACGGCCAGAGAAGATTGGAAAAGCAGAAGCATCGATAATATCGGTCAAAAAGGTCTTTTATTAACTTCTCATGGAGCGCACAGTTCGGTTCAAGCTATGGCGAAAGTTATAGATGCAGATCTTATAATGATAGATTGTGAGGGAGATCATCTTACCGGGCAAGAATTGCAGGAGGCGATAGATGAGTTAGAACAAAAAGATAGAAAAAGACTGTTTGCTGTAGTGGCTACCGGTGGAACTACCAATGCAGGTATAATAGACGGTCTAAAAACAATCGCAGCGGTTTGTGAACGTGAAAATGTTTGGTTTCATGTTGATTGTGCCTATGGGGGAGGTGCACTAGCAGCACCTTCGGTTAGAGATCTCTTTAATGGAATAGAGAAGGCAGATAGTGTAACTATAGATCCTCATAAATGGTTATTCTCTCCTTATGATTGTGGTGCCATTATCTATAAGAATATGGAATTGGCTAAAAATGCCCACTCTCAAAAAGGATCTTATTTAGAGATCTTTAAAGATGAAGGAGCACACGGATTTAATCCTGCAGATTATCAAATTCAGCTTACAAGAAGATTAAGAGGAATGCCATTATGGTTTTCTTTAGCCATGCACGGAACCGATAAATATCGAGATTCTATAGAACGCGGAATTGAGTTGGCTCAACTTGCCCAAAAGAAGATCGAACAATGCGATTATTTGGAAATGGTAAGACCTTCTAGTTTATCTGTGGTATTATTCCGAAGAAAAGGATGGTCGCCAGAACAATATACAGATTGGACTTATAAGAATCACAGAGAAGGTATCGCTTTAGTGACTCCTACTAAATGGAAGAAAGAAACCGTTTCTAGATTTTGTTTTATAAATCCAGATACCACCGAGGAAGATATTGATGTTATTTTGAAGACTTTAGAATAACTGCACAAGAGATAAAATAAAAAAGCTGTTTAAATCTTTAGATCTAAACAGCTTTTTTATTTTATAATAATCTCTTCAAATTATTTTGAGACAGCAGGAGTTTCTTCAGCTTTATCTACCAAAGGTCGTTCAGCTCTGTTTGCCACTTCCCAAGCAGTTAAGAATACCAATTTAGCACGTTTTGCTAAAAGATCATACTGGATCTTATCTGGAGTATCAGTCATTTTATGATAATCTGCATGCACTCCATTAAAGTAAAATATAATTGGAACATTATTCTTTGCGAAGTTGTAATGATCACTTCTGTAATAAAAACGATTTGGATCGTTCTCATCATTAAAGGTATAATCAAGTTCCAAATTCAAGTATTTATTGTTAACCTCTTCACTTAAGTTATGCAATTCTGAACTCAATTTATCGCTACCAATAAGATAAACATAATTCTCATTTCCTTCATGGCCAACATCGGTGCGACCAATCATATCTATATTTAAGTTTGCTACCGTTTCTTTTAAAGGAAATATAGGATTGTCTGTATAGAATTTAGATCCAATTAGACCTTTTTCTTCTCCTGTATTATTTAAAAATAAGATAGAGCGTTTAGGTGCATATCCATCGGCTTTCGCTTTCATAAAAGCTTCAGCAATTTCAAGCACGGCAACAGTTCCAGAACCATCATCGTCTGCACCGTTATAAACATTCCCATCTTTATCCATTCCTACGTGATCATAGTGAGAAGAAATAACAAGAATCTCTTCAGGTTTTTCACTTCCTTCAATAAAAGCCACCACATTTTCTGATGGTTTTACCGTTCCTCTAAAAGCAGAAGAAGGAACTTCTTGATAATAATCGTCTCCACCCAGAGGAGAAGGGATATTTAATTTTTTGTAATACGCCTTTAAATATTCAGCAGCTTTTTTCTGACCAGGTTCTCCAGATTCACGACCTTCAAACTCATCGCTGGCAAAGATGTAAAGGTGAGTTTTAAGATCTTGGGCTGTAATGGTATTTGCATACTCCATAACATCTGCCTGCTCTACATTTTTTTGTTGTTGCACGCCACAGCTTACAACAGCAAGGGTAAGTGCACAAATAAATATTCTCTTCATAAAATAAGTTGTAATTAATATGAGCAGCAAGATAATAGATTTGTAGTAATTGTGAAGTATGAGGAAGGCTTATTAATGTGCGAGGATATTAATTTAACATTAAACAAAAATTATATTTTTTACTTTCTACAGAACTGATTTTCAGGAAGGTTTAAATGGAGATCCACATTAACATTAAAAAAATGAAAAAAAGCCTTTAGAATATTGTTATAAATTGAAAAAGCTTTCTATATTTGCACCCGCAATCAAGGAATACTTGATGAGACACTCGGAGAATTGGCAGAGTGGTCGAATGCGGCAGTCTTGAAAACTGTTGAGGGTTACACCTCCGGGGGTTCGAATCCCTCATTCTCCGCAAAGAATTTATCAAATTCTATTAAAAGCCCGTAAACATTATGTTTATGGGCTTTTTTAATTTCTCCTAATATCAAATAATAGTATATAAAATCACTTTATAAGAGAGGAATTCGGTGCGTGTTTTTTCGAAAATAATTACGCACCGAATTAGATGTAGTGCACTTATAATTAAGGCTTTGCGTGAATTATATTTAAATAATTTTAATTATATTTAAATACAAAAAGTACGCACTTATGAAAACTTCTTTTTCTTTATTAGCATATCCTAGAGGTAATGATATTAATAAAAGTGGTGAAGTACCTTTATATATGCGTATCACAGTTAATGGGAAGAGATCGGAATTTAGTCTAAAAGAACATATAATACTTGAAAACTGGGACTCACGTTCAGGTATTCTTAAAGGAAGCGGAGGAAAGGCTAAAAATGTTAATCGTTATATTACAGAGGTCAAAGGAAGGTTGTATCAAATTCAAAAGGAGATCTATTCCGAAGGTAAATCATTAACTAGTTTAAAAATCAAGGATACTTTTTTAGGTAAAGTTTCAAAACAAAAAATGCTTTTAGAAATATTTCAGAATCACAATGATCAAATTAATCAACTAATTGGAAAAGATTTTGCTGCCGGGACGGCAGAACGTTATAGAACGGCTAAAAAACATATTGAAGGTTATCTGTGGAAAGAGTTTAAATTAAGAGATATAGCAGTTAATGAGGTGAACCATCAATTTATTACTAGGTTAGAATATTACTTAAAGACGGAAAGAAATTGTAGTCACAACACTGCTATTAAATATATTACAAATTTCAAAAAAATTATTAGAATAGCATTGGCTAATAACTGGATCCAAGATGATCCGTTTGTAAATTGGAAAGCGAAATTAAAAATAGTTGATCGTGAATTTTTAACAGAAGGAGAAATTCAAAAATTAATAGAAAAGAAATTTACTACAGTAAGATTAGATTTAGTTAAAGATATATTTCTTTTTTCCTGTTTCACGGGTCTAGCCTATTCTGACGTAAAAAAACTTAATTCTAGTAATATCGTTATTGGAATCGATGGCAATAAATGGATTAAATTTAACCGATCAAAAACAAATATTCGAAGCAATATTCCACTACTTCCAACGGCAATGGAAATAATAAATAAGTATTCTTTTTCTGCACCTATTACAAATGATGAGGTACTTCTTCCTATTCTAACCAATCAGAAAATGAATGCATATTTAAAGGAAATTGCAGATTTATGTGAAATAGATAAGAATCTAACATTTCATTTAGCTAGACATACCTTCGCTACCACTGTAACGTTGTTGAATGGCGTTCCTATAGAGTCTGTAAGTAAAATGTTAGGTCATAGAAATTTAAAAACAACTCAACATTATGCAAAGATTCTTGATCAGAAAGTTAGTGAGGACATGATGGCTTTGAGATCAAGATTGTTAAACAGCATCAAATAATATAAACGTTGTTGGCATGTCGTTGTTTTTCTACGCCTTGCTATTCGGTATTGGGTTTCATATTAATTTTTAAAAGTTTTTTTCTACTCATGATTTTTCTTTAATGAGTTTTTCTAATCAATTCCATCTGCTACAGATTCCCCTTCTAAATTATTAAAAAACCAACCTGTCCAGATACCATCTAATTCTATAGTTTCTCCTGTAGTAGTTTCTCTAAATGTGGCTAAAAAGCTTGCTTTATTTTTTTTAAGAAAAACTGTGTAATTAGAAGTTAATGTACTTCTTTGATTGAGCTCAAAAGTATTTTTGAAATCCCAAGAAAAAGGAAAATTTGATTCTTCTATTACTAGGGGTACCTTAACTCCTCCCTCCAGGTAACTGTAATTTCCAGATAATAAACTTAACTCGCCTGGAATAGACACTTGAACTTCCGAGTAATTGAGTTCAGCGAATTTTAGAGACTCATTAAATTTAAAAATTGAACTTCCTTGTATATTCTTAAGTGGCTCTATTACAACTTCCATAATTGTATCTGAATCATTTCGAAAATGAAATTCTGGAAGTTTTTTTTCTATTATGCTTTGTCCATCGTTTGTATTTAACTTCCATTGTATTGAAGTTAATTCGTAGGATTTAATTTCTTGATTATTAATCAAAGTTTCGTCCTCACTACAAGATATAAAACAAACGGATAAGAATAAGCCTATAAATAATTTTGTAAGTTTCATCTTTTTGTTATTAATTTTTCAATTTAAGTATAGTCTTTCTTAACAATGAATGCCAACGGTCGTGTATATGAAACGTAGCGTATAAATAGACGCCAAACTTTCGGATTATGCACGAGCCGAATTTTTTAATTTTCTTTTTAGCTTATTTTCTCAAAAAGCCAAATTAAAAAATTTGGCGGACTTTGCAAATACACACGAAACTCTCGGAAAGCCCATATTAGCTATGTTTTATATACGTTGTTGCCACACGTTTTTTATTCTTCATCAGGTAATGGTGGATTTAGAATTCTAATGTATGGATATTCACTTAATTTTATTTTCAACGGAAGGCTATCTCCATTTTTTCTATTAAGCTCGTTGAAATCCGTTGTTATTTTAATGAGTTGGTCTTTAATTTTCTTTGAAGAAAATGAACTGTCTTGATAATAAAAGATTAATGCTTTGTCTATACTTTTCGAGTAGTTAAATTCTCGATTTGGGTTTAGTATGTGATTCTGCAATATTGGCCGTAAACTGTCAAATGACATTTCGGTTTTATCGTTTATTATTATAGAATCTTTTTGAATTGAAATAACATTACTTCCGTGATAATCGACAATATCCATTTTACTTACGCATTCTTTATACACAATCAAATTAAATTCCGTCGAGTCAGAGCTGAATTTGAGTAAAGGTGCTTTTCCGACGCAAGCAATTTTATCCGCTATTTTAATTAGTTCGCCATAATTTTTGATTGAATCCAGATATATTTCGGTCAGCAAAGAGTCCATTTTAAAATTTGAAATCCGAGGATAGAAGAATTCGGTTTTTTTGAATTCCGCTCTTTCCTTTTTGGTTTCACAATTAGAAAACAAATTGGCAATTATTAATATGAGTACGATTTTTTTCAAATGTGTGGCAACGGTCTCCTTTACTTCGTTTATTAATAAATATACCTTTGAGATGAAGAAGGAGGAGAACTAAAACGGTCTCTAGATTACAGATCCAATATCCGTAAGAGTCCTCCATTCTTCACATGGGCAGCA